>Ga0307488_10002572_pt1 | contig 15308 bp, 14 predicted proteins | sample SB02metaG_FD_202248 | JGI IMG/M metagenome (GOLD analysis project Ga0307488, IMG submission 202248) | Sea-ice brine microbial communities from Beaufort Sea near Barrow, Alaska, United States - SB 0.2 | ecosystem: Environmental > Aquatic > Marine > Coastal | place: USA: Alaska | collected... | reverse complement strand
GGGCCGTTCTTGTCGATCTGGATATAGGGTCGACAACTGGTCACGCTGCGTCGCCGCGAGTCCGCTGCAAGCCCAGACCGACTGCACTGATCGGCTGGCATGACGCAGCCCGTGCGACATCTAATCGGCCAGCCCAGCAAGAACTTCGATTAATTCCAATACAAGGCGCGTTTCATCATCGACGCGCAGGACACTGTCGCCGATGCGATAGTAACTTTCGCCGCGCGGCAATTGCGGCAAATCATATCGTTTGCGATAACCTTCATCCCAATACCCGTCGTCGCCATATCTTTCCCCAATATGGTAAGTTTTTCCGACTTGCCCGGGTGGAACGCAGGGAGGGTTCTTATTTGCCAACCCTGGAGGACAATGGCGCACGGTCGATTGTGCATGCGCCGCTGATAGCCCAACCGGAGAAAGGGCAAGCAGAGCTGCAATCACGAACGAAATACTCTTCATAAAACTCTCCAATTCTCATGACCTGATTGATGTGATCATGGAGGTTTAAATAGTGCTATTCAATATCAGTGCATTATCGCACGTTCGAACTGCTTCGTGTCCGACGCAAGGAAAGAGACAATGAAATCCTACGTTTATCTACCTAGAATCATCACACGCATAGGCACGACAAAGCAGGGCAAGGAGCATTGCCACCGCACTGGTGACCTACCGGCTCGAGTACCTTTTGCCTTTGGTTTGGCTGCCCTGCTCCACGCTAGCTGGGATTTCGGTTTTGGCGATCCTCGACATAGGATGATAAAGTCAAATTCTCTATTCTTTTAAGCCTATTGCACGGAGTCTGTCTTCCAACATTTCAACATTACTGATGTCTGCAAACGGCATTGACCTGAAGTGCCCAAAGGGAAGCTCCAACCCATTAATCGCGTCTTGGAACTCCTTAGTTTTGGTGATGGATGGATCACCTGACGCTGCGGCGGCGTAGACCATTATTTGCCATGAGGATCTCGGTGATCGTTCATGGGCCTCTCGGGCGAATTGAATTGCCGCACCGTTGTCGCCAGCCAGAATCCAGGCCAATCCGATCAGCGATTGAAAATAGGCGTACTGTTGGTCAATCGTCGTGAGGCAAACGAACGAATTTATCCGCTCTATCCCGGCGATGTGCGCCCCAGTCAATATTTCGCTGGTCGCCAGTGTCAGATGCGTCAAATAGAAATTTGGGTTGATTGCAAGTGCTCGGTCGCAATCGGCGCGACACCCCTTGTGATCCCCAAGCAACCAAAGACGCAGGTTGGCGCGGGTGCGAAACGCAAAACCAGAAGCTGCCCCAAGCGCAACGGCCCTATTGGCCAGTGACAGCGCCCAGTCTGTTTCGCTCTTGCGAGTGTCAATCTGGATGAGTGGGTGCATTTGTGTGGCCGAATGTGCCAGTAGCGCAAGCGCTTTGGGATTGTCCGGCGACATTTTGACGGCGGCCTGCATTGTCGTGCGGCCGATGGTCGTGTCCGGGACTGTGATGCGGCTGTAGAAATAGTGCGCTTTGGCCATCAGTTGTTGGAAATTAAGTCGCTCATCGGGAATGGTGGCATATTTTTCGCCGTCATGAGTAATGACGCTGATACGCAGCACACTAGAGATTTTCCGGGCCACATCCTCCGCGAGTTGGTCGATTTCCAACAGGTCAATAATGAAGGTTTCGGCATAAAAATGCCCTCGCGATTTTTCCTCGGATAGCGAAAGGAAGAGTTTGACCTGATCGCAGGAAACACTAACGCGACCCTGCACGATGTAGTCTGCCGACGATTGGTTGCTGGCCTTAGAAAATATGCGCACACCGGTGCGTGGTGCCATGACCTGAATCAGTTTTTCATGGAACTCCTCGGCAATATTCAGAGATATTTGTGAGTTGCCTGCGCAATGAATTTTCTTGATCAGGATACTTGGATTCAGATTGGTGGAAGAGGCGGTGGGTTGTTCAATATCCAGACGATAGCCCATCCTTGTGATCGTCCGAATGATTTTGCGGTCCTTGTCGCGCATGGCTTTTCTGATGTCTTTGATACATTGCACAAGGCTGTCATCAGACACAAAAGTCGCGCCCCAAACTGCACTTACCAGCTGGTCTTTTGAGACTGTCTCACCCGGTGTTTTTGCAAGTTCGGTCAATACCAAAGCCGACTGATGGCGCAGTGGAATTGGCTGCCAGTCGCTGGCGAAAAGCGCCGAATTTTTGATGTCAAATCGAAAATCTCCGAGAACAATAGTTTCAGAATTTTTCGGTTTTTTTTCGGTTTGATTTCCTGACATTTCTCTGCCTCTGCGGAACACTGTCGACACATATCACAGTTTAGGGATGCCTTTGGGCACATATTCCAGGAGAAAACCATGAGACAACATTTTTTCGTGACATGCGCTGCAGTTGCTATCCATTTGGCTGTTACGCTGGTACCGGCAGCAGCGGAAACGGCGGTCACTCCAGTGCTGACAACCGCGATCCAAGGCATGCCGAATACGGAGGCGAATGTCGTGCTATTTGATGTCGATCCCGGATGGAAAACACCCCACCACATCCATCCAGGTCAATTGTTCGTCTACATTCTCGAAGGTACATTGCATCTGGAGGTGGATGGCGCAGAACCCGTTGATTATTCGGCTGGCGAAGCGTTTTACGAATTGCCGAACCTGAGCATGACCGGTGCCAATCTGAGCGTGACTGAACGTGCAAAATTTGTTGCGTTTCAATTCGGTGAGGCTGGCCAGCCACTTATGGTCGCACAATAAGAAAAGGAAGGCGGCTGCAAGCGCTGCTGATCAGTTTATGCAGCGGAGCCGCAGGGGGGGCTGATCAAGTCGGCCTCCCAAACTTTCGCAGCGACAAAAAGCTGATTGGCTTTTGGCGGGAGAGTTCTTTGGAAAACTTCCGCGAGAAAGGTCACAAAAAACAAGTACGAACAGCACATTCTATTACATTATCCATCGACCCAGCCAGAATTGGCTTCAGCGTTTGTACGCCGACAAATCATCCAGAAATTGGCGCGAAACCGGCTTGTTCAGTACAATCTTCGATTCACAGTCATTGCCATGATTGATTTCGCTTCGGCCTGCCTGAATGGCCACTCTTCCTGCTGCAGTACAGCACGGATTTACGCCGCCCTGCCGCGAGGAAATTTCTGCGAGCGCTGGGGGCAATCTTCGGATGGGTCCGCAGTGGGCTCTCTGCCGACCTTAATGTAGAAATGTGCATGGCGCAGCATCTGTGACTGTCGGCCCTTGGTGTCGAATGACACGAACGGCCCATTGCTGCCTTTCGCCGTCTCTTCAAATTTCTGCAGTGCGGCACGTCATTGCGGCCATTCGTGTATCGTGCAGCATTTTGTAGGCTGAAACGTCGGTCTGCGGACTTAGCAGTCATTGATCCGTTCCCTCTAATTGCCGGTTCCGGCGCTTTGCGACAGCCCAAACGACGGACATTGCTTCGTTTCGCAATCCACAACATACATCTAAGATGTTGCTCGTTAGCGTCAGGCAAAGCTCTTACCCTCGGCGACATATTTAGGGGATATATGTCAATGGTACGGAGCAGGGCGAAGCTTCGAGTCCAACCTGAGTGTCAGCTGCAACTCGTCGCGATTTTTGACACTACTTTTTGAACCTCCAACGCTTCTTGAAAATCTGGACCAGGGTTGATGCCACCGCCAATGGCATCGATCAATTGTGCGACTTCGATGACTTTGAGATCATTGAAGCCCAAATGATGCCCCGGTGCCGGGCAGAAGTTTCCATAGGGTGGGTGGCTGGGACCCGCCTCGATTTTGGTAAAGCCCGAGCTGCGGCCACCACCGGAACCTTTGCAGAGCAGCAGTTCATTCATGCGTTCTTGGCTGAACGCCAGTGCTCCTTTGGTTCCGGTGATTTCCCATGACAGATCCATTGTCCGTCCCGAGGCGGCCCAGTTAGCCTCGATCGTCCCAACGGCCCCGCTTTCAAATTCCACAAGCGCGAAGGTCACGTCATCGACCAGCACAGGCGAGTGTTCAGCGGAGCCCAACGCGATTGGGCGGGTTTTGTGGATTGTGCGGCATTGCCCCGTTGCCTGCGTTATCTGGCCCAGCAGATAACGCGCCATTGATATGATATGACTGCCGATATCGGCTAAGGCCCCACCGCCATCTGGGTCGGTGCGGAACGAATGTGGGACGTCGGGGTCAGCCATATAGTTTTCGGCATGACGTCCACGAAACGAGACGATCTCGCCAATTTCACCCGCTTCGATTAGCTCCCTTGCAAGACGGATCATCGGATTGCGCAAAAAGTTAAACCCAACCATCGTGACGACACCGGCCTCTTTTGCGGCTGTCGTCATGCGCTGCGCGCTCTTCAACGTGGTCGACAGGGGTTTTTCGCAATAGACATGCTTGCCTGCGGACAAAGCGGCCATGACAATGGGTTCGTGCAAGACATTGGGCGCGCTGACGGCCACCACATCAATCGCGGGGTCTGCGCAAAGTGTGCGCCAGTTCCCCGTTGCACGGGCAAACCCCAAGGCGGCGGCATTTAACGCCGCGGCCTCCTCTGAGATATCGGCCAGCGTCTCACAAACTGGTTCAAACGGCAGATCAAATAAGCAACCGACGCTGTGAAAGGCATTGGCATGACAGCGCCCCATAAAACCAGACCCGACCAGTCCGATACGCAATTCAGGTTTCATCATGACCATTCCATTTTTATCGCAGATCCAGTTTTGCGCGACTGATCGCAAGCCAAAGCAATGGCCAAAGCATTGCGGCCATCCAGTACCGTGCAAGACGGATCTCGGCCCTCAGTCACCGCGCAATAAAATTCATCCAACGCAATCGAGAAGGACGCATCATAACGCTCAAGGAAAAAGTGCTTCAGCGGGGCACGTGCTTCGGTCGCATCCGCGCCCCAGCGGATCAGGTTCTCGTCGCGTTGATTTGTCGTTTGAAGCAACCCGGCCTCGCCAAAGGCCTCTATGCGCTGGTCAAAACCGTAGGCACAGCGGCGCGAGTTGTTAATATGCACCAGGCAGCCTGACGGCATCTTGAGCGTGGTCATACTTGTGTCACAATCTCCCGCTTCGCCGATTTCAGGGTCTGTCAGGCAAGAACCTGCGGCAAAAACCTCGCTTGGCCGTTCGCCCGCGATCCAGCACATAAGGTCGATGTCATGGATCGTAGCATCGACGAAATAGCCGCCCGAGGATTTCACGTATGACATGGGGGGCGGTGCAGGTTCGCGGCTTGTGCTCATTAGGAACGACAGCTGTCCCAATCCGCCGTTTCTCACCGTTTTTTGCAGGGCCACGATATTGGGATCAAAGCGCCGGTTGAAGGCTAACATGAACGGAATGGGATGTTGTTTTAGCGTGGTGACACATTGATCCGCCCGATCAAGGGATTGATCCAATGGCTTTTCGCAAAACGTCGGCTTGCCCGCCTTGGCGCTGGCAGTGACATATTCCAGATGGGTGTTCGCTGGCGTCGCAATAAGGACCACATCCGCGTCTGGGTGGGAAAGCGTGTAATCCAAGTCGCTGGACGCCTCGCCACCATATTGCGCCACAATGCGTTCAGCCGAGGCCAGATTTGGGTTGAACACAACCGACAATCGCAACCCCGGATGGGCGTTGATTTTGGGGCCATAGACATGGGCCATACGCCCACTACCCAGCAAGGCTATTCCAAGTGTTTGCATGACGTGGCTCCTGTTCAGCTGTTAAGATCGCTCAAGATATGTGCCGCGCCTTTTTCACCAATCATTATGGTTGCGGCATTGGTGTTTGCGGTCACAATACGCGGCATGATCGACGCATCAATGACCCGCAAACCCGAAAGGCCATGCACGCGTAGATCTGTATCAACGACCGCATCAGGACCTGTGCCCATGGCACAAGTACCGACTGAATGCAGCAAAGACAGGCCATTTTGACGGCAATAGGCGATAATTTCGTCGTCAGACGTGACATCCAAGCCTGGAGAAATTTCTCGTTTCACGCAATCAGCCATCGGCTGTGTCTGTGATATCCGGCGCCCCCAGCGTAGTCCTTCGATAGCGGCACGGTGATCGACCTCATGTTCAAAAAAATTGAACTGAATGGCCGGATCGGTCCGCACGTCTGGCCCTTTCAGGCGCACATGGCCACGGCTTTGCGGCCGCATGTGTTCAGCCAAAATAGTAAAGCCTGAAAATGGCCGCGGTATCAGGTCTTCGGTTGTGCACCACGCCATGAACGTCACCATCATGTCAGGGGTCGGAATGTCATTCGAGCTGTGCACGAAAGTGTTGGAATAGTTGCCATTGTCCGCGAAAGGCCCACTACGGAACAAAAAATAGCGCAGAAGTTGCAGCCCGCCGCGCAGCTTGTTGTTATACAAATCATTGACCGTCGTTTTAAGCGTGGATTCAAATTCGAGCCCTATGCCAAAATGATCCTGAAGATTTTCACCCACGCCAGCAAGTTCATGGGTTACTTCAACGCCCATATCGCGCAAGTGCAACGCTGGACCGATCCCTGACGCCATGAGCAGGTGCGGTGAACTAAACGTACCACCACACAAAATCACCTCGCGTCGTGCATGTGCGGTATGACGCGTGCCGTTGCGGGACCATTGAACACCCGTGACCAGCTTACCGTCCATCACGAGGCGCTCTGCCAAGGCGTGTTTTTCAATTTTGATATTCTGCATCGCTGGGCCGCGCAGGTAGCCCGAAGCAGTACTCCAACGACGACCGTTTCGCGTGGTCGTCTGAACATACCCTGTTCCAAGCTGGGTCGCTCCATTAAAGTCGTCGTTTCGCGGCACGCCAAGGTTTTCGGAGGCCTGATGAAACGCCTCACCTAAGGCATGCGGCGACGGCAAGTCTGAAACAGATACCGGACCACCAACCCCATGAAATTCGCTTGCGCCACGTTCCTGATCTTCGCATTTCTTAAAATAGGGCAGCACGTCATCCCACCCCCAACCAGTACAGCCACGTTCCCTCCACCCGTCAAAATCTTCGGGCTGGCCCCGCATATAGATCATGCCGTTAATCGACCCAGTCCCACCCATCACCTTGCCACGCGGCTGAAATAAGCGGCGGTTATTCAGATTGGGTTCAGGTTCGCTGTTAAAGCACCAGTTAACCTTGGGGTTATTGTAAAGCATTGAATAGCCAAGTGGCACATGGATGAACGGGCTTTTGTCAGCACCACCTGCTTCAAGCAGAAGAACCTTGTGCCCTGCTTCGCCTAACCGCGCGGCGACGACGCATCCTGCGGAACCCGCACCGACAACGACATAATCAAAATCCATGCCAGCTGTGTCCATTTCGTGCCTCTGCCTCTGCCTGTGTCTGCTTGCGCTCTCACAACTTTGGCACAGACGCCGCTGGCGCTGAATTATGACTATGTCCGTTTTGGATATTTATGCGGCTTGCCCGGATCGACTGGATCACTAACTTGAGAATATCCAGAATGGACGAAGTCAAAATGACACGAGAAGAACTGCTGCGAGTCCTAAGCTTTGCTGGGACATTGCGCAAACTGAGCGAAGAAAAAACCGATCTGGCATCGGTTGATGCACGCTGGAACATTGTCGCATATGCAATGAACAGACACTTTGAAGGGAAGATGCTGACGATCACGTCGTTGGCTGATGCCGCAGGTGTTCCCTATGGCACAGCGATGCGGCGGATCGGCGAATTGATTGATGAAGGTCTGTTATTGCGAAGACCGCGATCAAAGAGCGGCAAGTCCTTTTCGTTGCATCCCACCCGCACCTTGATCACCCAGTTTGAAGTCTACGCGTCGGAGTTCAAGCGCACGGTTGGCGATACCTTTGGTTTTACCGGTGATGATGCCGATGAAGCCGAAGGAGGGTTCTATTTTGGTGGCCACTACATGGCCTCACGAATCTTGTCCTATCCAAATGCTATGCGTGTCGGCATCGGCAAGGAGCGCCCCATTCGCGTGCTGTGCCCTATCGACCCGACGTTCAAAACACTTAAGAAGCTCTCACCGCAGTTGGGCGAGCTTTGTGGTGCGCAATTTGAATTTACCACGATGCCGTTGGACCAGCTGCATGATGAAATCTTCGAGAACCAAAAGCGTGCAAAGTCCCGTTACGACATCGTTTCCGTTGATCTGCCGTGGATCGGCCAGCTTGCGGAACGCGCTGCCATCATGCCGCTGAATGATCTTCTGAAGGCAAATGATTATCGCGGTTCAGACTTTCATGCGACGATCTGGCAGGCCGCGCGATATCGCGGACAACAATGTGGCATTCCAATCCAACCTACGGTCGAGCTGTTGTTTTGCCGCAAGGATTTACTCGACGAAGTGGGACTAGACATTCCACAAACAACGGATACGCTTTTGCATGCAGCACAGGCATTGCATGGAGCACGCCGTGGTCAATCAGGTATCGTGATGAACTATGGCCGCGGAACACCTGTGGCACATACCTTCATGCAGACAATGGCCGATTTTGGGTCACCGGTGATTGACCTGACGCCCAGTGTTGACGGCTTCGACACCAGCTCAATTCACGCCAAGAACTACCGTCCATTGATTGATTCCAAGGCCGGACGCGAAACGGCACAGTTCTTGCTTGATCTGCTGCCTTTCGCCCACCCTGATAGTTTACGATGTGATTGGGACAAGCGCATTGAAATCTTTTCGCGTGGCGAGGCGGCCATGACCTATGGTTGGTCAATTCGCGCGGCGCGGTTTGAACAAGATGATAGTTCTGTTGCCCAAGGCAAAGTTATTTATGCACCACACCCATCAAAAGCCAGGTTGACCCAAGTATCCCCTGTTGGCGGTTTTGTTCTTGCGCTGCCCGCAGCACTGGGGGCCGACCGCGTTGCCGTTGCATGGAAAGCGATGGAGTATTTGACCAGGCCGGAACTGATGAAACTTTATGTGCAGAACGGTAGCCTGACGAGCCCGCGTTTTTCCACAAGCGCAGATCCAGAAGTGCAAGCCATTTCAGGCATGATCCGCGACATCGACAAGATGGAACAGAACGGCACACTGAAGGTATGGCCACGCCCGCCAATACCAGAATTTGCAGACATCACTTCCATTCTTGGCGACGAGATATATCTTCTGTTGCAGCAGCAGGTGTCCATCGATGAGGCACTTGGCTCAGCCCAGCATCGGATTGAAATGCTGTTCAAAATGAATGCGTCGAAGAAGGCCATGTAGATTTTTTGACAGAAAAAAACCGCGCCAAGATTTAACTCGGCGCGGCCTAATTGTTACGTCTTACCAAGTAGGACGCTCAAATTCATCCACGTTGGCAGGCGTGATCTGCGCGCGCTCAATCTCCTGCAAAGCGGGGATTTCGATGCCGTTGGCAACTCTTACAGCAGTCTGGATCGCCAAAATCGCGTCATCGATTGGGGACTGCTTGCCAGAACCGGAAATCCAGCCCTCTCTCATAGCGTCCCAGCCTTCGCCAAACTGGTTACAGCTGACAACTTTGACGTCGCCGGCAGAATAGCCCGCTCCCTGCAATGCGCTGACAACACCAAGCGCCATACCGTCATCAAAGGCATAAACGCCGTCAATATCGTCGCCGTATTTGGTCAAGAATGTCTCGGTGACAGTCTGGGCCTTTTCACGATTCCATTCGGCCGTCTGGCTGTCCAGAACGTTGATGTTTGGATATTCATCGGCGAGCCGGTCGAGGAAGCAGTTGCCCCGCAAGATTGAAACAGAATATCCAGGTGTGCCTTCCACGACAACGATATTACCTTCTCCCTCAAGAGCTGCACCCAACATGTCGGCTGCTTGCGATGCCAATGCGCAATCGTCAGGGCCAGTGTGGCCTAGAATGTAGCGACGCCCGGCTTCCCCGATTGGAGAATTTGATGTAATAACTGGAATACCGGCACGAGAGGCGTCGCGGATGGCAGGGATCAATGCGTTTTGCGATGTCGGCCAGACGACGATGGCGTCCATATTTTGTGATGCCATGTCCTGAATTTGGTTGAACTGAGTAGCGGGATCGCCCTGAGGGTCCATCACAGTTGCATCAATGCCCAGTTCAGCTGCGTAAGAAACCGCCGTTTCAGCGTATTTGGCCTGATATGAATTTGAACCGGGATATAGAACAGTCACACCGATCCGCGTTTCTGATAGTGGTTTTTGCAACTCTCCACCCAGCCAATCGGGTGCATCTTGGGCCGCCGCTGGCAAGGCGAGCATCGTGACCATTGCCCCGACAGCCAGATTGATAATATTCTTCATGTGTTCCTCCACTGTTACGTCAATTTCTACGCAAAACAAATGCTGACGCGGTCATTCGTTTGCTTGGGATCATTCTCAGATCATTCCCGACGCAAACAACACGCAATATATCCAAAACTGATATTTGAGATGTACGCCGCAAAATTGTCCGAAAGTCCATTTTGGATTTTATTGCAGTGTGACAAATTTTCGCAACTTACTACAATTGCCTCAAGCTGGGAGGCATATGCGCATGACGTCAACAAACCTGATTTCAGGACTGAAGAAGAGCGGACTTCTGGTGGCTTTTGCAGTGTTTCTTGGCGCGGTCGCCTTAAGCACGGACTCTTTCTTGAGCATTGGAAATATTCTGAATGTGTTGCGGCAGGTGTCCATCACCGGCATGATCGCGATCGGCACAACGTTCGTTGTGATCACAGGACGGCTTGATTTGTCAGTGGGTTCGATGTTGACGCTATTAACCGTCTTGCTTGTTGATCAGCACAACCAAGTTGGACCACTTCTCGCAATTGTATTAACACTTGCTGCTGCCGTTGGTCTTGGCGCATTCAACGGTCTTCTTGTAGGGTATCTAAAGCTGAACGCACTGATAGTGACATTGGCGATGTTGTCGTTTTTGCAAGGTCTTACGTTGCTTTATTCTGGGGGTAGCAACGTCAATATCCCGAACGCGCAAACAACTTGGTTTCGCTTCTTTGGGCGCTCAGATCTGCTCGGAATTCCTGTCCCAGTGCTGCTATTCTTGAGCGTAGGTGCGATTGCTGCGTTCGTGCTGACGCGGACCGTTTTCGGGCGGCAGGTCTATGCTGTCGGTGGGAATGAAACGGCTTCAAACTTCTCGGGCGTTTCAAGCGCACGCACGGTGTTCTGGGCATACATTCTATCGGCCCTGGCAACAGGGTTCGCGGCGATTATCCTAGGCAGCCGCGTTATGGGCGCACAAAACACCATCGGGCAAGGGTACGAGCTGACGGTTCTGGCAGGCATTATTCTGGGCGGCACATCCATGTTAGGCGGCAGCGGCAGTATATGGCGCACGGTGCTTGGCATCGCAATGCTTGGGTTCATACAAAACGGGCTGCTCTTGATGGGCTTCCCTTACTACGTTCAATGGCTGGTCACATGGGTCGTCATCATTATCGCGGTCTGGATTGATCTGGCCGGAAAACGCGGAAGGGTCTTGGCATGACACGGAACACAAGCGCACAATCACGTCACACCAACAGCACGGTCACATGGCTGTTTCGCAACCACATCTGGCTGTTTCTTGGTCTTGCGATTGCGATATTTTCGCTGGCGTCGCCGTATTTTCTGACGGTCAACAATATCTCAAACGTCCTGACACAGGGGGCATTCATCGGTATCTTGGCCGTTGGCATGACGCTTGTCATGATTGATGGCGAAATCGATCTGTCAGTTGGGGCAATTCTGGCGCTATCAACAGCCTTGGCGATCGGGTTGCAAGAACAGATCGGGGTGTGGCCTGCGGTGCTTGCTGGTCTTGCATCAGGTGCAGCTTTGGGTTTTTTGAATGGCGTAATCACCGCCTTTTCAGGCATGCACTCCTTTATCGTCACATTGGGTGCATTGATTGGTATCCGCGGCATTGTCTTTATCTATACTGGCGAAGACGCCCTGATGGTGCAGGACTTCAGCTATACAGAATACGCCGAGATTTACCTTGGTCCAGTGTCTATTACCGCTTTGACATTCTTTCTTCTTGCACTGTTTTTTCAATGGGTACTGACCAGCACGCGACACGGACGTGAAACCTTTGCAATAGGCGACAATATTGAGGCGGCACATGACGCTGGAATTAACATCAAACGCCACAAGATCATCAATTTCACAATCTGCGGTACGATGGCAGCTGTCGCCGGGATATTGCTGTCTATGCGGCTTGGCACCGCCGAGCCGAACGCTGGTAAGATTTGGGAACTTTGGACCATCATTGCCGTTGTTCTGGGGGGCACGCGCCTCACGGGTGGCTTTGGATCAATGTGGAAAACAATCGGCGGCGTGATGACACTGGCAGTGCTTCGAAATGGTTTGCGGCTGCTTAACACGCCAAATTATGTCGAACTGATGGTCATGGGGGCGGTGCTGATATTAGCGCTCTTGCTGGATCGCGTCTTGTCCAGCCAAACGGAGGCGAGGTGATGTCCAACCAAACCCCAATCCTAACCATCAATAAAGTGACCAAAACATTTCCTGGTGTGGTTGCCTTGGACAAGGTCAGTTTTGATATCCGCCCTGGTGAAGTGCATGCACTGGTTGGCGAAAACGGTGCCGGCAAATCAACCTTGATGAAGGTTCTGGCGGGGCTCTATAAGGCTGATGCAGGAGAGATCATCTATCAAGGTAGTGCGGTTGAAATCGCATCGCCGTTGGATGCGCGGCATCAGGGTATCCTATTGATCCATCAGGAGCTGTCGATTTCGCCTGAACTTTCGGTCGCGGAAAACATCTTTCTGGGGGCGTGGCCCACCAACCGATTTGGTATCTTACGCAAATCCAAGCTGAACAAGGATGCACAATCGGCGCTTACGGCCCTAGGGGCGGATTTTGGCCCAAGCGTTCGGCTGGGGACACTGTCGATTGCGAAACAGCAAATGGTAGAGATTGCCCGCGCCAATGCCTTTGAAGCCAATGTCGTTATATTTGACGAACCAACTGCGTCACTGACGGATACGGAAAAAGACCTTCTATTTGCGACCATACGCAAGCTGCGTGATCGTGGAGTTGGGATCGTCTATATTTCGCATAAAATGGATGAAATATTCGACCTAACTGACCGCATTACGGTGCTACGGGACGGACAAGTGCAAGGCACGGTGCAAACTGAAGAATCTGATGTTGGCCAGATCACCCAGATGATGATCGGTCGCGAACTTGAAACTTTTTTCCATCGGGCCAAATCAACGCTTGGATCAGAGGTCTTGCGCGTCGAAGGCCTGACGAACACCAGGCATTTCCGCGATGTTTCCCTTTCTGTGAGGCAAGGCGAGGTGCTGGGTCTTTATGGCTTGGTTGGTGCGGGCCGATCTGAATTGGTCGAAACCATCTTTGGCGTGCGCACAATGGATGCAGGCGAAATCTATTGGCAAGGCCAACCTACTGGCAGGCTGACCCCGCGCAAAGCCACGGACCTTGGTATGGCACTTGTGCCGGAAAGCCGCAAAGAGCAGGGCCTTATCCTTGGGCAAGGGGGGCGCGCGAATATTTCTTTGCCGCATCCAAGCATGTTCTCCCGCGCTACAGTGATGAATGTCGCTGCGGAAATGCGCGTTTTTGATACCTACAAAAAACAGTTGGAAATTAAAACAACAGGACCGGAGCAGGCGCTGTCAGATCTGTCTGGTGGTAATCAGCAAAAGTTTGTTTTGGCAAAATGGCTGTGTGCCGACCCCAAATTGATTATCTTAGACGAACCGACCCGCGGCATTGATATCGGATCAAAATCAGCCATTCACGAACTGATCGCTGGTCTTGCCGAAAACGGATTGGCGGTGATCGTGATTTCTTCTGAAATGCCTGAAGTCTTGGGTGTCAGCCACCGCATTTTGACCATGTCAGAAGGGCGCATGGTTGGGCAATTCTCGGGTGATGAGATGACTGAAAAGAACTTGATCGAAGCCGTGTCACATCGCGCTGATGGCGTGCTGGCCTCGGTTTAACTATCCGGCTTTTGAAAGTAGACACAATTTTCACTCAAATGGCAGGTATGCGCGACCTGCGGACATCTGTGGAGGACGCAGCGTCCGTCAAGAAGAGCTCACTGCCGACTTTCGCTGCGTTTGCACATCGGAGAAACAGGGTCGCATCCCTGAGCGTCCGCTTTCTTCAAATTGTCCAATTCAGTTTGCCGCTGCAGCGAAAGTCCGCAATCCGCCCCTTGTGTCGAGCGACACTACCGGTCCTTTGCCGCCATTGGCCACCACCCCAAAATGCTGCAGCGCGGCCAGTCATTGCGGCCATTCGTGCATTGTGCAGCATTTTGAGGGGCCAAACGTCGGTCAGCGGACACTGCCGCCGTTTGCGACGTTGTAGCATTTTTTCGTGAAACCGGTTACAGTGATGGTTAGTCTGCGACGGTTGGCAAGGGGAAAAAATGAAAATCCGACTGTTGAACGAGAACCTAGTTTCCGATTTGTGCTGGCTAGCAGAATGGGGTTTTTCTGCTTGGATTGAGTATGGAGAAACAAACATCCTTTTCGACTTTGGTTGGTCAGACGTGTGGTGTCGGAATGCCAAAACGGCGAATATTGATCTGGGCACTGCTGATGTAATAGCACTGTCTCATTTTCACAGCGACCACTCTCGCGGACTGCTCTTCCACCCATTCAAAGAAAAGAAGACGCTTGTCCTGCATCCTCGTGTGATGACAGCTTTACTCGACCCCTTCATTGAGCCCGTTGATCGTCACCTTCCACACAAGTATGTCGAGATTGAACAGAAAATTCGCGCGGATTTCCTGATCGTTGAGGCAGCGGAGCCGTTAGAGTTTGCTCCCGACGCGTTTTTTCTTGGCCATATACCTAGGGTCGTTCCGTTCGAGCGCGGGTATTATTACGAAGACCCGATGGACGACGATACAGCCTTAGCTTTTCGGACTGACAAGGGGGCGGTTGTTGTGACAGGGTGCTCGCACAGCGGTATATGCAACATTTGTACTTACGCGAAAGAAGTGACCGGACAGGAATTGCACGCTGTCATTGGCGGATTTCATCTTGTTCATCCAGAGAAGCCCGCTGTGGAGGAAACGATCGAGTGGTTTAGGGCAGAGAAAATCCCTCGTCTGCTCCCAGTTCACTGCGTGTCATTTGACATCCAAGCACGTCTTCAAACGGAGTTTGGTTATGACCGGCCCGGTGCGGGTTCCTTGATCGAAATCTGACGGTCATCTCGTCCTCTTTGTCCGGCGATTTCAACGGGTTGACGCAACACTTTAATCTTTTTGGAAAGATGGAGTGTTTGTTATGAAGTATCGGCAACGAACGTTTTATACAGAATCTCAAATTTTCGATATCTTTGCTCAGATACCGAAATTCACGATTTTCTGAGTGAGCCGTTTTTAACTTAAATGGGA
>Ga0307488_10002571_pt1 | contig 15310 bp, 15 predicted proteins | sample SB02metaG_FD_202248 | JGI IMG/M metagenome (GOLD analysis project Ga0307488, IMG submission 202248) | Sea-ice brine microbial communities from Beaufort Sea near Barrow, Alaska, United States - SB 0.2 | ecosystem: Environmental > Aquatic > Marine > Coastal | place: USA: Alaska | collected... | reverse complement strand
CAAACTGGCGTGATAGACTCGTGAGATACCATTCCTCCACAATCTGGGCATGAAGATGTACCTGCGTCTGCTGAGGAGTTAACCCCGTATTTAATGTGGCCTGACTTTTGCATTTCGTAGCTTCCTTTTAAATGAAGGTTGTGGTCTAATATATAAGGCTAGTCTTAACTTCACCTCTCCTGGAGATGCGCCTATTCGTGTAGTAACACGTCTCCAGTTAGTATAAACCATAAACTTCTTAAAGTAAACTTCTTGATGCCCAAGCAAGGCACTCTCTACTTCGTCCTCAACTGCGTCAAGGACGTGGACTACCAAATGTGGAGGTAGCCCTGTTCTTTCTGCTACTTTTAACAGCAACTCTTTACGTTTCACTTAGCCTCTCCCCAAGAGTACCCGGAGCCTGGAACAGCTTCCATAGGCACGTCTAGTATGATTGCATCCTCCATTGCTCTTTGAATAATAACCTTAGCTTCTTCTATTACTTCAGGTATGTCAGGACACTCAAGTACTAGCTCATCGTGTATCTGTAGAAGTAGAACTACGTCAAGCTCTTTTAGTCTCTCGTTGTACTCTATATCTACAGTAGCTTTGTTAATGATATCGGCTGCACTTCCTTGAATAACGCTGTTTCCGGCTTGACGTAGAGCCTTCATCCTAACCCAACGCTCCTGTGAAGTTACTTCAGGCAACCTTCTGAACCTACCAGTTACGGTCTGAACATAACGGTTATCGTTAGCGTCTTCTTTAGTTGCATCCATGAACTCTCTAATACGAGGGTACGCATCAAAGTACTGCTCGATAAGGTCTTCAGCTTCAGGAGAAGATTCCCTGCCGTTCTTACCGCGTACAACTGCTAGACCAAGACGCTTAGCTAGCATTACTGCGCCCATACCATAGTTCAGTCCGAACCCGATAGTCTTCATGTATCCACGAAGTGTAACAAGCATAGTCTCTTCTTCAGTTAGAGTACCTCCTTCATCAGCTTTGACTTTAGCTCCATACACCGCGTCGTACTCTCCAGCGCCTGTAAGGTATGCTGTTGCAGAGTGAAGATCCCTGCCTGCGTTAATAGCCTCACACATATTCTCATCACCAGACAGGTGAGCAAGTATACGCATCTCTAGCTGACCGTAGTCGGCAACAATGATAGCATTGCCTTCTTCAGGAATAAACAGCCCACGAACAAGCTTACCTAGCTTACCCTTAGACGGTATGTTCTGCATATTAGGTCCACGAGAAGCCCATCTACCTGTACGAGCACCTACTACGTTGAAAGATGTATGTAGTCTTCCCCAACCGTCAGCCTTTTCAGGGAACATCCTAACAAAGCCTTCAATCTTCTTGAACTTCTTATACTCAACTAGAAGCTTTGCTACAGGCATACCAGCCAAAGCAAGTTCCTCTAGTACGTCTCCTTTTGTACTAGGTAACTTAGAGTCCCCTGTACCAGAGAACTTACGTGCAGGTCTTCCTAGCTTGTCGTACCACTTACCGTTTCTGTTCTCGTACAGTATACTTCGTACTTGGTCGTGAGAGTTAAGGTTTAGTATCTTGCCTGTTATGTTAACAATAGACCTCTCTACGTCACCCAAGTCTGCCATTATCTCTGAGTGCACACTCTTACACCTAGTAAGGTCTACCTTAACTCCTCTACGTTCCATATTGAATGAAGTATGTATAAGCGGCTCATACTCCTTCTCATACATCTCTCTAAGATTAGTACACCCACCAGAGTCCACATTTACACCTGTCTGTATATCTTCAAGTCTATCTAGCATTACTGGAACTAGGTTGTAGGATACCCAAGCATCTAGAGAAGCATAGTCACAGATCATATCCTGAATTACCTGCAAAGCATCTTCGTCAGTCTCTCCTACCATGTAAGCTTCCATTCCTTCGACTAGCATTAAGTTGAAGTCCTTAGTTACTTCCTCATCACTGTATACCCACAGAAGTTCCTCTCTGTGTTCTTTACTTATACCTTCCATAGGTATCCCTATGAAGTCGCATATATCTACTACGTACCCAGCTTTACCAGTTGTCTTAGTAGCAAACCCCGTAGACCTTGCGTACCTAAGTAGTGTCTTAGTTGTATACCCTTTCTCGTCTTTGTCGTCTGACAGCCACGAGTCTAGTGACTTTGAACACTTTACGTAAGCCTCTATAAAGTCATCATCCATACCTTCCAGCCTACCTAGCTGTGCAAGTATAGCAAGAGCCTTAGTTTCGTCGTTAGTCTCTAATGCATCAAGTATCTTCTTTACATACTCAATACCTTCCTTAGCTGTAGGGTTCTTCTTTGATCCGAATACTGTAGAGAAGCTAGCCATCTGTAGACCTAAGTAGTCCAAAGAGCACTGCTTAAGCCCGTGCCTTCCTTGTCTGTTCTCATCTATTAGGAAATCCATAGGTATTGTATCGTAAATAAAACCATCAATGTGAACCTGATGGTTCGCTGACATGTGCCTGTCGAAGTTGGCGTTTGTCATTCGCATCTCTACACCAGGGTTAGCCAGTACGTCTTTAAACATACGTAGCAACCGTATAGGAGCACATATCCTTGTAGTCTCGTCAGCAAACGAGAAGAACAGTACTTTATCCCTAATAAGATCAAGCCCTGTTGTCTCCGTGTCATATCCACAACGCCCTACATCGGAATAGTAGTTCGCCCACTTTAGCGCCTCTTCTTCTGTACTAACGTAAGTAGGAGTAGGAGTAATAATAAAACTCATTTCGTACCCTCTAGGTAAATACAATGAGGGAGACCAGTGTCTCCCTCTGCGTGTAACTGTCTATTGTACAGTTATCTCTTTACTCTCAAGCGACTGTTGCGCTTCTTCTGTGCTGGGTTTTGATACCCTTGAGATGCACCGTCTACCCAGCCTGCTTCTCCTTTAATTATACCCAAGAAGTCAATAACCTGACTAGGCTGAGGATCAACCATTGAACCTAAGAAGTCAAACTGAGTACTCATGCACTCCATAATCTCAGGCTGTAGGATGAAGTTGTCTTCTTCGTCGAAGATAAACTCCCCTCCTTCTACAAGAGCAGCTACCGATCCACCTGGGATCTTGAACTTAGACGCAGAAGTTACAGTCTTAACAACCATCTTCGTATCTAGCCCTAGGCCTTCCTTCTTGATACCTATGACAACGTTGAACATACTCTCTTGCTTAGGAGTATCGCAGTTAAGTGAGCACAAGTGTACAGCGGTAGGATAGTCAATAGCATCACACTGACCACAAGCGCACTCTGAGTTACCAAAGTTAGCCATATCTTCAGGAGATACGCCACCCTGCATAGGGTCTAGAAGTACTGCTCCACAGCTATTACATACGTAATGCTCTACTTCAAGCTCTCCACCGCAAGTACACATCGCGTCACATGCATCGAATACACCTTTAATGAAAGCTCTGTGATGCCCGATACCCATCTCCAAGAACTTCTTGACAGCAATGCGAGTATCTTCGTCAGGATCTCTGCTAAGCTTACGTCTAGAAGCTAGGTCAGTTACACGCTGCATTTCCACGATAGGCTGCCCAGCCTTGTCACCGTGCTTGTACATCAACGCCTTTCCGTTCTTGATCACTGCTTCTTTGTGATATAGAGCGATATGCACTACGTCAAAGTACTGTGCAGGTCGTAGAGAGAACCGACTGTCTCCTGTTGACTCTGCGTTATCAAGTATCTCAACCAACTGAGAACCTGGCTTACCTTGGAAAGGCCATCCACGGAACTTCTTTGGTCCTAATCGTACATTTAACTTATTCATTGTGAAGTTAAGCTGATGCTCTCCCCCTGCTAAGTCGTATGTGTCAAAATAGGCTGCCGGTGTAAGCATAATGTGCTCTACTTCAGCTCTACCAATATCAAGACGATCTTTCCAATTGCACTTGTTACCTTTTACTTCACTCATAGTTGCTTCCTTAATTAGTACACTCTGTTAAATCGAGTCGTATTTATAGTTCCCGCTTACTCTGTTAAATCGAGTCTAGCTTTCATAATCTTTTTATATCTAGATACACTTACTGGGTTATTAATAACGTCAGCCAGTACTTCGTAGTCTAGTATGTCATCGGGCTGCTCCGTCCCTTCGGGGTATATACAAGCTAATACCCTGTTCGTTCCTTTAAGCTTATGACGCATTCTTACAGTTCCTGCATAACCAGCCTTGTTGCCATCTAGTAGCGACACGACTGTCTTTCCCATATTCCTTAGCTCCGTTATGTGATAGTCAGTTACATGGTTGCCCATAATTGCTAATACATCAGGAAAACCTGCTTGGTCAACCCACATCTTAGCCTTAAATCCTTCCACTATTATAACACGCTTTGACCTGTCTGTGTGTAGGTTATTTCCCCAATATAGCTGCTCTCCCCAGAACGTTGATCCCTTAATATATTCAGGTATATCCTCCACACCTATACTAAGTAATTCCTTTGCAGTATAAGGTAAATACTTTCCCCAAGAAGTGTCCTCACGCCTACCTACAACTGCCATTAAGTCACCGTACCTGTTGAACACAGGGAAGGTTATTCTTCTCTTATTATTGTCATACCCGATGTGGTGGTCCTGTAGTATATCTACGTCGAACCCTGCATCAAGAAGTTCTGTCGGACAGTAGTCGAACAGACCTAGTAAGGCATAAGGTAGGAACTCCGCTTGGACCCTTACCTTTCGCTTAGCCTTGTTTATTCTTACGTTGTTTACCTTCTCCTCTATTAGTCTAGGGCTTACCTTCATTTGAGATAGGAATGAAGCAAGTCCTCCCCCTCCACACCGGGAAAAACAGAACCACTGTCCAGTGGACAGGTTTATAGAAAGACTAGGTGTTGAGGTCCCAGGGACCTCACCGTGTATTGGGCAGAACGCTAACTGCTCGTTACCGTTGCCTCCTTTTGCGAATGACGCGTACTTGCTGTACTCTTCTTCTACTGATATCATCTAGGTCTCGGTTTAGGTTTCCTCTTCAGCTTCTTATTGTTGCTTCGAGCCGCCTTACTGGTCTCGTCGTCCGACTGTAGGAACATGTAAGGCTGAAAGTTTCCATTAGCTACCTCCCATATTGTAGAAGGCCTAACAGTAAGATATATAGGGGCAGGGGTTGTTACTCCTCCTCCCTCCCGTACTTTCTTAAACAGTATCATAAGCAACGCTGCGTCTTCTATAGTAGGGTGCTTAAGCCAGAATACTCTCTGCATACTGTCTGCATCCTGACCAATAGCGTCACTAAACGCTGCGTCTGTAGTGTCTAGGTAGGTTATGTTAGCTTTACCGTCCCTGTTTACCTGAGAAGTCCCGATAACTGGTATATGCTGAGACTGTGCCATCTCTTTAAGAATGTTAGACACAGAAGCCACCTTAGCGTTCTTATCCTTACGTTGGTCAGCTGAAGGAGGAGGCACTAGGTAGAACCCGTCAATAAAGAAAGCATCAGGACTAAGACTAAGTACAGCAGACCTTATCTCAAGTATTGTCCTAGAAGTCCTCCTTCCTGCATCAGATATAACCATTAGGTTGCTCTTTATCTCATCACCCATATCGCTGTCTAGGAACTCTACATACAGGTCCTCGTCAGCGTCACTTAGCTCTCCAGCTCTGAATGCTGCGTAGTCTATGCGAAGTATTACAGACGCAACTCTCTCAAGCATCACCTCCGGAGACACCTCTTTAGTATACAGAGCGACCCTGTATCCTTCTGTAACTAAGTGAGCTGCATACATTACTAATAGCCACGACTTCATGGACCCCGGTCTCCCATATATTACGTTGAATGTACCTGCCTCAAGACCTCCTGTAATCTTATCGAATACCCTAAACGGGTACGGTAGTCCGACAACACCTCCAGAAGACTTACGCTGCTTATACCTCGCCATTAGGTCTGCCGACCTACTAGAGAGCGTGAACGTCTGCCCGACTGCAGACATGGCCTGTATTAATCCTACAGTAGACGATATTCTATGAAGTATTGTTGCAGTGTCTACTCCTGAAGTGGCTGCGTCCATAGAGTCTTCAAGAAGGTCTTCAAGGTCTACTCTTGAGGAGTGAAGTATCCCTTCTTTATACAGTATAGCTAGCTTAGCCTTTGAAGCGCTGTACCTGAAAGCAGGGAACTTCTGCTGTACTAGGTTTGTACTAGGCAGGGTATTCCTAGTAGCTGGTTCAGTATATGTGTCATACATATAGTCCCATACTTGCTTGTTTACGTCTAGTCTGAAGAAGTCTGCTGTCACTCCTATAGTAAGAGCAGTCCTCATTGCGTCCTTGTTAAGTACATTGGACAGTAACTCAGATTCTACATTCATAGTTACTCCTTTATTTTGAACATTTTAGGCATCTTTACTGAGGGAGCGTTCTGTTTATGTACTACGTGCTTGCCATATATTGCTGCCATTTCAGTAGGAAGCATAGGTATAAGGCCTGCCTTTATTGTAACGTTTGATATTACATTGAAATCTAGCATCTCACGTAAATCCATACGATCTGCTACCTGCTCTATAAACTCAGGAGAAGGTAACTTACGTACTGATCCTAGCTTTACAGTGAACGTGTGATCACCTACTGTAACAGTACTTCCGTGTTCACGCACTGCGTGCTCTATCTGAGTAGTAGCGGATAGCATCTCTCCTGTGCACTCCTCCATACGTTTAAAGAAGTCAGGCATGAACGCCATTATCTCAGCCTCTAGTAGTTCTTTTTCGTCTCTTGCTTTTAAGAACTCGTTTATGTAACCTTCCACCTCTGTAACTATTTTACTCTCACTTACCATACATCACCTCTACTTGTTCTAATATATCAAACGCCTTCTTAAAGTCGCTTATTACGTCGTTAGCCAGACCTTTACCACTGTCCAAAACATCAGAGTCAAAGTCTCCTGACATAGCAATAGCTGTAAGAGTGACAGTAGTTATTCCTGTGTATCTTACTTGAGCACTAGAGAAAGGGGACTCTACACAGAAGTCTTTAACTTTACCTCTATTGACTAGAGACTTACCCTTCTGACTAAACAGCTTGTTAGAGCCAGGGCCTCCCATAGCAACAATAACCGTAGGGTCTATAGCATAAAGCTGCCTATTAAGGAACGTAGAGCAGGCCTTTACCTGAGCGTTGTTAAGCGCTGCGTCCCTGAATAAAGGACACCCTACAAAGCTAGTGAAGAATACTAGGTCAAGTATGTAGTCCTTCAGAGCGTCAAAGTATACAGTGTCATTAGGTATTCTCTGTATAGCCCTTAGCTCTGGTGTAATAGGCATAGCTCTTCCTATTAATGACACTAGCATATCCCCGTTTGTGTCACTAAGTATATCTTCATTTAGTAGCGCCTTCTGGGTAGGAGCTTCCATTACTACAACTAGTTTTGCATTTATATTACCGATAGCTGTGTGAACTCCGGTACGTGTCCTATTTGAGTGCAAGCTGCAAGCTGTACACACCGTCATCTCGTGGTTTATCTGGTATAATGCAGACTCACCTACGTACTCTCTTTCGTCCTGTTCGCTCAATTGGGAACTCCTTTGTTGCTAAGTATTTGTATACTTTCTTCATCAGGCTATTACAATATCTTATGTTTACGTCATCGAATAGATGTACTTCAGGGCTAAGCTTACCTTCAAGCTCTCTCTGTATTCTACCTATGCTCTGAACAAGAGCGATAGCCGCGTGCTGACTAGCACCTAACGGCGATAGTATAAACAAGGTGTCTAACTCTTTACGGTTATACGACTCCTTACCTACTCCTATAGTTGCTAGTACTAATCTGCCTTTGTTTAGTATCTTATGTCTGTCTTCTGACTTCGTTGTTCCGTTTATTATAGGCCACCTGACCTTCTTCAACTTACCTTCCTTAGTGTATACTGGAGTAAGGTCTACCTCAAGTATGTCTGCAAACTTCTCAGCAACTACTTCCAACTGTCTAACTGTGTGGGCAAGTACGTAAATGCACCTCCCGCTGTCATACTTTTCTTGTATTAGTCTTGTTATTATTGTTGTCCGTAGTTTGTCTTCTGCAATCCAATTACGTATCTTAGGTAGGTTCTCTTTGCCAGTAACATCTAAGAAACTTGCGTAGTCCTCCTCAGATACAAATGACGCTACGTTATGTATGAATACCTGTGGTATCAAGTCTTGAGAAGTATCTGAGAATATCACATCGCCTAGATGAGATAAGAATACTCCTTCATTCATATCTGTCCTGTTTACAGTAGCTGTAAGTCCTAACCTTTTAGAGTTAAACACATGTGCTGCCTTACTGAATAGTCTAGCACTTATACTGTGGCACTCGTCAAATATAGCTAGACCAAACTTAACGTCTTTAGGTATCTCATCCCTATCTGCCAGCAGAGATAGAGTCTTTAACGTAGCGAACACTATGTCATTACCCCACTCTCTACGTTTACCTTGTACGTATCCTACAGTACCTGTAAACTCGAAGAATGTTTCTAGCTCAGCCTTCCAATTGTCTAGGAAGGCTGTCTGTGGTGCAATTATTATAGTCTTGCACCTAAGTACGCTAGGCAGCATTAGACCCAGGAATGTCTTCCCCTTTCCACAAGAAAGGTTTAGTATACCTCCGTCCATACCATCTTCTCTAAAGTACGCGTCTATAGCGTACCAAGCATCTTCCTGGTTAGGCCTTACTCCCATACCGTCACGTAGACTATAGACAACTGCGTCGTCAAAAGGTACGTAATCAGTAAACATTTCAGTAACAGGTTCTCCTACAATAGCCTCTAAGTCCTTAACGCTCATTGCATGTCTAGGTATAATAACTTCTGTAGGTGTCTCCTTAAGTAGGCACACCTCCTCAGTACCGAATGTGTAAGTCATACCGGCCTTTAGTGGGTCAATACAGACACCTGATGACTTTAGTATTGTTATGTCTTTTCCGTATTTAATACTACTCATATTACTTCCTCTTTCTGTAGGATCTCCTCGGTATATCTCGAAGACCCCTAAGTATTTCAGTTATAGCTGCCTGCAGAGACTCTAACGTTACGTTATGTATTAGTGACGTGCTGAACTTCCCGTCGTCTACTACAACCTCGGTACGCTCGTCCAACTTACTAAGTCCTAACGTATTCCTACTAGATGAAGTGGTCCTGGAGTTTCTTCTAGATATCCTGTCCCTTACGTCATTCCTTGCAGCAGTAGTTCTACTAGAAACAGACCTATTTGATGTTCTTGATGTTCTTGCGTCTCTCCTGTAGCCTCTCTCGGCCTCCATCTCCTTTATTTCTATTACAGTCCTGCAACCTTTGTGTACAGAGCACCGTCCGCAACCGGCTATATCCTCTTCGTCGTAGTAAGAATCGTCTCCATAGCAGTGAGGCTCTTCGTCCTCTTCACTCTCTAGTTCATTATCATAATATCCCATCTAACGTGCCTCCTTTGTGTTAAATAAGTTATGTAGTTATAGGGCATACGCCTACATATTTGTTATGACACTCACCGTCAGTTATTTTACAGGAGTAAATTATGTACATTGATCATCACGACGACCTTTGTGGAAGACTAGGCACAGCGTCCCCGGCGCTACAGCAGTCATCATTCGTTAAAGAGGCATCTTGGACTGAAAAGACCGACATGGATAACCGTCATTTTGCAGTTGTTCTCGTAGATAGAGAATACAACGAGCATAAGAAGTTTGCTATGGATACACCTGCAAATGCTGCAGTGTCTATTGCTTACTTACTTACTGACTCCGATGGTTTAAACGATACTGCAGTAAAACTAGCTGCACATAACCTATTCTCAGTATGGGACGTTCATGGACTAGACCGCGTGTCTCACATGCTCCCGTCTGACGGAAATAATGATGCTAGAACATTGCTAGCTAAACTAGCCTCCATAGAAGCAGACAACTACAGCATACTAGACGGACGCAGAGTACTGTCCATTGAACAGCCTTTAGACAAAATCGCTGATGATAACACAGTGTATGCTCAGATAAAGACTGCGTCTGACAACTGGGATACTCTTACACCTGTAGAGAAACGAATGACTGCTGTAAACTTGGAGAATGCCTCATACGGAAACCTTGTATCAGCACTTCCAGAGAAGATAGCTGAGTATACGGGAGAGACACTTAATCCTGATTTCTACTCAAACGTTGCGTACAGACGATCACTTACAAATAACAAAGAAGCTCAGGAACTGTACACGGATCTTGAGAGGTACGTTACTCACATTCCTTTGAATAAAGTAGCTGAAGCACTTCAAGTTGCTGATGATAAAGCAGGACTATATGGTAGCTATAGTGAGTCCCTTCCTGACTATGTACGTACAGTGTACGGTGGTACTTCTCCTGTAGAAAGTTCGGTCAAGGTCGCAGGGTACAGTAGTAGAGAACTAGGTATTATGAACTTACAGCTTATTGATCGTATCAATGACACGTTTACGGAGAAGGTGGCCTCATCGCTTATACACGACCCTATAAACGCCCACACTCACGGAGACACAGTACTCGCATTGTACGAAGATATACTTAGGAGCGTGTAATGAAGAACGCTGTTGAGCTAACCAAGGAAGTCATAACTAAGCTAGGCATAGAGTGCGTAGACTGGGAGCCTAACGTACTTAAGTTATCTATACATGAAGACCTTAAGTTCGACGAGTCATCTATGAACAAGGCTATGGCTGGTATAGCTGTTATGCAGAGAGATGCCTTCTGGGAAGACATAGCTTCATTTCACTTTATTACTCAAGCATTTAACGGAGACAGTCCTGAACACAGGTCACTGCAGGAACTTACTCTCTCCGACATGATGATAGCAGTAGTGTGCGCTACTAAGATACGTACCGAGCTACTAGACGCTGGCGTAGGCTATGTACCTGTATTCACTGAGGAAGTATCAAAGTTCGTAGCAACTCAGGCGTTAGAAGGTGGAGTATGGTACTTACCTGAGCCACTCCTATTTGCGGCAACATACGCAAATAGAACTATGATAGTATGCAACGATTGCGGTAATGAGGAGTACCTAGACGACGAGGACGACACAATCTGTGTAAACTGTACATCCAAGTACGACCCAAGAGTGTCTTTAGCTTCAAATGACCACAGTGCTAAAAGGCTAGCTAAGGGTTTCGGCAAGAACACAAAAATAGTAATGAAGTACCCTACTAGCTCAGTTAAAGAGTCTCTAGCTCGTCTGTCTAAAGGACAGAAACTTGAAGGAGATACTCCGGCAAATGTATGCGCAGCTAAGGTGTTTATTGCTCTTAAACTACTAAAAGAAGATATAAAGGGGGTTGCATAATGTCTGTATTCTTTCACACCAAGAAGGCAAGCGCCCTAGATGCCCTAGGGTTAGCTGGATCAGGATCTAAGCTCCTGACCACTGCGAAAAGGCTCCCTAAGACATTCCTAAACCAAGGTAAGCGAGTAGGTCAGCACTTCTCTGAACTAGCTCAGAACCCTGTAAGCGGAATGAAGAAGGCGTGGAACGCAGGAGGTACTCAGAACGACCCTATTAAGCGTAAGAAGATGCTAGCTGAGTTACTTGACGATGGACTAGACGGTGACATAAACAAGTTCAAGACAATGGACAAGGGCGGTAAAGGTCCTGTTAACTGGCTACGTCAGCAAGGTATACTATCTGCAGGTAAGAGCACTAAAGGTAGGATGAGTCCAGAGCAGAAAGCGGAGTTCGTAAAGAAGATGCGAGCAAAAGGACTTGTATACGATAATAAGGGTGTAGGTACTTCTGTAATCTCCAACCAGAAGAAATCACTCTCAGAGCTACAGGCTGGCGTAGACGAGATGTACAAGATAAAGGCTGCACAGAAGGGCGGGACGTTCATGCAGAACGCTGGGTCTAAGGCCCTAAGCGTAATGCCAGGAGAGCGAGGTATGTGGATGGCACCTGCTGCGGCCGGGGCGTTAAACCAAGGACGGCAGACTCACAACAAAGACGGCACAAAGAGGTCAGCAGGGGAACGTATAGGCAGAGCGGCGGTGTTCGGAGCTATGTCTACTGCAGCTGCCCCACTTGACATATCTGACAAGTTTGGGTTAATGGGAGCTGCGGCATCTAATGTAGGTACAGAAGGTGTATTCGACGCTATGGATAAATTTAGGGGAAAGAGGAGAGGCAAGGCACAGGCAGCTATGGCTCAGCAACAGGCAGTATCTACTGCTCAAGCTACAGCTGATGACAGCATCAAGTCTATGAACTTACCTCCTACTCCAACAACTTGAGGGTATAATGAACTTAGGATTTTCAGGAGGCGTTACAGCTTCCTACTCAGGCACAGCGTCTATGAACAGGGGATACGGAGTTCCGTACCCTTCACCATTCTTCGACGTAGCTAAGACATACCTACCTAGGTCTGTAAAAGACTTACACAAGTGGTGTAGGTTCTACTTCTTTACTAATCCGATCATACACGCAGCCATAGTTAAACTAGCTCAGTATCCTGTGACAAGGCTTACGTATGATACTAAAGATGATGCAAAGTTGAAACGAGCCCGCAAGCTTGAGTCAGACTTGCGTATTAGAGAGTTTGAGGTAGGAGTAGGCCTAGACTACTTTACGTACGGTATATCTGCAGTGTCAGTGTCGTACCCTTTAGAGAAGTACCTAGTGTGCAAGAAATGTAAGCACCCGCACAGGCTTAAGACTAGCAAGTCTAGATACAAGTGGCGTAACTACAAGTTCGAGCTTGACTGTAGGAACTGCCCTAACGTAGACTACGCTATCGAGAGAGACACTTACATAAAAGATGCAGCTCGTATACGACTAGTTAGATGGAATATAGAGAACATAGACGTAGAGTATAACGAGATAACTGGCGATCAACGTATATTGTACAAAGTACCGAATTATATAGCTAATAAAGTACGTATGGGCGACACAAAAACTCTACTAACACTGCCTACAGAGTTTATAGACGCTGTACGTAAGAGCAAGCCTTTAGAGTTTGCTGACAACAATATATTCGTACTGCGCAGAGCTACTTTGTCGCAGAAAGATATGGGATGGGGACTACCTTTACTATTCCCAGTACTTAAGTCAGCGTTCCACATGTCAGTTATGGAGAAGGCGCAGGAAGTAATACTTAACGAGCACATTGTTCCTATGCGTATGATGTTCCCCGGACCTTCATCTACACCTGGCGGTAGGGCTGCAGATACTAACTTACTACAGTTCCGTAATACTGTTGCGGCTGAGATAGCTAAATGGAAACAAGATAAGAACTACATACCTATTCTACCAATGAACGTAGGGTTCCAGCAGTTTGGCGGGCAAGCTAAGATGCTATCTCTTACACAAGAGCTAAGAATGAAAGCTGAGTTCATACTCGCTGGTATGACAGTTCCTCAAGAGTTCGTGTTCGGAGGTCTTACGTGGAGTGGGTCTAATACTTCTATGAAGTCATTGCAGAACCAGCTAGATGGATTCAACTTACAGCGTCATCCTATGGTTACTGACTTTATACTACACAACATATACAGATTTATGGAGTGGGAACCTATACAGACGCAGTTCGCACCGTTCAAGATGGCTGACGACCTTCAGAGATCTATGTTCTACTTACAGCTTAATCAAGCGAAGAAGGTTTCTGACCAGAGGCTACTTGCTGAGGTAGGCGAGGACTACAACCTAGAGAACATACGTAAGAATGATGAGTCTGCTGTGAATAAAGGACAGATGAAGCTTGATGAGTCGTTTAAGTCAGACATACAAGGACTTACACTACTAAAAGGATCAAAGTATCAGGCAAGAGCTCAGATTGAAGCTCAGAAGATGCAAGCAGAGGCGCAAGCTGAGCAACAGCAGCAGCAACAGGCTAAACAGCAACAACAGCCCGGTATGGAGTCTGATCTAGAAGCTGGTAAGGGAGGGGCCCCTGCGTCAGACATGGCTAAACAGGCAGCAGCTTACCTTACTCAAGTAAGGGATACTAAAGGAGAAGAGGCTATGATGTCTGAGCTAGAGAAGCTTAAGGAAGTAGAGCCAGAGCTTCACGCTGTAGTTTCGCAAATGGTGCTAAACAAAGGGTCCCAAAGAGACCCAAAGTCAGCAACAGAGAACCCTAATCCAACCGACCAAGCATCTCCGGGCAATACCGTCGTCTAGACACTGTTAGTATTCTAACTCCGTCAGTAAAGCCGCAATCCTCGCAAGGAGTATCCTCCCAGTAAGGTAGCGGCTTCCTGTCAGTATCGTCTACACACTTAAAACATAACCACCTGGTGTGTTCTATAGTGGCTAGTACAGGACAAGTAAGGCACGGCATGCCGTGACAGTACTCTCCTATTGCGTGGCAATACGCACCGAACTGCTTCACAGTGCTGGTACGTACTCCTTCGTCTGACTCAACAGCCGCTACTAGCGCAGCGACTGTATCATCAAATTCTATATTTGGTATTCTGCGTCGTGTTCTACGCTTCATCGTCTATTATCTCCTGCAACTCAGTAGCAAGGGCATTGCATACCCCATTAGCCGCATATATTATAACAGCTATTAGTAGTACTTCCACTACTTGCTTACCTCTTCAGCCTTTGACTCACCATACGAGTACGGAGTCCAGTCACCGAATAGGTTATCGTCGAGCATCTCTGCCCAACCTTTTGAGTCGCCGGACACATCGCCCGACTTACTCGCTTTATCTGTGGTATCCTCAAACCTACCGAAACCTTTTGAGTCGTATTTCCCGTAGGCACTAGCCTGAGTGCCTATATTAAACATGTTGATCATTATTACTCCTTGTGGTTATTGATAACCCTTCACTGGGTCGTTATACTTATGACGTATAACTAGGGGTTTTTAATGTCTGATCTGAATATCAAATCTGTAAGAGATAATACTGCCAAGAAAGTTAGAGAGGCGGTTACTGGACTATTCCCTATAGAAGGGTCTCATAGAGTGCTATCGTTAGATAAAATAACGATAGACGACAGCAAGTTCGACGAGAACGACTTCCAATCTCAGTACAAGTCTAGGGTATCTGGAGGTACTTGGGGCGCTAACGTACGTGGAGCGTTTATTCTTACAGATAAGACGACAGGTAAGCTTATAGAGAAGAAGACCATAACATTAATGAAGCTGCCTATAATCACGTCTAGGTATTCGTACATAGTTAAAGGGCACGAGAGACAGCCAGGAACTACTATGCGGTTATCTCCAGGAGCTTACCACAGTATAGCAGGCAACGGGGACATCGTAGCTAAGTGGAACATGCATAAAGGACGAGGAGCAGGAGGATTTAACATATTCATTGACCGTGAGACTGGTTATCTATACATGACACTAGGTAGAGGTACTACTAATATAAAAGTACCTTTGTATTCTGTGTGTAAGTTACTAG
>Ga0307488_10002570_pt1 | contig 15310 bp, 13 predicted proteins | sample SB02metaG_FD_202248 | JGI IMG/M metagenome (GOLD analysis project Ga0307488, IMG submission 202248) | Sea-ice brine microbial communities from Beaufort Sea near Barrow, Alaska, United States - SB 0.2 | ecosystem: Environmental > Aquatic > Marine > Coastal | place: USA: Alaska | collected... | reverse complement strand
TTTTTATCTTTTTATCATTAAAATTAACACAGAGAAGCACTATTTTTAGTGTTAGTTTTCTTTGTCTGTTTTTTTGTGCAGGCTTATCACGACTGACTTATATGCGGGGGTATTACTTTTATCTGCGACACTGCTCAGAGGGATCAAGTCATTGGTTTCAGGATAATAAGCGGCTGCACACCCTCGAGGTATGCCATATTCCACCAGAGTAAAATCGTCTGCGGTTCTGGTGTGTATCCTTTCGTTTGGCCAATGGCTGTGAATATCTATTTGTTGCCCAGCCTGTAAGCCTAAATCTCTTAAGTCTTCTGCGTTCACAAAAATAACTCGGCGGCTACCATGAATACCACGATATCGATCATTGTTAGTGTACACAGTAGTATTAAACTGGTCGTGACTACGAATAGTCATCATTAATAAACAGCCCGCTGGCACATGCACAGACTCTATATCATGCACTATGAAATTGGCTTTTCCGCTGGCAGTTACAAACTTACGATCATCTCTAACCACATTAGGCAATTCAAATTCGCCGAATTCTTCGATCCGTTGATTAAAACGTTCAAAACCAGGTATTACCTGGGCAATTCCGTCACGGATTAACCGGTAGTCCGCCTTCATCTGCAGCCAGTTAATCTGGCTATTCGGCAACGTTAAGGTAGCTAAATCAGCTACAATCGCCACTTCACTTTTGAGTAAAGTAGATGCAGGAGGAATTTTTCCGTGAGACGTTTGCACTACGCCCATAGAATTTTCTACAGTAACAGTTTGAATACCAGATATTTGTTGATCAAGTTCAGTTCGCCCTAGCGCTGGCAAAATCAACGCGCTTTTACCTGTGTACAAATGTGATTGATTTAATTTAGTCGAAACTTGAACCGTAAGTTCACAGTTAGCCAAAGCCTGCTTAGTCGCAGTATGATCTGGTGTGGCACGGTAAAAATTACCACCTAAAGCAAACAATACTTTAACCTGCCCTTGCGCCATTGCTTGAATAGTTTCTATGGTGTCGTAGCCAGGCTCTCTTGGTACTTCAAAATCATACGTATGTTGCAAAGCATCTAGAAAAGTAGTTGACGGTTTCTCCCAAATTCCCATAGTGCGATCACCTTGCACATTACTGTGCCCTCGCACTGGACATACACCCGCGCCAGATTTACCCAGATTGCCCTGCAACATTAAAAAATTGGTCATCAACTGAATATTAGCTACCGCATTTTTATGTTGAGTCATACCCATCGCCCAACAACAAATGCTCTTCTTCGAGGCGCAAGCGATATCAGCAGCTTGATTAATTTGGTTTTGAGTTAATCCACTATGCTGTTCAATATGAGTCCAAGAAGTGTCAAGCATGTTCTGTTTAAAAGCAGCAAAACCATGGCAATATTCTGCGATAAACCCATGATCTAAAATATCTTGCCCAGCAGCATCTCTTTCAATTAAGGCCTTACACAATCCTTTTAGAAAAGCCACGTCACCGTTTATTTTCACCGGCAAATACAAATCCCGTAACGCAGTACCCGCGCCAATCAGGCCTTCCACTTCTTGTGGGTTTTTAAAACGTTTTAAACCAGCTTCATCTAACGGATTAATAGCGACAATTTTAGCACCTTGACGTTTAGCTGCTTGTAGTGAAGTCAGCATTCGTGGGTGGTTTGAACCGGGATTTTGCCCAAAAATAAAAATAGCTTCGCTATTTTCTAAATCGTGTAATGACACGGTACCTTTGCCCACACCAATGGTTTCAGTCAATCCAACACCGCTAGATTCATGACACATGTTTGAACAGTCTGGTAAATTATTAGTACCAAACTGACGCACAAATAACTGATACAAAAACGCAGCTTCATTACTGGTACGCCCGGATGTATAAAAAGCAGCTTGATTGGGTGAGTCTAGTTGACTTAATTTTTTTGCTATCAGAACGAGGGCATCTGACCAACTGATGGGTTGATAGTATTTAGCACCTTCAGCTAGAAATAACGGTTCAACTAAACGCCCTTGATCATTTAACCAACGATCAGACTTGTGTTTTAAATCATCAATACTATGTTGCTCAAAAAATGCGGATATTGCCTGCTTTGACGTGGCTTCATCGGCTATGGCTTTGGCGCCATTTTCACAAAATTCAAAGGTCGAACGTTTTAATAAGGGATCAGGCCAAGCACAACCGGGACAGTCAAAGCCTTGAATTTGATTGAGTTGAGTGAGTAACCTAGTACCTTTAATGGGGCCAACTTTAGTACTGACATTTTTATATGCAGACACAACGGCCGTTAAACCTGCTGCCCAGTCTTTTTGTTTGGTTACCTGCAGGTTTTTTACATCAATAGTGTTTTTTTTCATCTAAATCACCCCTAACTCAGAATATATAATAGCGCCCAGCACCACCATTATTACGACTATCGTTGTTAATTTTGCTGTAGATAGAAAATTAGTGCCCCAATACTTTTGCAGGATTAATTCTCGCAGCTTTTATTGCTGGATAAAGTGTGGCTAAAATGCTCAAGACTATAGCAATGAGAGCGGTGAAATAAACTTCATTCCAGTTTAATTCTGAAGGTAAAAAATTAATAAAATAAACATCACCTGATAAGAATTGCACACCTAACAAATCTTCAATAAAACGCGCAATAGCGGCTAAATTGGTCGCCGTCAAAACCCCAAATATTACGCCTACTATTGTGCCAATCAGGCCATTAAATGTACCTTGCAACATGAAAACTGAAATAATCAGGCTGTTTTTTGCCCCCATACTTTTAAGCATCGCAATTTCGCTTTGCTTTTCGTTAACCGCCATCACTAGGGTAGAAACAATGTTAAAACATGCCACAGCGATGACCAAACTTAATGCGATATACACCACCGCTCTCACCAACTGTATATCTTGATACAAATTACCATCATTGATAGTCCAATCCGACATGTATACTTCAGGCGTTAATTTATAGCCAATTTCACGAGTTAATTCCCGTGCACTAAAAGCATCTCGATATCTTAAACGTATACCCTGGGCACCATAATTAATATTTTGTGCCTGTGCAGCCAGAGACATATGCATATAGCCAATATGATTACTCAGTTCACCACCCATATCTAAACTGGCAATAATATTTAGGCGCAGTGTTTTTGGCGCACTTAACCTTAAATCTTCTGATAGCTGAGGCAATAAGATTTGTACTTTATCACCGACTACCAAATCTAACTTTTGCATCAGACCGATGCCTAACATAGTGGCGTTTTCATCTGATTGGAATTGCTGCCACTGTTCGCTCGAAACTAAACTTGGGATAACACCATCAGATGCATAAAGGGGATCTAAGGCGGTCATCTCAACCGCCTTCATTTTATTGCCTTTTTGCAACATCCCCGTTGCGTTTACATAAGGTTCGACAAAAACCACTTCAGGGTGCTGCTGCAAAGCTTCTACTTCTGCAGGCCAGTTTTCAATGCCACTTGCATACACAGATTTAAATTCTGCATGAGGAATAACAGACAACAAACGATCTTTTAATTCTTTTTCAAAACCGTTCATTACCGACAACAACAGAATCAGCACGAAACACCCTAAACCAATCCCAAAAGTTGAAGAAGCCGAAATAAATGATATAAAACCATTTTGGCGTTTATTTGATCGAAAACGCCACGCCAACAACCACACCAAATGCACTAGACAGTGCCCTTCATATCGTTTGTTAAAGCATTTATTGTTTCAGTGGATGCATCACTCAATCGGCCGTCGATTAAGTTTAAAGAGCGGTCTAATCTTTTAGCCAATTGAGTATCATGAGTCACCACCACAAAGCTGGTATGCATTTGCTCGCGTAAGTCACTGAGTAACTGATAAATACTTTCACCGGTTTTTTGATCTAGGTTGCCTGTCGGTTCGTCTGCAAGTATTAACTTGGGTTGGGTCACCAAAGCTCTGGCAATAGCCACACGTTGCCGTTCACCACCCGATAATTCAGAAGGTTTATGTTTGTATCGGTGAGATAATCCGACCTTATCCAACATAGCCATGGCTAACTCATTTGCTTGTTTAATGGCTTTTTTAGCTATTAATAGCGGCATAGCGACGTTTTCTAACGCACTAAACTCGGGTAATAAATGATGAAATTGATAAACAAAGCCAAGGGATTGATTACGAAATTGAGCTTGTTGATTGCTGCTAAAAGTAAATATATCTTGTTGTTCAAACCTCACTTGCCCTGAGGTAGGCTTATCTAGAGCCCCTAGCAAGTGTAATAAAGTACTTTTACCCGAGCCTGAACTGCCTACAATGGCAACTTGCTCGGCCTTATTAATAGAAAAATTGATGTTTTTAAGCACCTTAACGCTATTTTCTCCATCGTTATATTCTTTGGACAGATTGGTACATTTGAGTAACTCACCCATAATCAGCACATTTCCCTAATTTGCATTTGAACTGTTGGTTTTCTGATGCTTACGTAAACGCTTCTTTTCTCTTCTTTTAGCCAATATTCGAGCTAATTTTCGCATGCTTACCACTTGGTCGCTTTCATCAATGATATCAATACCGAACAAGCTCTCAACTATATCCTCAACCGTTAACACTCCCTCTAAACCACCATATTCATCCACGATAAGTAACATATTTCCTCGTTGCGAATGTAAAGGTGCAATGGCATTGGCTAACGACATACTGCTTAGAATCGTGACCATATCCTTTTGATAAGTCTTGAGCTCTCTGTCAGCATTGCCTCGAGCATAGGCCAATAATAAATCTGACTTTAATACATAACCGGTAATTTTTTCTGGCTCACCATCTTCATAGATAGGGATCCGTGAAAATGATACGTCAGCGTGATTTTGTAAAAACTGCTCAAGAGTCATAATATCTGGTAACGAAAAAACGACTGTTCTGTGCGTCATGGCTTGCCGAACTTTAAGTTGCTTTAAGCTAAGTAGATTTTGCATTACAGTGGCTTCACGGGCAGCAATTTGACCTTCTTCAAAAGACAACGCAGTCATCGCGTATAATTCATCGCGGTTCAAACCAATAAGAGGTGACTCATCTTGCATTTTGGATGTCATTTTTTGCGCCATTTGTACAAATGGCCACATAATAATGATTAAGTATTTTAAAAAATAGGCGGTAGCTGGTGCAAGTTTACGCCAATAAGTTGCTCCAAGGGTCTTAGGAATAATTTCCGAGAATACTAAGATCAATAAAGTCAGAATAGCCGAAGCAATACCTAAATAGGCATCCCCGAACACTACAGCCGCTTGTGCGCCTGCACCAGCGGCTCCCATCGTATGCGCAATGGTATTTAAACTTAAAATAGCGGCAAGGGGTCGATTGATATCACTGACCTGCTTTTTCAACAACGTCCCTGACGGATGGCCCTTTTTTTCTAAAACAGAAATATAGGCAGAAGAAATGCTTAGGATAACCGCTTCTGCTATAGAGCAAACAAACGAAAAGCCTAACGCGATAACGATATATAACAACAACAAAAGCATAGGAATTAATTCTCAGAGGATGGCGTCAAAGCATCATATAAATATAAGTAAGAGGCATAACACAAGCTTATCAAACCATAAGCAGATAGCGAAGTATTAAGAGGGTCGAAAAGGAATTTTTACATCAGAAGAGACTAACAAACAATTTAATGGCGGAGTGGACGAGACTCGAACTCGCGACCCCCGGCGTGACAGGCCGGTATTCTAACCAACTGAACTACCACTCCGCATATAAATTGTATTTTGTTTTGATGTTGGCGGAGTGGACGAGACTCGAACTCGCGACCCCCGGCGTGACAGGCCGGTATTCTAACCAACTGAACTACCACTCCAGCCGTAATCAAAACATTTACTCTACAAACTCAGTCTCAAGGTAATCACAAAAGATAAACTAAAATACTAAATCTGCAAGTAAATTAAACAACATCGAATTTGGCGGAGTGGACGAGACTCGAACTCGCGACCCCCGGCGTGACAGGCCGGTATTCTAACCAACTGAACTACCACTCCACAATTTTCAATGTTATCAAACAGTTAAGTAAGAAATAATGTAACTCCCTTCCCAACCGCGGCGCAGATAATACGGGTTCACCCCATACTAGTCAATAGCTTTTTTGTAGGATATTCAGTTAAAAGCATTGATTGCTGCAGTATTAAACAATTTGATGATTAAGCGGACAACAATCAATCTTTAGGGAGGCTTAAGTCCATAAACCCAGGGTCAGATTTATCTTTAGCCTGAGGTTTATTTTCTGCTGTTGTCACTTTGGTTTTGCGTTTAAATATTTTTTTAAAAAAACTTAGGACTTTTTTGATATCTTTGATATCAACAAGTTTTTTAGGTCTTTTCATAAATTTAAAATCAGGTTTGTTTTCTAAGGTAAGCCACCAAATTAATCCGCCACCCACAATTAAAAGAAACAGATTGATACTCACAATCAGCAAGACAAGAGTTGAAGTAGACATTTTTTCATCAACTAAAGATATTTCTTGCTCAAGTATTGCGCTCTGTGTGCTGGCATTATCCGTTAGAGATGGATCCACACTATTTGGTTCAACAGCAACAACAACCGACTCTGGCTCTTCTGTCAAGAAACTATATTCTGGCACATCCAAAATAAACTCCCTGCCTTCGGTGGTATTTCCATAGGCAGTTAACTTGACGCGGTATACGCCATACTCATAATTAACAATTAAATACTCTCGGACATCAGATGACATATCTGTAATAGAAAAATTCTGTATATCGCCATTGGGAAAGCGAACTTTTCCATCGATCAATAATGTCGACATATCAACATATTCGCGTTGAGCATCCACTTTAAGTTTGTGATAACCCTCGCCCCCACCATCCAGCTCAAACGTCACTTTAATCGGATTGGCCAACAGCATAATATTAAGGTCAACCTGCTCACGGGTAAACATAGGTGTAGATACAGTAAAAGTAGGGACCCATTCGCCGTCGGCAATTGCAAGGTTAAATTGCCCAGTAAATACACCGTCTAAAGGTACCTCATCCATGCCTTTACCGTTGTCTTCAAAAAACGCGATGATTTCTTTATTGGCGCCAAAATTATTAAAATTTGGATTATTAGTACTCGCCAATGAGATAGTCAGTTCAACCACATCTCTAAATGCAGTGTAATCAATGGGCACACCATTATTGGTTAAATAGGCCGTTTGTTTAAGAATTTCACCAGAAAATATAATATTAGGTAATGGGTCGGCATGTAATGCTAAATCACTGATCACCATGACTCGGCTGTCAGGCGAAATCTGCCCAACCGCTTGCCATGGTCCTGGCATAGGGTTTTTAATGCTGATCATGTCGTAGGTGCTGCTATCAAACCAAAAGACACTGCTACCATCGGCACTAGACTGAAATAATTTGGAGCCATCAGGCTGCACTAAAACAATGGGTGCAGAGCCGAAGTCACGAAAAAATATCATGGTAATTTCGTCAACTTCGAAATCGATTCTAAAACGATTTTGCAGTAACTCTATACCATTGTGATAATCGGTTCCTAATTGCGTCAGAGGCGAATCAGAATTTTGACTAATTTCAGATAATTCACTGTCCAGCTGACCTTGTGGAATAGCTTGAACCAACCAGCTAACGTGGGCAAAAAAACACAAAATAAGAGCCGATACATTCTGTTTTAACATGTTTATTCAACTCACTATTTGTCGCTATTCACGCCATATACAGGCGCCACCTTTTTCAGCCACTACGTCTAAGCGACTTTCGTGCTGTTCTAATTCATCGGCCGTTGCCATAACAACCTTTAATGGTTTTCTTTGTGCAGAAAGGCGACGAATAGTTTCTACTTGCAAGCCACCTTCACCGCTAGCCTTACCACTTAAATTTAAGTCAGTTTGACCACCTGTCATCAATAGATACACATCAGCCAAAATCTCTGCATCTAACAACGCACCGTGTTTCTCTCGATGTGAGTTATCGATGCCATAACGCCTGCACAATGCATCAAGGTTGTTCTTTTGCCCTGGATGAATCTGTCTTGCCATATCTAGGGTGTCGAGCACAGTACACATTTTGGCAGACTCTTTGACTGCAAGACCTGTCAGCCTATTAAATTCATGGTCCATAAATCCAATATCAAATGGTGCATTGTGGATCACCAACTGAGCGCCACTGATAAAAGCAATGAATTCATTAGCTATCGACTTAAATACGGGCTTGTCTGTCAAATATTCATTGGTGATCCCGTGGATCCCTATCGCTTCTTGCTCGACTAGGCGCTGAGGATTGATATAAACGTGAAAGGTATTGCCCGTCAGACGACGATTTATCATTTCCACACAGCCTATTTCAATAATACGGTGGCCTTGTTTAGGATCTAATCCAGTGGTTTCGGTATCTAGTACAACTTGACGCATTTCAGACTCTTTATGGAATTATAGAATTTTGTGGCTTTAACCAACTCGGACATTATACTGCGCTAAATAATAAATTCCTGAATTTTTATCCAGATATACACTTAAAATTAGGCAAATATGAAACAAGTAGAAATTTTTACAGATGGCTCCTGCTTAGGTAACCCTGGACCTGGTGGTTATGGTGCGGTGATGATTTTTGACAAACATCGCAAAGAACTCAGTCAAGGGTTTAAACATACCACCAACAACAGAATGGAGCTACTAGCTACTATTGAGGCACTCGCTATTTTAACTGAAGGGTGTTCTGTTAATTTAACCACGGACAGCCAGTACGTAAAAAATGGGATTAACCAATGGATTAAAAATTGGCGTAAAAATGGCTGGCGTACTTCAGACAAAAAGCCAGTAAAAAATGTCGACTTATGGCAACGTCTAGACGAACAAGTCGGTAAACATAAAGTCAGTTGGTTTTGGGTAAAGGGTCACTCCGGTCACCCTGAAAATGAAGCTTGTGACCAACTTGCTCGAAAAGCAGCTGAAGGTAAAAACATGCCAGAAGATAGCGGTTTTTCTGGCTGAGTAATTCTTCAACTCCGACTCAAGTTAATGAATGGTAAGTAGCTGCAAACTACTTATCACTCCATACTGCATATTCATTATCATTTCCATCGCAAAAGTGAAACCTATGTCCACCAGGAAATTCAAAAGTAGGAATTTTAATGCTGCCACCAGCAGCTTCTATTACGGCTTGACTTTTAACTAAATCATCACTGTATAACACAACTAACACACTGCCCTTATCAGCAGAAACACTATATTCAGAAACATATAAACCACCTGCAATGCCAGCTCCAGAAATAGCAGCATAGTCGTCACCGTAGTCTACAAATGTCCAACCAAACACCCGATTAAAAAAGGCTTTACTTGAAGCCAAGGCTTTTACTGGAATTTCAATATAATTAATTTTATGGTGTTGGCTCATAGTAATCTCCACTTGTTTAAAGCATCATATTAGCAAGTTGTCAGTGTAATAATGCACTAAAATTTACTAAAGTTGAGAATAACCAATGCGTGCAATTGAAAATATTTGTTTGTTATTAGGTCGATTGTTAATGGGCACGTATTTTATTCTGCCGGGATTACAGAAGATAACCAACTATCAAACAATGACAGACTCTATGCTTGCTCACAATGTGCCTGCTACCGCATTTTTATTGCCCGCTACCATTGTTATCCAAGTAACATTAGGCTTGGCCATTATAATTGGCTTTAAAGGTAAGCTCGCCGCACTTATTTTAGCTGGATTAACTCTAGTTATTAGTATCTTCATGCACGACTTTTGGAGCATGGCAGAAAGTTTAGAACGCACCCATGAAACTCAAAACTTCTTTAAAAATATGGGGATCATGGCTGGACTACTTATGGTTTCAAGCATAGGCACAGGTTGGCTAAGTCTGGACAATCGAAAAGCCAACAATCTTTAGACTGAATTAGTTCTGTAATCTAATTAACAATTTGACCATCGGTCATATACTTACTTTAGATAATGTTATAAAAACTTAGCGCCAACCCATATCCAAACTTTATCAGTGTCTGTTTTGATATCCCCAGCAGAATAAGCCGCATATTTGATACCTGCGGTATAATATTTAGCGTATTTTTTGACATATGATAAGTTGAGTTCACTGCCAAAATCATCAACGCTTTCGCTGGCCTCATCAGCATCAAATTTATGATAAACAGCTGTCCATCCGCCACCCAATACTTTACCTGCTAACATAAAGTTAGTATCGACTAATCCTTGCGAAGGCGTACCCAAAAACTGATCAGACCAACCATTAAATTTATGCAAAGTGGCTAAAGGGGTAGAAAATCCAAAAGCACCATTATCAGAACCCAGCACTTCGTAGCCAACTTTAGCAGTAATACCACTAAACACGGCCCCAGCTTCAAGGTTTAAATAATCAACATCAAAGTCCGCCACCGCTGACTTACTTGTCTGGCTGGCGTATTCGGCGCTATACAACACCTTAGTATCACCCGCTTTAGTGCTTCCAGCAAAGCTAATACCAAAAGTATCCAAAGCATTATCGGTATTATTATCAACTTCAAGTAAATAGCCATAACCTGTCAATGTACCCACTGATGTTTTATAAGACGCGTTGATTAAATGATCTTTTGAATCTAAATCAGCATCTTGAGCAAATATACGGTTTCTCTGAGTAATATAAGCGTATTGCAACGTTAAGTCTTTTACAGCAGTATATTTTGCAGATAACGCATCAAAGGTTTGTCTATCTTGACGCCAGCCAACATGACCAACAAATCGATGTCCATCCATAGTGATCACTTGGCGACCTAACTTTGCACTAAAACCAGCATTTTTATACTGAATGTAACCCTGATCCAATTCAGTGTGCTCAGGATCTGCAATAACCGAATAGAGACCAAGGTTATAGCCAGTTGGTCCAACGGTATAATCGCCTTGGCCTAACACAATGCGGGTGTCTTCCATTTCAACTTTAGCCGAAAATCCTTTGTAGCTGTCAGTGTCATAAGCCAATAATGTACGTAATGTCAGCGCACTGGCATCTGCAAGAGCATTATCTTGGTCAACACTTTCGTAACGCAAGTTTAAATTAACACTGCCCTTACCTGAGGTAAGTGCTTCAGTAAATCCATCTGCGTATACCATTTGACTAGTAACAGAGCCAACAAGTGCTATTGCTAGAGCTATATTGATGGCATGTTTGTTCATTTTTTTAATGGTTGTTTTCATTGTTTTCTCTCTAGTTTTAAGCACAGATCTGTCTTGTCACAGGCTTTTCTGTTAACAGTTAACTAATTTTATTGAATACAAGTTATGGGGTAATATTGTGACTAAGCCACATTGCTTTGAGTTGCCCCATCCTTGCGTTTGGATTGTTTTTTGCGGTGTTCACCAACAGATTCTACTTTGCGCTGCTTTTCATATAAGAACTTTAGTACTTCGTGACGATAGTGATTGTATTCTTGGTTATCAGCTAATTCGATACGATTTCTGGGTCGGTCTAATTCAATAGGTAAAATCTCGCCAATAGTGGCCGCGGGGCCATTGGTCATCATCACAATTCTGTCTGAAAGTAACACGGCTTCATCCACATCATGGGTGATCATAATGACGGTATTACCTAATTTTGCATGAATTTCCATAACTGAGTCCTGCAGATGTGCACGAGTTAATGCATCAAGTGCACCAAAAGGCTCATCCATCAACAATACCTTTGGCTCCATTGCCAAAGCGCGTGCGATACCGACACGTTGTTTCATACCCCCGGAAATTTCAGCTGGTAACTTGTCAGCAGCGTGACTCATATGAACCAGTTCAAGATTATGTTCAATCCACTCTTTCATTTCTTTTTTTGAACGACCATTAGGGGTTTGTTTAACAGCTAGTTCAACGTTCTTATAAGCGCTCAACCAAGGTAATAGTGAATGGTTTTGAAATACCACTGCTCGTTCTGGTCCAGGCTCATTTACTTCTTTGTTATCCAAGATAACGCCGCCTTTAGTCGCTTGATATAAGCCTGCGACAATATTTAAAACTGTCGACTTACCGCAGCCAGAGTGACCAATTAATGAAATAAACTCACCTTTATTGATACGCAGGTTAACGTCTTGCAATGCGTTAAATGGTCCCTTAGCAGTGGGAAAATCCATTCCAACTTGTGTCAACTCTAAATGATGTTTGTGACTCATTACTTTATCCTCGAATATACTTTTGGTAACTACCCGTCTAAAATTTTTGGTGACTTACGTCTAAAAAAAAGGCTTAACGCAATACCGCACTCTTGTCCCAACTAAATGTTCTCTGCAGCGCTAACATTATTCTGTCTAACGCAAAACCAATCACACCAATTGTTAATACTGCCACCATAATACGGGCTAATGACTCTGAGCTGCCATTTTGAAATTCATCCCATACAAACTTACCTAAACCAGGATTCTGGGCAAGCATTTCTGCAGCAATCAGAACCATCCAGCCAATCCCAAGGGATAAACGTAAACCGGTAAAAATGGCAGGGATCGATGAAGGTAATACAATCTTAGTCACATGTGATAAGCCGTTAAGTCGCAACACTTTACTTACATTAATTAGGTCTTTGTCGATACTCGATACACCAACAGCAGTGTTGATTAAAGTTGGCCACAAGCAGCACAGTGCAACAGTTACTGCGGAAGTAATAAACGATTTTGAAAACATCGGATCAGAGCTGACATACACAGCACTTACCACCATAGTGACCAAGGGTAACCATGCTAAAGGTGATACCGGTTTAAATAACTGGATCAATGGGTTAATAGCCGTATAAGCATTTTTACTTAACCCACACAAAATGCCTATCGGAATAGCCAACAATGAAGCAACAATAAAACCCACCATCACGGTGTATAGACTCGTCCAAATTTGTTCAAAGAAAGTTGGCGCACCGGTGAAATTTCTAACCTTATATACATAGCTTGGGTCTTTAACCAAACGCGCGGCGTTACGTTGTTCTTGACGCTCGTAAAACTCATCGGCTTTGTCCATCTGCGCTTTATGTTCATTAACTAAAACAATAGTTTGCTGCCAAACTGCCGCAGGTCCGGGGAACTTGCCCAATGAAGTATCAATATTCTTTGCCATCAAACTCCATAACCCCAGGAATATCACAATTCCAACAATGGGCAGTGCTATTGCAGTGAAAAGTTGATTAAGAGTTGGCCAGTTAATTTGTCTAACTTGATTAAAAATCATAGGAACTGCTTGCTGTTTACTCATTTGAAACACTCCATGCTTGATGGGGTATTTCCCCATCAGCTCACATCGCTAGTTAAATTTTGCTGTCATTTTTAAGACCGATAGCAAATTTCTCTAAATAAGCGTTAGGTGTACTTCCGTCATACACAATATTGTCAATAAAGTGTGTCTGAGCAGGCTTAAAACCTGTTTCTATTGCAAACTCAGGGAAGTCAACTGCCTTTGCTTTGCCCTCCGCTATTAAAGCATTAGCAGCTTGAGCATATATATCAGGACGATAAACTTGCTTGGCAATATCTTTATACCAAGAGTCAGCTTTAGGCTCCGAAATTTGTCCCCAACGACGCATTTGCGTCAAGTACCAAATGGCATCGCTGTAAAAAGGATAAGTCGCGTTGTAACGGAAAAATACATTGAAGTCAGGCACGTCACGCTTATCGCCTTTTTCGTATTCAAATGTACCTGTCATACTGTTTGCGATAACGTCGTAATCAGCACCAACATATTGACTTTTAGAAAGAATTTTTACTGCTTCTGGTCGGTTAGCATTGTTATTTTCGTCTAACCACATGGCCGCTCTGATCATCGCTTTAACCACGCGTATGTGCGTATTAGGATTTTCTTCAGCCCACCCCTTGCTAACACCAAATACTTTCTCAGGGTTATTTTTCCAAATTTCATAATCGGTGACAACTGGCACACCAATGCCTTTAAATACCGCTTGTTGGTTCCAAGGCTCACCTACGCAATAACCATGGATAGTTCCTGCTTCCATAGTAGAGGGCATTTGTGGTGGAGGCGTAACAGATAGCAAGGCATCAGCATCTATTTGACCACTAGTATCACCTTTATGCGGTGCATAATATCCAGGGTGAATCCCCCCAGCAGCTAACCAATAACGTAATTCGTAGTTATGTGTAGAAACGGGGAATACCATGCCCATTTTAAATGGCTTGCCCTTACTTCTGAAATCATCAACTACGGGCTTCAGAGAAACTGCTGAGATGGGGTGAACTGGTTTTCCAGCTTCGTGTGGAACATGCTTTTTCATCTCTTTCCAAATGTCATTGGAAACTGTGATGGCATTACCGTTTAAGTCCATGCTAAATGCCGTGATTATATCTGCCTTAGTGCCATAACCAATCGTTGCACCTAAAGGTTGACCCGCTAACATATGGGCACCATCGAGCTGCCCATCAATCACTCGGTCAAGTAATACTTTCCAGTTAGCTTGTGCTTCAAGCGTTACATAAAGGCCTTCTTCCTCGAAATACCCTTTTTCATAAGCCACCGCAAGGGGTGCCATATCTGTTAATTTAATAAATCCAAATTTCAATTCTTCTTTCTCTGGCCAACCCAACTCTTTTGCTGATAAGCCAGTTGCAATAAATGCCCCCGTTAAAACCGTTGATATCACACCTACTCGGAGTGATTTAACAACTAGTTTTAACGAACATAACAACTTTAGATTAGTCATTTTCTACTCCGGTTTTTATTAGCCAAAAAAAAACCCGCAAAGACTCCAGGACACGGAAAGTCTTTGCGGGCTGCATTGCCTATTTGTAACAATGCTACATCGCATAATTACAATTATTTGTTTAACGCGTGAGGACGCTTAACGTCTTCTAATTATTGAGGACAATTATTCTTGTTATAAGAAGTCGCTCATTGACTTTAATGTTGCAGTAACAATGCCAACTATTATTTACCAATACTTTCAACAACTTAACAAAAAAATCTAAATATTACAAAACAGTATTCTTGCCAAAGGAGTGCATATTTGCACTACCACAGTGCTACGGCATTTATGTGCACACTGATTAAGCCGAGAAAACATAATGCAATAAGGCTAAACCTTAACTTTTAATGCTTACCTTAAAAAAACAGTTAAGCACACCAGAAACACCGAACAACACACTATTGTCATGCCAGTATTTTTATTAGCCTGAACGACGAAAAAATTGCACAGCTTGGTCTTCTAGTTTCAGGCGCATTTGATGATATATGTCTGGCCTAAATACTGTTCTGACTAAATCAGTAGGTACAACAATATCTTTTAACTGTCCTGCATTTTTCATTTGGCTAATTAACCATTCACCTCGAATATATTCAGGTACATTGATTGAACTACTGTTAGAACCATTGCTA
>Ga0307488_10002569_pt1 | contig 15313 bp, 19 predicted proteins | sample SB02metaG_FD_202248 | JGI IMG/M metagenome (GOLD analysis project Ga0307488, IMG submission 202248) | Sea-ice brine microbial communities from Beaufort Sea near Barrow, Alaska, United States - SB 0.2 | ecosystem: Environmental > Aquatic > Marine > Coastal | place: USA: Alaska | collected... | reverse complement strand
GTGTTTTTCTGGCTTTGTTAAATAAAGTGAATTTGTTATAAGTCTTCTCTCTCTGAAAACTTCTTAATGTTTCCAAGAGAACTTTTAAAAGAGAGACCATGTCGTCCGAAATAATTAAATTTAATTAATTTGACAATGTGTTTTTCTGGCTTTGTTAAATAAAGTGAATTTGTTATAAGTCTTCTCTCTCTGAAAACTTCTTAATGTTTCCAAGAGAACTTTTAAAAGAGAGACCATGTCGTCCGAAATAATTTAATTTAATTAATTTGACAATGTGTTTTGATGTAACAAGTCATAAAAATCTACTTTAAGAAGGAGGTTTTATTATAGTACTACAAAGAGAAAGTTAAAGACTTCTCAACAACTTATATTACTCCGAACAAAATGCAATCTGTTACCAACCAATCAACTTCTACTACCAACGTTGTCGTTGTGTTCGATGTGGAAACGACCGGACTTCCTCCCAGACCGTCCAAGTATAAAAGATACCCCGATCCAAAAACAGAATTCAATCACTACGACAATGCTCGGGTTGTTGAATTGGCATACACGATGTATACATATGACAAACATACGGACGAACAAACGTGTGTGCGTTCTGTATCGTCATTGATCAAACCAAACGGTGTATTTACGATTGAAAACACGTTTATCCATGGTATTTCGCAGCATATGGCAGAGACGTACGGAAAACCGAGTATCGAAGTACTGATTGATTTCCTGAGCGCGGTGTCCATTGCGGACAGACTTGTGGCGCATAATATTGAATTTGATTATAATCTCGTCCTGGCAGAATGTTACCGTCTTGATCTGGATGTTTCCCCATTAACAGAAATTGCGAAAAAATGCACGATGAAATGTGCGATGGATTTGTATGGTATGTATAGGTATCCCAAACTGAACGATTTGTACAAAACAATGTTTAAAGTCGAGTGGGAACAGAGCCATCGTGCTCTGGATGATACCGAAAAATGCGCATCGATTTACTTCGGAATGCTTAAAGTTTACAGGGAAACTAAAATGATTAAGAATGCGCAAACCAAACCTTCGTAAAAGTCTTTAGCATTTCTGAATAATCGTCTGAAGATGCTTCGTAATATTCCCGACCAATATCTTTTCGATTTATAAAAATTGAATCGAACTGTTTGATAAGTTCCTTTTCAGCCACGTGAATATCCCAAGGACAGTAAACGATCGAATAGATTCGACTGTTCTTGGGATATGACGGCATTCTTGATTTAATGTTTGTTGATTTCCCGATCTTCAAAATATGTTCGTTTGTTTTTATAAACTCTCGTTCTTTAATCAGGTACAAATGACCTGGTATTTTAACCTCACGACAGCATTGTTTTAAACTGTCACATTGTGAATGTTTTTCGATTTCGACTGTATTTCTACAGCAAGTCCACAACTGGTTCAAAGTACGTTTCATTATTTAACTGATATGTGTTGGTAACGTTAATAGTTTTAAATGTTCTTATTATTCAAGGTTTTTGATATCTTGTTATGAAGTTTTTGTGTGTATTCGTCGTTGTTATATTCTGACGAATTGAAATGCTCCACGAATTCAATATGATATCCTGTTTCTTTCATGCTCGAAAGGAATTTATTTATTTGTTTTTTGATACCCTCTAAGTGAGTATCAACGTATACTGTCAACATAAACGAGTGGAATTTGTTCCAAATAAGTTGTATGTTATACTTTTGATCATTGTTAGGTTTTGATTTAAACCCTTTGTATATCCATGCCCCATACCGAGTGAATAGCACGTTGACTGGGTGTGTTCCAAAATAACCACCATGATAGAGATCCTCAATCGACGGCCAGAACCCTGCATTGTGTGGGTGGGTATGCCACAACATACCATATGATTTTCCATTGTTCGAGGGAAAGTTTACGTACATACGCCCTACCGCTTGATTCATTTGAGACACGCCAGTCTGAACAAATTTCATATTTTTATCAAAGTATCCGACCGTTTCGTAATTCACAGTTCGATTACGTGTTTTCCGATTGATATCTGTCAGCGAAACGGGTATTTTCCTGTTCATTATTTATTATTATTATACTATTTTATTTATAGTTTAGAATCTTCGGTTCGCTCAAACACACGACTCTTTCGAAAGTTCTCTTGGAAACTTAAGAATTCTCTTGAGAGAGAGTATGTTGTTATCCCCCTATAAAAAAAACTAGACGCGTTGAAAATTAGCGTCAAAACTTCGGACCTCGGGAGGAGTACCCACTGCGAACGAGAGAACGCCTATATTACTGTCGTGAGGACGCGACGTGTTTCTAACGAACGCGTAAGCGTAATAATTAATTTCGTTGGTATTGGTTTCTATAAGTGGAACGTCACTAGAATGAATGATATCGATGTTGCCACCCATACCGGTATTGTTCCAATCACCGTAATACAGTCGGGTTGGTACGGACGGAGCCCTAAAGCTGACATAATCTATGTTGGACAGACCGTTTGTACTATTGAGTTCCTGTCCATCTGTAGTAACGAAAGTTATGCTTTCATTGTACACGGAGGATACTCCGTTGTCATTCTGTTTTGTACTTATGTAAAACGCGAAATTGTCTTGCATATTAAAGGTGTATGTTTGATTCGTAAACATGTGAATGTCGGGTTGAAGGGCCTCGTTTAAGATGATTATGGAGTCTACATTAGCAGACATGTCATAAGTGGTGTTTATACCCGTGATGTTGATGGCTTTATTTAAAGTGATTTTAGTTTCGTTGACATCAGGTGTGTTATTCAGTTTGTATCCGTAAGAATCGATATTTGCGTGCTGAAGAAAGTCACTGACGACCGGTAAAGGGATATCTTGTGTGAACAGAACAACCCGGGTGTCAACATTGCCATCGGTATCATTTGTGTTTAATGAGATCTCAACCGATTGATCCAACGCCTTGGTTGCAAACGATTTTACGAGGGGAAGTGTTTGCATAATTTGGAGCTTCGGATCTCGCGTGTACTCGCCGGTATTTCTATCTCTAAGAAGTATGTACAAATAGTACGTGCTATCGCTTTCCATCAATGTACCTAAACCTGTATCATCCACGCCTGTATAGTACGTGTTTATATAACGGGATGATCTCTCTGTGACAGAAAGTCCGTTCTTTCCGTATTTGAGCAAGTGTTCCTTTAACGGACCGTTTTTAGTTGGGTTAGTCATTAGAGTTGAGAAGGCACACACGAAATATTCCGTATTATTCACATTGCCTACGGTAAATTCTATATTCGCCGAAACGTCTTTCAATTGCGTAAGCTCAGAATGTGGGATAGTGATGTCACCTTTAGGAATATTTTTCGCTGGTATTACATCGCCATATACGTTAGACTGGGTGTCATGAGGAGGTTTGTTCTTTGTGTAAATATAAGTGTAATGGTCTTGTGTGGAGTCCAAAAAGGGATCAAAGTCAATGTTTGAACTAACGTCATTGTATATCTTGTCTGTAAACACATGGTCGAATGATTGGATTTCGGTATCTAATATTTCTATACCACGTATTTCGTCAGTTTGGAAAAAGGTACGAACATCCTCATCGTTTACAGCCATCGTGAAGGTTGCCGTTTTGTAATCGTAATCGACTGTAGAAGCCAAGTTACCCTCAATTTGAATATTGCTATCGTTCATAACGAAGTTTTTGATGTCAATGACATACGGGGGGTGTTGAGGGGGTATGCTACCCCTATATCCATTGATCAATAAGTCAGATACGTTATTGTACTTATCAATAGCCAACGCGTATATGGAGTAATCCTCGTTCACAGTGGCCTTCATATTAGAGTTATTATCATTGATGTCGATAATCACATCTTCTATATTTGCACTCACCGTTGTGGGTACAGTTACACCGTTAGTAAAACCAGCATCGAACGGTACGCGTACAATTGCTTGGTTACTGGTGCGGTTCGTCTTGATATATGATGTTATTTTGTCTATTTGGTTTGCAGAGTTACCCAAATCTTGTTTGAACGCACATATGTACACATGTCCTGCAGATTCGTCTTTAACGTTGACAGTACAACTCACGTGAATAACGTACATTGGTCTACGGGTGGTTTGTGTCTTTATATATGTTATTGTGTTTATAAAAAAATATAAACTGTGTTAAAAGTTTTTCGTTTAACACATCTATTTTTTTCTCTCGATAAATTCATTTTCAGCAAAACATCAAAATGGAAGTGTTTTTATTTTCACTTAAAGACATAAGATTGTTAATAGTAAAACAGCAACAGCAACCACAACAGCAACAACAACAACAACAGCAGCAACCACAACAACAGCAGCAACCACAACAGCAACAGCAACCACAACAATCATGTCTCAAAACATCATGATGTACAAAAGCTTCGACGCTTCCAAATTGTCCGTTGGGGAATTGAACAAGAACCGTGCCGGGGGCAATCAAGTCGGTTTATTGTACAACGGTTGTAAGAAAAATATTATGCTTCAAACCCCAGTTGTTTCGGTGCCATTCGGATTGTCTGAATACATTCCAGACAATGGGTCTGATCCCAAATACAGCGTGGACGTTTCATTCAAAGGAAATGACGAAAACCCAAAGATCGCCGACTTTATGAGAATTATTGGCGAGATTGATGCTCATATGGTTTCGGTGGGAGTTCATAATTCCATTGCATGGTTTGGAAAAACGTTGTCAAGAGAAGTCGTGGATGAATTGTACCGTCCTTTGATTAAACAGTCAAAACAGCCAGAGAAGTACGCACCTACTATGAAGTGTAAGATTAGGTCATTGCTGAAATTGGATGCTTTCACAAAAGAGCGTCAACCATTCGACATTAACACTTTGCAAGCGGGGTCTACCATCAAGATGATTATTGAGTTCTCACCCGTTTGGTTTGTGAACAAGCAATTCGGAGTAACTCTTAATATCTTGCAATTAGAAATGAATACTCTCCCACTAGGAAAGTTGAACGGGTTTTCGTTTATCGAAGACGATGATGATTTGGAGGACGAACACTATTAAAAATAAAAGTAAAAGTACATTTTTGTCAAAACACTCACGGGCTTTTTTTTAATATATATTTTTGTCTTCGTCTGGTTTTAAAAACCTTCTTAATGAAAATTTTGGCATTTGGCGATTCATTAACCGAAGGCTTCATTACAACCGAAACCGTCAAGTACCATCCGTACACAACCAGTTTAAAACGGATGTTAAAAAAGAAAAATCCCAAAACTATTATTGACAACCATGGTGTGAGTGGTGAGACAACTGCTTCGATGATAAAACGCATAAAGACAATAAATAAAATAAAATATTATGACATGGTCATACTGTTGGCAGGAACGAACGATCTTAGCGATTCCAAGATAACCATATCTGCGATTGTGAAAAATGTAATCGAACTACACAAACTATCTCGGTCCCTATTGGGTGCGAAGGAAACGTTATGTTTGTCCCTGCCTGAAGTGACAAACGGAACACTTAAACACAGAAAACTACTGTACAATGTCAAACGAGAACAAGTGAACAAGAGGTTACGCGATTATTGTAAAAATACACCGAACACGTACTACGTTCCGTTTGGCGAGGTTTTCTCCGAAACCCATTTAGTAGGGATGGGTTTGTTCTCTGGGAACGGTTACCATTTATCCATCAAAGGGTCTCGGAAAATGGCGGAATTTATCGCATTCTTCATTGGTTTTATTTAGTTTCTACATTTGTTAAGTATCTAAAATAAAAAACAGTAATTTCCATTTAAAAGTTAATAAACATTGTTATTATTAAACATGGTTTACCATTCTATTCCAAAACAGCTTTTATACTTTTATCAAAATACAATGTGTAAAGAACGCAAAGAACATATAGCGAAGGCTAAAGCAAACGCAAAGCTGAAGACTAAACTTAAACTTGCCCTATTATATTGTGACCACACAGTCGACCCAACATTAAGCGATGCGTGTGATGTTTTGTGGTCAGAAATTGACGACTTATCAGAGCAGCTACTTGAGAATGACTCAAAAAAAAGTTAATTAATTAAATGGTAGTATTCGTTCGTTGGTCTTCAGCTTCAAATTTGAGAAGAAGCTTTTCTAACGCCTGTGATCTTTTGTGTAAGTTTTTAATATCCATCCAAACTAGCTTACACTCGTATTTACGATTTAAGATACAATGATGTTCGGCGTATTGGGTTTTTATGCCAAACGCTTGGTCAACATCTTTCTTTACTTGTAGCGCTTTTTTTACACGAATCGATTTTTCGTTGGATTTCAGACTTTGAGAAACGAAGATCGGAATATTAGATTTTGCAAAAACGAATGTCATTTTCTTTTATTGAATTCGTACCTTTAAACTGTAATGACTTTTACACAATATTTCAAGTCCATGATTTCCCATATTCTGGATCTCTTATTTTGAACAACTTATTGTCGTATTCGTCGACACAAAAATTACAGTATCCATATCTATCTTTGATGTTGTTACAATGATTTTTAGCAGGACAGAATATTTCTTTCCACATGATAACATTGGGGATAGAGTCGTACGTGTTGTTTAGTCCTTTATGATACGCCCTGTTATTTTTCAAGTAGACTTGTTTTAGAATACGACTTGCAGATTGACAATATTGTAAATAGTGTGTCAAAGAGGGTCCGTAAACAATATCATTGAGAAGATCTAAAAAGAACCGATTGTTGGGAGGTGTACATAAAATACCGTTGTATAACCTATTATTATTAGAGAATGTGAGATAAAATAAAGGTTTATCAAAATCTATAATTTCGTCCAAGTTTTTAAGTAAGATTGTTTTGATGTCCAAATAAATACCTCCATATACGTACAAGTAGGCGTATCGAAAAAGGTCTGCTTTATGTGCACCAGATTTTAGTTGATTAAAAGTGCGTACGACAGTGGGTGTGTACTCTTTCGATAAAAACGCTACACAATCGTTGTTATCGAAGATTGACAACGTATAACCTTTATTTTGAACGTATGGTCGATATTGTTGCAATATGTGTTTTGGTATTTTGGATTTGTCTTTTGTAGTTACGATTAAACTTTTAGGTATGGTTGTGGAATTAGTGGAATTTTCTTTATAAGGTAACCTTCTATGTTCTTGAAAATTTTGTTCTTTGAAAAAAACACACGAAATTATACACGAGAGGGTGAATAATAGGGTAACTACTAAAAGAACATATTTCATTGGTACACAATTCTTATTTTATATAATCAAAAGATAATTCTCCTTTTTATAACATATTTTTTTTGGGTTTTTTGGTTTTTTTTTATAGTATTGCAATTTTTTATACTTTTATTACTTTTAAAAAGAATGAATTCTAATTTATTTCAACAGGCCCGCCAACCCATCTTTCAACATTTGAAAAATAAAGGGAGCATTGAGAATATATATCGAGTTGCCAAAGCTAGCAACTCCTTTAAAAATTCTATAAATAATAACACACGAAACGTACTATCGGAAAGATTCTCCGTATTTGATAGAATTGAAAAATCCCTCGTCCTTATCTCAGTGATACAAACTGCAATCGTGTATTCTGGAAGTACAAGGAATGTAAGGAATACAAGGAATACAAGTCATTTTGGAAATTTACAAGGGATTTCTCTTTCAGACGATGCAACTCTCGAATATATAGTATCGTTGGGTATTGCTCTGTTAAAGTATGTGAAAGAACTTTCATTAGACACCGACTTTCACCTTCTCAACACCACCTTTTCGAATAACGAAGAGCTTGGTATCGCATTAAGAGAAGACTTTCAAACCATAAAAAGACGCAGGATTTATAACCTTCGTTACAATTATGATCCGATCAGAAATTTTGGAGGATTGGTTGGCTCCGGTGCTGGTATTTCTGTGTATAAGTACTTGTTCAAGTACAAAAATGTATATAAACAATATATGCAAGGTATAAATAAATTTAGATTTAGCAACCATACCGACAATGCGCAACGAGAATTCATTTTGAAACAAGAGAATTATTCAAACTCTGGGTACAACTTTTCAAAAAGTAACATAAATTTGATGATAAATAAGTTAAATATGCCTAAACTGGGTAATGCTAGCAAGGTTAATCGAACCGCCCCTTTAAAAGGGATGGAAAATATCTACAAATACGGGCATTATGGTTTTCTTCGTTGGCGGAAGCTTCTTTTTTGGAAAACACAACAAGCAGCCTTCAAATTACCAAAAGAAGCTTACCGGACTGGGCGGGTCCAGCGTCCGCGTAACACCCGTTCAATCAACCGAGTGGTAACTCGTCCTCGTCCTCCTCGTCCTCCAGTTAATACTTATTATCTAGTACCTCCGCCGGTTAATCAAAATATCCGTCCACCTCCCCGTCCACCTCCTCGTCCACCTCCCGAGACTATTGTTAACAATGTTCCTAGCCCCGAATACCTTGCTATGCGAAATACGTTAAAAATGAATCGAAAGAATCTGGAACGAAATCTGGCCGCCATGGGTTTGTATAATGACGTGAATAACGTGAAATGGCCGAGAACAGGAAATAGCTTACGTCCGAAAACAACCATTACACCATTTCTCACACGGGTTTGATATTTATTTTGCTGGAAACACATCGAAACACTTTTCTCATATTTTGCTGGAAGATTTTTTCAGTTAAACTAATTTGTTTTATATCGTAAACGATTCGCGCCGATTTGTGTTTTCCTAGCAGCGTAGATAATTTTTCTTTCCACGACAACATTATTTATATATAATCAAACATTTTTTTACGCAATCACAAAGTCGTCTTTAGGATAGTGATTCTTCAAGTAGGTTTGCATCTTGAAATAGTGAACCACCGATCCCTTTTCTAAACCAAACAAATTAGCCATTTTATCGTCGAGAACGAACGTTTGTTTGTTTTCGGGTACTTGCAAATCGTTAGCTTTGATGTACTCGTTAATCTTTTTGTTAACTACACTTCGCGAGATGAGTTCGTCGCCTTGTGTTCCAATAAGGCTGCTCAGATCCGAAGAGAGTTTCACAGGCTTTACAAAACCACTCTTAATGTTAGGGATCTTACGACGGGCATATTTTTTACGGATCTGTTTGACATTTGACATAAGATGGGTCATTTTAGTTTTCACAAGCATTAGTTCGGCGATTACGGTATCGAACACTTTGAGATCTTCGTCCATGTTTGTGTTCATTCTGTGCTATCAAAAAAATCCTTACTAATTATAATATACCTATTAAACTTTAAATAGTTTTATACACACAATGCGACAATTAACTACATTCCACCTGCTTGTAACAATAATCGTGTACATGATTGACCGGAAACACCGGAACAAATACAAATCAAAACCAAACGTATCCGATGATTTGCGGGATACTATTGTAGAACATTACAAAAAAATAGATGTACACCCGATAATTCCGTTGGTGTTAATCGGTATACCACTTTACATGCTAGTAACGCATAACACCAGTTTACTAGAACACACTCTCGTTATGTATCTACTGTTTATGCTTGTTCGATCTGTACAAATAATTCTGAACAAAGAGAACCGGTTATTGATCGAATACACAAACCCGTTAGTGACCCTAACGATACTGATGTTAGTATATAACGATGTCATCCCTAAACATCACACTGGTTCAGCATATTTGTACATATTAGCGTATAATGCAGTGGCGCTATTGGCGTACCCCAAAAAGACATCATCGTCGTCTCTTATAGACGATGTAATATTATCTCATTTAATATTTTATATACTGAAATGAAAAATTATAAATCAAGCGAAGAAATCGCCGTCCTCATAGTCCTCACTAATTCAATCAAACGAAAGGAGTTGAACGTACAAAACGCAATGATGTTAACGCTGAACGTTATTGAAGTCATACGAAACTCCAAACTAAAGTTTAACGACAACAAGATCATGGAGGTTACCACAGAATTCATACGAGAAATCGCGAAAGGCAAAGACGGTCAGCTTGGGACAATGGATGATCTGATTCCCGCAAACATACTCAAAGAAATAGAAGAGCTGTTGGCATCGAGTGTATTATCTGATATTATGGCAATTTGTATTGATTTGATTAAACTGAAAAAGATTAACACCAAACGTTCTCTATTCTGTTTATCAAAAGTGGGTCTTAAACTATAAAAACTGCAAAATAGAACAAAAGAAGGCTTCCAAATGATAAATGTACCGTTCAGACTTGCACGAACGCATATCGTAAAGCGCCGCCTTTTCAATAATCCCGGCACAATTTGCGGGTGATATTGATACGGATCTCTTTGAATTAAATAATCTACAAACGATTTGTTTTATAATAGAAGAGGCTGTTTTATTATTAACTAATAGTACATACGCAAGTTCTCGTAATTTTTTTATTACGGTTCCCTTCTTGTTCAGTAAAGTTGATATTATTTCATCGTAAACCGAGTCGATGGTAAATTCAGGAATGTTTAACACAACCTTCAACTGGGTTTCGTTTATACATTCGTCGATATGACAATCGTGTTTTTGTATCAAGTTGTCTACCTCTTCCATTATTTGACCCCGTTTGTTTTGAAGAAGGTCTGGCGTGTTTTCATCAAGTATGTATAAAATGTGCGAGCGTAACATGATAGGGTTGGGTCTGGGAACGCGAAGTGAAAACGATCTACTTTTTATGCATACTGAAACGTTATTATAATTCGATGTTGTATATATGAACCGTGTACCAGCCGCATGTTTCTCCATAAACACCGCTAAAATATGTTGAGATCCTGTTGAAAAAAATTCCACGTTATAGATCACTACGGTTTTGTGAGAAAGGTAACAATCGGTGTTGATACTCATATTTTTCGACAGATCTTGAATGATGTGTTTGACAATATACCTTTCATTACTTCCGTATTCTTTCATCATTATTTCAAAGTGTTTGTAGCTTTTTCGTACCATCAACTGTATAACAGAGTGTTTGTCGTTATCGATTGTGTACGTTTTGTATTCCCATTGTTGTTGCAAGGAGATACATCCAAGGTTGGCCAAAACATCGTTCACGATTTTGAATTTTCCCGATCCACTTGGACCATGTACAATTACGTTTCCACCAATCAGTTTCGATAGGCGTTGTGTATGCGAGTTTAAAAGCCCTTCGTCACTATCGGTAGTACCTCGGTAACCCTTGTGTGACCACATTGCCTTGTTTTGTAGTATTATTTGATAGTATTTTAAATTTTAAAACCACTTTTCAACCTGGTTGGTATTCATTAAACCGCCACTTGTATTTAGTTTTTCCGAAAGAGAACCACTAAATTCCCAAAGAGAATAGATGTCTTCATAATTAACATTATGAAACTCTGATTGTTTAATAATGGGTGGCGGTTTCTTATTTGTATTCTTGTTCAGTTTTCTGAAATGGTTATTGTTTGTTTGGTTTGGTATGTGCCCATAATACACGATTTCTTGATGTGTGGCGTCTTCCCACATGAGTTTAGGATGTACCGTTTTTTTAGGATTATTATCATTGACCAACAGGTATCCAATGAGATACCCTAAACACGCGAGAGAATCGCCGGATGCAAACACCAAATCGTTATGGATTGAGTTACAGGAGTTGAAAAAGTCTCCGAGGTGTTTTCTTAACAAGTATGTGTACGGTTTCGATTTATTTTCGAATTGTTTGGCGTCCCCAGCCGTAAGAAATTTCACCTGTTTATTGTTGTTGGACCGGTTTTTGGTTTTTGTTATTTCAAAATTCAATCGGGGACTCACGACCGAATCATAATATTTAGAAAAATCCTGTATCGCCTTAGCATTATTAACCGGTTCTGGCTTGTTAGCAACAGTGGTTCTAAAAATATTTCCGATTTTTAATGTCAATGGTTGCAAGTCGAGTAAGATGTGAGAAGTAGAATTTGAGTTGTTTGAATTAAATTGATTCGTAGGTGTTTCATGATTTTCCATAAACTTTGTATTTTTAATGTCACGAGACTCTCTATAAATCGATTTAATAATATATTTAACGTCGATATCTGTTAAAAACATCATACCAAAATCTCCCATATTTGAAATGTGAACATATTTGGTATAGTTTGCCGAAAACACCCTCAATAAACATTTATTTGACATATCCATGGATAAAATACCGTCGTGAGATTTATCTGTCACGTTCAGTCTTCCTTGAGGTATATCAACCGATCGTTTTCGTAAAATTTTGTGAACTGAATCGCGTTGAAGTACGATTTTGAATACGTTCAAAAAAACCTTACGTTCCATACCTTTCATTTCAGGTACCAAACAAACCGGTGTTGGTTTGGTTGGTTTGGTTGGTTTGGTTGGTAATGGTTTAGATTTCTTATTTTTTGGTGTGGAGCTTCGAATAGCTACATATTTTTTAGCTTCTTCTTCATAATTTGTTTGTTTATTCATATATTTTTGTTGACTAGCTGTAGATTTTTTTGTAAGAATGAGGGATATATTTTTGTCTGTTTCGAAGATAGGTTGTGCGGTATCTTTCAACATTTGTAATAATATTTCGCCAAAAATACTTTCTGGTTTTTCGGTGGTTCCTTGAATAAAAAGTGCCTTCGCATGGTTTAACATCACACCAAGGAGATCTTCACTGGCAATGATATCTACTGCCGAATAGACGAATGCATCCCATGAGGCCAACACATCTTTTACCATACCTACATCATGCATAATGTCAATATATTGGAAATATAACAAGCACGCGTATTTTTCCTTGAGAGTATTATTTTCTATTGCCTTGTTTTTACCATTATGAGACTTTATTAATACCATTTCATGTGTCAGACTACCCGTTTTGTATTCGTGAAAAAATTTGATTCTTTGTTTTAATTTTGTAACCACTTCACGTCTGTTGTTTTTCATTGTCGGTTGTGTGAAGTTGGCAAATTTCTCGAAAAAAAGATTATCTTGGTTATCATAGCCTTCTCTGAGTCTTATGTTCTCATTAACAATAAGCTTTAATCTAACGAGTTTTTCTGGAGAAGGTGGTTTTCCGACCCTTGTTCGAGTTTTTTGTTGAAATCTTCCAAAACCTTGTGCATTTTTTAGTGCTAGTGCATTTTTTAGTGCCAGTGCCTTTCTTAGTGCTTGTGGATTTCTAAGTGCCTGTGGATTTCCAAGTGCCTGTGGTTTTTGTTGTTTAACAACTCTTCCATACCGCGTTCTTAGCGGATTTTTTTCTACCATGGCTTTTATTATTATAATAATAAAATAATAAAATAATAAAAGTCAGTAATCATTGTTTAGAGTAAAAAATTGGAACATATATTCTTTTTTTGAGAGAGAGAACAAAACGTTTTTTTAACAGAAAAATTATAACGACATTGTTTTGATAGAGTGCAAGACCCACGAAACCCCACAATGGGTTTGTGTTACCCACGCTGTTTTCGCTTGCAAACGAACATTCAATAGCATCCCTTCTTTAATGTCAAAAGTGGTTATTTGAGAACCAGTCTCGTCCGAAAGCGGGATGCACACATGACCATAACGAGATGGGATTTTAACGTTTTGGAGGATTCCTTGAGAACAATCTTTAAACGGGAATATTAGAGGTTTGTTATCGAATTTGTCCGACACACAGGTTTCGATTGCAGTCACTTCAGTTGAAAACTCAAAGACCATCAACGAAATGGATCTAGTAACGGGTTTTTGCGGAGATGTGTATATATCGGAAGCAGCCTTACAAATCATATCCACAGTGACAGGATCGGTGGAATAATGGGAATCCGTATTGCGGTAAATAGTAAACACATTGGGGGCATGTTTACATGCTTTTAAAACGTACATTGTTAGTATATAATAATATACCGTCAATCATCTTTAAATAAAATGGTTTCTCTTCGCGAATCGTGTATGGAGAGATTGTCTTCTATCGAGGGTATCCCGACTAACACCGCGAAGAACATAGAAATAAGCGTATACAACTACACAATCGATTATGCGAATAAAAAATTCATCGAAAAAAATTGGGACAATTTTTTGTTTCGTCATGTGTACGTGACCAAAATCATGAACATCACGTCCAATTTAGAGAGGTTTCCAGAATTCAATCAACGTGTGGTTCGTGATAAACTGGCGAAGAATATCGCGTCGATACATTTCGCCGACATGCACGAATACGAAGAAGAAGCGGAACGCATGGTTGTTCCCGAACTTTCAGTGGAAACGGATGGGATTTTTCAGTGTCGCAAATGCAAAAAGAGAAAAACAACCTATTACAGTGTCCAGACACGAAGTGCGGACGAACCTATGACAAATTTCATAACATGTTTATCTTGTGGAAATCGGTGGAAAAATTAGGTGGTTTTTTGGCTTTTGGCTTTTGGATCGATTATCAATTTGCCTTGCTTGTACAGCATAAACACTCGCTTCTTTTCGTCGCGCTCCTTTTGCATATCCTCGCGTGATTTTACCCAAAGATGGAGATCGGGTTGTTTCAATTGCACACTCCATGACACCTTCTTGACGTAATTTATCAAGACTATGTAATCGGGGTAACTCGCGAATTTAACATGACCTCCTTTTTTCAATTCTTTGTCTACAACATAACGAACATAATCTCCCGTCTTGATTTTTTTCCATTGCGATGGTTTATATTCCTTGTAACCTTCGAGTAATACAGTGGGGGATTCTGTTTTGCGATGCATTTGTTCGGATTCCTTTATTAAGAGAATAGAGGCGATTTTTTAATTAACCTATGCATATCATGTGTGTTGTTTTTCAATGCGTACGCCAAGTCTGAAGGAACCACCTTTGTTATATTCATGGTAGTTTTCTCATAATGAACGTCATGAACATTTGAAACAAACGAATTCCCTTCACGGACGATAACCGTAATAATTGAATTCGTCAGGCGAATGGTACCATGTACGTAATCTTTACCAAAGTGACATTCAACATTTCTTATCAAACGAAAGAAATCGTCAATAGAATAAGAATACTTTTTATTTTCGGGGGCATCTTGTTCATTGAATTCGATATTCAAAAAGATTACATCATCAATGCTCATCGTCGTATCGTTTTTAAAGGACACTTCGTAAATCTGTGAGATGTTACGACGTTTATCGTACACTACGGCTGTTGCTTGTCCACCCACTAACAATCTTGTAAACCCAACCAATCTTAATTCAGACGACTTATTTTCAAAATACTTTTCAACATTTTTCACGAGCAATTTGTAATTCAATACGGACATGTACACGGCACCTGTAAGATATTTATCTGACGATACGGAATCCTTGATATTCATGCTTTCTGAATCAAAAAACAGCTCCACGAAGAAGAATTCTTCAAGTTGTACATCATACATTTTCACAGTCACTACGGAATTGTTGATATTTACGATTTCTT
>Ga0307488_10002568_pt1 | contig 15315 bp, 12 predicted proteins | sample SB02metaG_FD_202248 | JGI IMG/M metagenome (GOLD analysis project Ga0307488, IMG submission 202248) | Sea-ice brine microbial communities from Beaufort Sea near Barrow, Alaska, United States - SB 0.2 | ecosystem: Environmental > Aquatic > Marine > Coastal | place: USA: Alaska | collected... | reverse complement strand
CAGAATTTAGGCAAAGTGTGACAAGTGAAGATACAGTTTCGGACTCATCTCAGACTTCGTTTATGACGAGGGAAACGGCTCAGGCAGAGGCAGATGCCATTATGAAATCGCCTGAGTACACAGATAGGCGAAACTACGCAGCCCGTCAAAAGGCTGTAGGACGAGTACAAGAGCTGATGAACTACATTCATGGATGATGTAGAGATAAGGCTAGAGTGTTTAAGGGTCGCGTTAGAGTATGGCACACAACGCGATGTTTTAAATCCCGACCACCTCGCAGATAAATACTACGAGTGGGTCATGCAGGGTAGCGAGTCACATCGTCCTGTTGCCAGTCGGAAAGACGACAGCCCCACAAGGGCTAAAAAATCTAGGGGTGTCCGTAAGGGTAGCACACCGCAATTAGTATAAATGTAACCGTGTGAAATAGGAGACATGTTATGTCATCACAAATCACCACGGCATTTGTTCAACAGTATTCTGCAAACGTGCAGATGCTCTCACAGCAGATGGGTTCCCGTCTGCGTGATGCGGTGCGCATTGAGAATGTTGTTGGAAAGAATGCCTTCATCGACCAGATTGGTGTAGCGACAGCGCAGCTTCGCACATCAAGAAATGCCGACACACCACAGATTGACACCCCTCATGGAAGACGGCGTCTGTCTTTGGCTGACTACGAGTATGCTGACCTTATTGACGACCAAGACAAGGTTCGCATGTTGATTGACCCTACTTCCTCATACGCTATGGCTGCTGCGGCTGCTATGGGCCGTGCGATGGATGACGTTGTTATTGCTGCTGCAATCGGTACAGCCTCTACTGGTGAGACTGGCTCAGGTTCAGCAACTCTTGATGCAACGGCAAACTCAGTAGGTTCTGCCTCGTCAAACGATGGTCTGACAATCGCAAAGCTGACAGAAGCCAAGCGTAAGATGGACTTGAATGATGTTGACCCATCAATCCCACGCTACATTGCTGTTGGGCCAAAGCAAATCGAAGACTTGCTTGGTACAACTCAAGTAACTTCATCAGACTTCAACACCGTTAAGGCGTTGGTATCTGGCGATGTGGACACCTTCATGGGCTTCCGCTTCATTATGACAAACCGTCTGTCTGTTGATAGCAACGACATCCGCACATGCTTTGCATGGGCAGAGGATGGAATTACTCTCGGCGTAGGCAAAGATATCAATGCTCGCATTGATGAACGTGCTGACAAAGGTTACGCAACACAGGTCTACTATTGCATGAGCGTTGGTGCTGTGCGGATGGAAGAGTCTAAAGTTGTGCAAATCTTCTGTGACGAAACCCCAGACTGATAGGAGCTAGAGATGACTACTAGAAATTCAGACTTAGTAGCAAATCTTGAGGCTTCCCCTCAAGTTGCTAATAAAGCCCAAGAGCTACAAGGCGTTGTCCGTATAGCTCAAGGTAATGTTGCTTTGCTTGCTGGTGATAGCACTAACGGCGATGTTGTTATGCTTGCGCCAGTTCCTAGTAACGCAACTATTATGTCTTTGCGCGTAGGCACAGATGCCCTTGGTGGTAGCTGTACTTATGATGTTGGCATCTACACAGATGCTGGTGGAGTAAAAGACATTGACTTCTTTGCTACTTCTGTTGCCGATGGCGCAGCAATAGCAGAGCTACGTTACGAGGCGGCTGACCTTAACACTACTGGGCAACAGCTATACACAATGGCTGGTGATAGCACTGACCCAGGCGGGTTCTACTATATTGCGGCTACATTTGACGCAACTGGTGGAACGGCTGGCGACATGGCATTTATCATTGAGTACGTTGTAAACTAGCACTGAGGGGGCGGGAAACCGCCCCTTCTTTCCAAGGGGGCGCATGGAACAAAACAACGATTTTCGTTGGGATTTAAAAGTTGGTCAGCTACAAGAACAGTGGCTAGGAGAGCTTTTAGAAAATGTACCTATAGAGGTGAAACGTGATTTTATGGCTTCGCAAACTGGGAATGTGTTTGTGGAGTTTTTTTGTAGAAAGAAACCGTCTGGAATAGCGACTACACAGGCGCAATACTGGGCGTTTATACTTGGCGAGGAAACTGTGGTATTATTGCCAACGGTTAAGCTAAAGATACTAGCTAGGCAGGCATACAAAGAAGGCCGCATAATCAGAGGCGGTGATAACGGTGCGAGCCAAGGTGTATTGATAAATGTAGAGAGGTTGGTACGAGATGCCATCAGTAGTTGATATTTGTAACGAGGCTATGGACTTGCTTGGTGCTGCAACTATTACCTCGCTAACTGAAAACTCCAAAGAAGCCAGATTGTGTAACCGCCGCTTTGAAACTGTGCGTGACGCTGTTCTTCGGGCGCATCCTTGGAATGCAGCGATTGCCCGTGCTGATTTAGCGCAAGACAGCGCAACGCCTGCTTTTGGATTTAGCTTTCAGTACACACTCCCAAATGACCCATACTGTTTACGGGTGCTGTCTTTCTGGAACGTAAATGTAGACAATGAGCTTACACCGTATGACAGCCAAGTTATGTACAAGATTGAAGGCCGCAAAATCCTTAGCAATGAAGAAACATGCAAGATTATATATGTTTCACGGGTAACAGATACAGAGCAGTACGATGCGCTGTTATCTAGCACAATAGCGCACAGATTGGCCTCTGAGACTGCTTATGCAATTACAGGCAGCAACAGTATTGCGCAGCAGATGTTTAGTTTATACGAAACACGCATCCGCGAAGCACGTTCTATGGATGCGATGGAAGGCCAGCCAGACAAGATTATTGCAGACGACTTTGTAAACATAAGGTTCTAAGATGGCGCGTGTATCTAGTATTGTTACCAACTTCCGCGCTGGCGAATTGTCTCCGCGTCTGGAAGGCCGCATTGACTTGCAAAAGTACAACGAGGCTGCGCAAACCTTGCAGAACATGCTGGTGTTTCCGCAGGGTGGCACGACACGCAGGCCAGGCACTAAGTTTGCTGGCAGGTCAAAGGACGGCGGCAAAGTAAGGCTTATTAACTTTGAGTTTAGTGATGAGCAAGCATATGTGCTTGAGTTTGGTGTTAATTATATACGGTTCTTCAAAGATGGCGGCATACTAACAGAGGCCGTTAAAACCATTACAGCAATCACTAAGGCTAACCCAGCAGTTGTAACGTCTAATTCTCATGGCTTCTCAAACGGAGATAGGGTGTTTATTAGCAGTGTTGTGGGTATGACTCAGGTAAACAACCTAGAATTTACTGTAGCTGGCGCAACAACTAATACGTTTCAATTATCCGGCGTAGACAGCAGCGCTTATACAACTTACTCGTCCGGCGGCACGGCTGGTAAAATTGTGGAGGTCACAACCACATATAACGCCACAGATATATTCGAGCTTAATCATGCCCAGTCAGCAGACGTACTTTTTTTAGTTCATAAAGACCATGAGCCTGCAAAACTTACACGCACCACAGCGACTAGCTTTACTTTGGCTGACATAGACTTTGTTGATGGCCCTTACCTAGACGAAAACATTACTGACACTACAATTACAGCTAGCGCAAATACTGGCACAGGCATTACATTAACTGCATCTGCTAGCTTGTTTGAGTCAGGCCATGTAGGTGCGATATTCCAGTTTAGGGAAAATGTTGAGATTGGGCATGAGGCATGGGCGGCATCAACAGCTTATGCACAAAATGATTTAGTGCATTTCAATGGGAACCTCTACAAGAAGACAGACTCAGGCAGCGACACATCAGGCAATCAACCGCCAGTTCACTTGGAAGGCTCTGAGACATACGGTGTAATTACTTGGCAGTATCAACATAGTGGTACTGGATTTGTTAAAATAACTGCTGTAGGAAGCGCTACTTCAGCCACAGCAAACGTACAAGAACATAACTTTCTTGTGTTGCCTGCCGTGGCTACTGCCGGAACTACGCAATGGTCAGAAGGTGCCTTTAGCATAAAAAGGGGCTACCCAAGGGCAATAGGTTTTTACGAGGAGCGCCTTTACCTTGCTGGCACAACACATCAGCCTCAATCTATATTTGGGTCAGTAACAGCAGACTTTGAGAACCACACACCTGGCACAGAAGACGATGCCGCCGTAAACATTACGATTGCGTCTGACCAAGTCAATGTTATCAAACATCTTTTGCCTGCACGTTTTCTTCAAGTGCTGACGACTAGCTCAGAGTTTACTCTATCTGGCGGGACAGGAACCACCCCCGTAACGCCTACCAACATTAATGTGTTGCGCGAAACTACATTTGGCTCATCTGACATTCGCCCGTTACGAGCAGGCAACAGTACCATTCTAATCCAGAAGGGGCTTGAGAAGGTTAAAGAGATTACCTTTGACTTAGACACTGACGGGTTGCTAGGTGTTGATTTGTCCATCCTAGCTGACCATCTGCCACGCGGCGGGTTGACTGATATGATTTGGCAGCAAGAGCCTGAGCTTATCCTGTGGTTCGTACACAGTGATGGCGGTCTTATTGGCCTTACTTATGACCGTGCAAACGGCGCAGTCGGCTGGCACGACCACGACCTTGGCGGCTCTGGAATTGTGGAAAGCATTACAGCTATACCAAGCGGGGCAGAAGACCAAGTTTATCTTTCGGTAAAGCGCACTATAAACGGGGCTACTGTGCGCCACATCGAAACTTTAACGACAATAGATTTTGGTGATGATGTCGGGGATGCTTTCTACGTTGATAGCGGCCTTACATATAGCGGTAGCGCAACAACCACTATTACAGGGCTAAACCACCTTGAGGGCGAGACTGTCGCTATCCTTGCTGATGGCGCGGCTCATGCTGATAAGACTGTTAGTGGCGGCAGCATTACGCTAGACAGGAGTTCCTCGAAGGTTCATGTCGGCTATAGCTACTCGTCTATTGTAGAAACATTGCGCATGGAAGCTGGTGCAGATGATGGAATTGCACAGGGTAAGATTAAGCGTATCCACGGTGTAACAGCACGGTTTTTTAAGTCTGTGGGTGCAGAGATTGGCCCTGATGTAAACAACCTAGACCGTCTGCCATTCCGCGACAGTAGTATGGACATGGACACTGCCATTCCATTGTTTAGCGGTGACAAAGAAATCTTCTTCCCGTCTGGGTATGACAATGATGCGCGGGTTGTTATCCGGCAGAACCAGCCTCTGCCAATGACAGTGTTAGCGATTGTGCGGAGGTCTAATACATTCGATGCTTGATGTTGGTTATTTCCAAAAAGGTGATATTGAGGAGATTGAGTTAGAGTACGAGATGTCACCAGCAGAAAAGGCAGGCTTTGAGGGCTATCAAAACATAGTGGGCTTTACTGCTAGGAAAGATGGCAAGATTGTGATGATGGGCGGGGTGCATGTTATGTGGCAAGGAGTAGGAGAGGGTTGGCTAGTTATGTCTAAACATGCTTACTCAATGCCGAAAACTGTTGCTAGATATGCGGATGAGTTCTTTGATGTTATTATGGACGAAGCAAACATCCAGCGTATGCAGGCAAGTATCAATGCTACTGACCCGCGCTCTGTACGGTTTGCCCGTTGGCTGGGTTTTGAGAACGAAGGCTTGATGCGCAAGTACGGGCCTGATGGCACAGATTATTATAGAATGGCGAGAGTATCGTAATGGAACCAGTAACCGCAGCAATAGTAGGAAGTGCCGTTCTTGGTTTTAAGGGCAACATGCAGGCGGCTAAGACTGCCCGTCAGGTTGGCGACTTTAATGCAAAGATGGCTGAGAATGAGCGTGTGCTTTTGTTGCAACGCAAGGCCGCAGAAGAGGCTGGCCTGCGGCGTAACTCTGACCGCCTACAAGCTACACAGCGCGTGGCAACTGCTGCGTCTGGCATACAGATGTCGGGCAGTCCACTAGAAGCATTGCGTGATGCGAAGTTTAACACCGAAGTTGATGCCTTAAAAATACAATATGCCGCCGACATCGAGTCTACAGCAAAAGAGGCAGAGGCAGCAATGTCTAGGGCGGAAGGAAGAGCGCGAGCAGCCGCATCTAGGACGGCTGCATACGGCAGTATTCTATCTGGCGCATCCTCGTACCAACAGTATCAACAGCAGCAAGACACGTTTGCATTACAACAAAAATATTACAATAGAGAGATTGCGAAGTAGATATGCCTAAGATTCCATTGTACGCAGAAGGCGCTGGTTCGCTTGTTAAATCACCCGTAGGGCAAACAGGGCCACGGGCTTCTGTTGCTGCGTTTACTGCCCCCTCACAGGCTTTGATTGGGCTTGGGCAGCAGGTAGGAAAGGCAGGTCTAGCATACGCAGAAAACAAACAGCGTTTTGAAGCGCAGAAATCAAAGATTGATTTTGACTTTGCAATGGCTGAAAAGCAAGCAGAAGACAACCGTATTGTGTCAGAGGAAGCAGACGCTGCTGTTATGGCAACCTCTGCGTTTCTTGAGCAAAACCAAGACACAGATACCACAGGCTTTAACGCAAACTTTGATACGCACAGAGAAACTCTTGTGCAAGGCTTGCAGTCCAAAGGCTACACAAAGCGCCGATTAGACCTTGTGACGAACGCAATTAACAACAGCATCAGAGCGCAGCGCAGCACTGGCTCCAACAGGGCATTCGACAGAGGGCAGTTTGCTAGAAAGACAGCATCAGAAGCCACGATTGAAACATCTATACAGCAAGCGGCCCTGTATCCAGAGATGCACCCAGAGCGTGTTCGTCTTGAGAATATTATCAGTGAGCAATTTACAAATGCCTCTGAGTCAGGGCTAAAAATAAAGTACACGCAAAACGGGGTTACAGCCCAGTTAGTATCTCAAGATTACGCCCGACAGCTAGCTGCTGTAACTGATGATGCGGCTAGAGAAGAAATACTAAATTCTATAAACAGCGACCCCCGTATTACACAGCCTGTTCGTGAGGCGCTGCAGACTGATAGCAACCAAGCAAAGACAAGGATAAGAGACGATAATATTGAGTTTGCTTCAACAACAATAAACAGGGCCGAAATACCTCTGACAGAAACAGATGAAATAAGAGACGCCATTCTTAAAGATGGTGTTTATGAGTTTACTAACGCTGGCGGAGAGAGCGCTGCGATAGATTTTTCTGTGTTCAAAGAGAGTGACAAGGGGCTTCTTTTAGAAACCCTGTCTAGGAACCAGAAGAACCTAGAAGATGTCGTAACCAACAATCAAATATTTACCTTACAAGATAGCTACGATTCTGAAGGTGGCGTTACTGCGGCTGTAACAAATGTTAACGCTATGTACACACCAGAAAACATGGCGATGACGGGTAAGGATGCTGACGACTTAGACAACGTGGCTTTGACCCACGCTGGGCTTCTTCAAGAGGCAGTTACAAACGCTGTTACCGAAGGTTCTGTTACAGGCAACATGATGCCTGACTTATTAGGTAGACTTGACGCTGCTGAAGCAATACTTAATGCTCAACTTGGAGGAAGAACACCGCTTTCAATGCGCCCAGGGGCAGATGGTGCGTCTGCGGCTAAGGTATTGTCAAGTATAGCAACGGCTCGTAAGAATCTACGCAAAGGCGCTGTTGAAGACGCTAATCTTACTACTATGGCAAACGTGTTTTCTAACGGCGATTTCAAGTTTGTAGTAGATACTCTAAAAGACCCTGAGGTAAAGGCTGTTGTTGATAGTGTTATGGCGATACATGCAAACAATGTACCGAAGCAAATCAGCCTGCTATCGAAAAACAATGCAACGTATGAACGGTTTTCTAACATACTAAATGCCAGCGCCAACCGCATGACAAATCCAAATTTTGACCCTGAATCTGCCGAAGCAGCCGATGTTTTTGCAGGAGCAGAGCTTTACAGGCAAATGAAACTTGCTGGTAAAGGGGTGGTATCAAATCACGTTGGCGGCGAACAGAAGAAGATATATGAGTCATTCCTTACCCTTGAGCCTTACTTTGGTTCGGCTCGCGCAGTACGAATAATGCAGCAACAGCGTGACGAGATACAAGTAGAAGCCTCGTACAAATTAGTGCAGGAACAAGTAGAGTCTGTAGCAGATTCGCAGTCGGCAGAATACTCTTGGTACGAATACATTCCTGGCCTTGGTAGGGAAGAAGAATTTACGGTTCAAGATACTTCAGCTATTGTGGCTAATGTTACCAGGTTAACTAAAGAATACATTGCCTTAGGGGTAGACCCGAAAGAAGCGGTTGAGTTGGCGGCGAAGGATTACGGTGACGCTCACGTTCGGGTTAGAAATGTTATGATAGCCAAAACAAGAGACCTGCCAGTTAACATTGAAGAGATGGCAACAATGGCTGTTAGAAGTGTTTACGTCCGTTACCCAGAAATCTCTGAAAACTATGATAGCGATGAGCTTTCAATAGCTAATGTACAAGGCACAACTGACCGTTGGATGCTAGTGTCGGGCGGCGGCTACCCTGTGCAGCTAGAAGACGGCACAATTCCTGAGTTTACTAAGTCAGAGCTTAATGATTTTGTTGTTACCGAAAAGGCAGACCAAAGACTAATAACAAGCGCAAAGGTCGAAGAGATTAATTTTGTTAATAGGGTAGAAACAGAGTTTCGGTTGCGCACGGGCCGCTTTGAGGGCTTAACAAATTATCAGGCTGAGTCGATGAAGTTACGTCTTCTGAAGCCTCATCGCAGTTTTAGACTAACTTCTGAGGAACTAAAAGCCCCTCTTAAAGCAATGGAAAAGCTAGAAGAGGTAGATGAGCAGCTAAGTGGACAAGTAGGCTTTGGAGGGACTAGATGAGCCAGAGTTACAATAATCCTGGCAATATTCGTCCAGGCCAAAACTACGCTGGGGAAACGGGTGAGTTTTATTATGGCAAGGATGGTAGCAAATACGTTGTGTTTAGTAGCCCTGAGTTGGGTGTCCGTGCAATGCACATGGACTTTCGCACAAAGATTAAACGGCACAAAGGTGACTTAGCCGCAATATTAACAGAGTACGCGCCTCCTTCTGATAACAATCCAACAGACAAATACGTTGCTTTTGTACGTCAAGAGGTAGGCAAGTCAAACGTATCTAACGCTGATTTAACAGAAGTTGTAAAGGCGGCTATTGCGTTCGAGAACGGCCCGACATCTGCCCTAACAAAATTATATACAGCGCCTGCTATGTTAGAGGAAGCGCTTGCCTTGTCATCTGTGCAACTTCCTAAAGATACAACGCTTGAACAGGCTAGAGCCGAGGTCTTTGGCGATACTCCTATTACGCCGGAAAACAAAGAAACAATAATTGCTAGTGCGTCTGCACCAACAAAGCAACAACGCACTGTTTCTGCGATACCACCATCGCCAGATGCACGGGCTAAGAGGGTAAAGCGTTTGGTTGAGGCTGGGCAAGAAGAGCCTATTAGCATCATAGAGGCCAGAAGCATTGCAAACCAAGACGTTATTGGCGCGCAGGTAGAAGAAAACTTAGGCATATTAGAACAGCCTCAAAAGCCAGTAGAGAGTGTTGACGACACTACTGTTGATATTCTAGAGGAAAGGCAGCAGCCGCCTGTGCCTGCCGGAGAGGAAGCCCAGCTAGACCTTTTGGAAGAGCGCCAAGTCCCACAGGTTATGGCAGAGCCGGAAGCGGCACCGTTAGACATGCTACAACGAGCAGAGCCGGAAGCGGCGGTAACGCCACAGCCTGAGCTTCCACCCAAAGTTGTTACAGAGCCAGAACCACCCGTGCAGGAAGAGACTTTCTTGCGCCCATCACAACCTATATTCGCATTCGAGCGCCGCGCAGCAGAACGGGCAGCGGAACGTGCAGCAGGCGAGGCTAGGTCTACATACGGCGAAGCAATAAGAGCGTCTTTTGATGAAGACTGGATTATGTCTTGGGCTATGCGGGAGAGAGAGGAGTTTCTGCCTGACGTAGACTTTTCTCTTACACCAGAGGAATATCAAAGAGCTACATCTGGTTTGCCAGAGGACTACCATGGATTTGTAGAAGATGCGGTTAGCCAAGCGCATCTTAATTCTCTTAGGGAGGAGGCATTTAAGTCTCTTGAGAACGACAAGAAATTATCATCGTTAGGCTGGGGAGGCGTTGCTGTAAGGTTTGGCGTAGCTTTATCTGACCCTGCCGCTATTGGCCTTAGTATTGCCACAGAGGGTGTCGCTGCACCTTTGATATGGGGCAACAAACTATCAAGACTACAACGTGCATTTAGGGGTGGTACGGCTGCGGCTGCAACAAATGCTATGATTGAGGGCTACATTGTTAGCCAGAATGCAGTTAAAGACCCGTATGACGTTTTGTACTCAGCTAGTGCTGGCCTTGTTCTTGGCGGTGCATTGTCTTCTTTTGGTAAAGGCGCAAAGGGGGATGAGTTTGACGCAGCGCTTTCCAAGATTTCTAAAGATGCAGATATCGCGCAACAACATGAGATTGTTACGGCAGTTAACAGGGAAATTGTTGGGGAAGGCTCTGCCGAAACCATTGACCGTTCAGTAGGCGCGGCTGAAAACCCGTTTGACAGGCCGATACAAGTAGGTGAGTTACGAGCCGATTTAGACGAGGCGTTAGATTTAAGCGGCGAAAGGCAAGACCCAGCTATAGAAAAAATTTTTGGGAAAGTGCCATTGCGGTTTGACATGGCGGGGTTCTTATTAGGCTCAAAGCAACCTACAGGCAACCTATTGGGCAGGCTGCTGCCAGAAGACCCTTTAGGGTTTCGCAAAGACCCAACGCAGGTCATCGCACCCAGCGCAGACCTTATAAAGACAAACATATTTAAGGCCACCCTTAATGACTATTACGATACCGTAAACCCAGCGTACAAAGAGTGGGCAAAGTCAGAAGGCTTCACGGGCGTTACTGGTTATTTTAAAAGAACTATGAACGTGCCGCGCAGACAGTTTATGGAGTTAGTGGCTGACTCTATAGAAAACCCCAACTTGCCATTCCACCCCGCCGTTCGCCGTGCCGCGCAAAAGCAAGCAGAACTACAACGCACCCTTTTGGGAAGCATGAAGGACTCCGGCGTTCGTGGCGCGGATAACATTCCAGAAGACCTGACGTACTTCAGCCATCTCTGGGATTCATTTAAGTTTGGTGAGGCTACGCATCGTTATGGCACCAAGGTTGTAAAGAATTTGTTAACCCGTTCTCTTATGGCGGCAACAGATGAGTTAAACGAAGACGCGGCAAGCATGATTGCAAAACATATGCTTGATAAGATTAGGCGTAGCGAAGCAGGCATGGATTCTGGTGCAGCCAGATTGTTTACGACAGACCAAACAGAGTCTATGCGGAGCATCTTAGTTGAAGAAGAGTTTATGACGCCAGAAGAAGCTGACCGTTTGTTAGATTTATTTCAACGGCGACCTGACGGCACACCAGCAAGGCTAAAGCGTAGGCTGCGGTTTGACATGAATGAAACTGTCCCTGCTTTTAATAAGCAGACAAAAACAGAAGAAGTGTTCCGGCTAAAAGATTTGCAAGAGAGAGATGCTGAACAGGTATTTACATCTTATGCTGGCGGCATGTCTGGCAGAATTGCGTTGGCGCAAGTAGGCATCAAAGACGAGACTACATTTAACAAAATGCTTGACCAGAACCTTGCTGAAGCTGAGTCAATGCTTGGCAACGCTGGGAAACCTCGCGCAGAACAAGAAAACCTTGTAGCTCAAACAATTTACAACGCTATAATTAACAGGAGAATGCCTTTAGCGGCAGACCCCACTGGCACTTATGCAAGGTCATCAAGACTGTTGCAAGATTACAATTTTATTCGCTTAATGAACCAAGTCGGGTTTACACAAGTAGGTGAGCTGGGCAACGCACTAAGCATTGGGGGTCTAAGGGGTGTGTTACAAGCTGTGCCAGCAGTTAGGTCAATGCTAAAAAGAGCGCGTGACGGCAAGATAGAAGACCCTGTAATTCGTGATGTTATTGCTGCCACTGGAATCAGTGCAGATAGAAATATAAATCAAGCCATGAACAGGGCAGATACTATCGGTGTGTTTAGTGAAGGCAGGGGCGACTGGATTGACAAGGCGTTATTTTTAGCCGCGCCAGCAAAAAGGCTTACGGCTGACGCTTCTGGAATGGCCCCTGTCACTCTAATGCTTGAGCGTATAGCCGCACGTTGCGCCGTTCAAACCATGACAGACCTTGCATTTAAGGCAAGGAAAATGTCTCGCAAACGGTTGGCTGGCTTAGGCATGAGCGAAGAAATGGCAGAGCGTGTACAAAATCAGATACGCGCCCACGCTATAACACAGAAGTCTTCTGTGTTTCGTAACTACAAAATAAAAGATATTAACGCAAATGCCTGGGATGATGTTGAAGCCCGTCATGTTTTCTTTGCGGCTATAACAAGAATGACAAGGCGGGGCATTCAGCAAAACGATGTTGGAAATTTAAATCTTTACATGACCTCTACAATGGGGCAAATCCTAACTCAGTTTAGGTCATTTATGCTGGTGTCGTGGGCAAAACAATTTTTGCACAATATTAAAGCCAACGATTTTCGCGGTTATTCAGCAATGGCAGGCTCCGTTGCGTTTGCAAGTCTAGGATATATGGCTCAAGTACAGGCGAACGCGCAGTTTAGGGAAGACAAGGAAGAGTATTTAGAAAAAATGCTTTCGTTGGAGGCAATAGGCAAAGCATCATTCCAGCGTAGCTCTTGGGCATCCTTGTTCCCGTCCCTTGTGGACACAGGAGGCGCGTTCTTTACTGATGACCCCGTATTTGCGTACCGTTCAACGCAGCTAGACACAAATCTTATAAGCGGCATACCAACTGTGCAGCTAATATCTAAGGGACTAGGTACAGCACAGGCAGTGTCACGTTCTTTGCTAAACCCAGATTTGCAGTTTTCACAAGGCCAACAACGTGCATTAAACACATTAGTTCCGTTCCAAAACGCTATTGGCATAAAGAACGCTCTAAACAAGCTGGTAGAGATGCGCCCTGAGACGACTAAGGTACAGTAGAAACAAGCACGAAAATAATGTATAAAGGCTCTAAGGAGTAAGAAATGACTGTAAGCAGCACAACTACAAAGAATAGTTATTCCGGCAACGGCAGCACCACCGTGTTTGCTTACGGCTTCAAGGTGTTTGACGAGGATGACCTTACAGTTATCCTGCGTACTGACGCGACTGGCGCAGAGGCGGTGCAGTCAATCACAACAAACTACACTGTATCGGGTGTGGGTAATACGTCAGGCGGTAACGTAACCTTTGTAACAGCCCCTGCATCCGGCATTACTGTGGTTATACGCCGTGCGTCACCGCTTACACAGACAACAGACTATACTCCTAACGACCCGTTCCCAGCCGCTTCACACGAAGATGCGCTGGACAATCTGACATTCATTGCGCAACAGCAGCAAGAAGAACTAGACCGCGCTATCAAGCTATCACGCACAAACACTATGACTTCAACAGAGTTTACTGTTGGTGCTACTGACCGTGCGAATAAAATCTTGGCGTTTGATAGCAGTGGTGAGATTAGCGTCACTCAAGAGCTTGGTACTTTTAAAGGCAACAGCGCCACAACAACAACGGCGGCTTTTGTACAGCGCGACATTGTAAAGTCCACAACAACAGCACAACTCAACAACATATATATTTGTGTAGCCGACTCCGCAATCGGTGATGTTCTTACAGACACAGACCACTGGGCATTATTAGTTGATGCTGTATCAGCCGCGTCATCTGCCACTGCTGCGGCATCAAGCGCAACAGCAGCCGCATCCAGTGCCTCAACGGCATCTACTCAGGCATCAAATGCCTCGACAAGCGCTTCAACAGCCTCGACCCAAGCTACTAATAGCGCGAACTCTGCTACCGCTAGTGCAAGCTCTGCTACTGATGCCGCCGCATCAGCCACCTCTGCGGCAGCTTCGCTGGATGCTTTCGATGATGTTTACCTGGGTGCAAAGTCTAGCGACCCAAGCACTGACAATGACGGCGATGCACTAAATGCTGGTGATTGGTATTTCAATACCTCAACCAATGTCGGGCGTATTTACAACGGTTCTGCATTTCAAGAGCTAACAGTCGGAACAACGGCTACAACAACAGAGCTGAACATCATGGATGGTGACACCTCTGCGTCATCGACTACTGTGGCAGACGCTGACCGTGTTGTATTCAACGATGCTGGGACAATGAAGCAGGTAGCAGTCACAGACCTAGCTGCCTACTTTGATGACGAAATCACGGCAATGCCTAACCTCGTCACAACAGGCGCACTAAACTCTGGCAGCATCACTAGCGGCTTTGGCGCAATCGACAACGGTGCTTCTGCAATCACCACGACAGGCGTCATCACTGGCGGCACGGTTGAAGCTACGACAGATACGGCGGCAGGGGATAATGCTGCAATTGGCTACACTGCGGCAGAGGGTCTTATCCTGACAGGACAAGGCTCGACAAACGATGTCACCATCAAGAACGATGCTGATACTGATGTTATAAAAATTCCGACAGGCACAACCAATGTAACTGTGGTTGGCACTTTGACAGCAAATGCTGTTGCTGGTGACGGCTCTGCCCTGACAGGCATTGCGGCTGGCGCAACGGGCGGCGGTAGTGACCAGATATTCTACGAGAACGGGCAGACGGTGACTGCTGATTACACAATCACCGATGGCAAGAATGCTATGTCGGCTGGCCCGATTACAATCAACTCAGGCATCACTGTCACGGTAGGCACTGGTGAGACTTGGACGGTGGTTTAGATGAGTACATTAAAAGCAGATACACTGGTTGCGGCTGATGGCACCAGCCCCGTCACGTTGACTAAGCAGAGTGCGGCTAAAATGCAAGCAAGCACTAATGCCGCCGCCGCATCCCGAACTGGTGCGCTCAACGTATCCAGCATTTCAGACACGGCAACAGGAAAGGTTACTTTTAATCTTTCGTCTGCAATGTCCGATGGAAATTATAATATTGTAGCAGGAGTACAACATTCTTCTGCATCTGGAACTGGCGCATACTTTGTGCAATGCGTTTATGATGATAGCACGGCATCTGCTACACAAATTTGGGTGTATCAGAATGGTTCACTTGCTGACCCATCGTTTTACGGCGTTGCTAATTTTGGAGACCTAGCATGAGTACCGTTATTGCAGACAACCTGACAGGCAAGACATCCGCTGGTGACATCACAGTGACCTCTGAAGGCGGTGCGGCGACTATGCAGTTGCAGCAGGGGTTGGCGAAGGCTTGGGTTAGAATTGATGGAACTGGAACTGCCGCCATTGATGACTCGCTAAATTGCGGAAGTTTAATAGACAATGGTACTGGCGACTATTCTGTGGCAAGGGTCAACAATATGTCATCCGCTGATACATACTATGTTATCGAAGG
>Ga0307488_10002567_pt1 | contig 15317 bp, 13 predicted proteins | sample SB02metaG_FD_202248 | JGI IMG/M metagenome (GOLD analysis project Ga0307488, IMG submission 202248) | Sea-ice brine microbial communities from Beaufort Sea near Barrow, Alaska, United States - SB 0.2 | ecosystem: Environmental > Aquatic > Marine > Coastal | place: USA: Alaska | collected... | reverse complement strand
GTAGTTGTTGCTTTTGAATTCTCTTTTCATGGTGGATCGATGGGTTATGTAGTGGGCGAGAAATTTACGCGCGCGGCACAAGTTTGTTTACAGGAAAATATACCCTTAGTGTGTTTTGCGGCAACGGGTGGTGCGCGCATGCAAGAGGCGCTAATCTCGTTAATGCAAATGGCTAAGACAAGTGCGGTTATCGAGCGGTTAAAGCAACAAGGTACTCCATATATCTCGTTTATGACGGATCCTGTCTACGGTGGCGTCTCAGCTAGCTTAGCGCTATTGGGCGATATTAATACAGCAGAGCCAGGTGTGCGTGCAGGTTTTGCAGGCCCCGCTATTATCGAGCAAACTATTCGCCAAAAGTTACCCAAAGGTTTCCAGTTAAGTGAATTCTTATTAGAGCATGGCGCTATCGATATGATCATTCATCGCAAACAACTTCGCGAAAAAATAAGTTCACTTTTAGCTAAATTTACTTATTATTCTAAGCCCCCAATTGTTACTGAACCCGACGAGATTATTCTTGCTGAAGAAGTCAATGAGCTGGAAAACCCCGCCGTATAAATGTCACGTTTCATCCACCTACATGACTGGCTCTCCTGGCTAGAAACGCTGCATCCTAAGGCTATTGATTTAGGTTTGCAGCGAGTTTATACCGTCGCCTGCGCCCTCGACCTACTTATACCCGCGTCGCCCGTTAGCCATGAGTTTTCTGGTGCCTTTAAGCCTCAAGATGCAAAGTCCACACCAACGGTAATTACGGTTGCTGGCACCAATGGCAAAGGCTCCTGTGTGTCTGTTCTTGAGCAGAGCTTAACTTATAGCTCAACTAACAGCTCAAATACAAACTCAACTGCGCAAGCCGACGCTGTTAACTTTATTGGTAGTTACACCTCACCCCATCTACATCATTTTTGCGAGCGCATTCGTATCAATATGCAGCCCGTTAGCGAAGCTCTAGTTTGCGCTGCGTTTGCAGCCATAGATACAGCTCGAGGTGAGTTATCACTGACATATTTTGAGTTTGGTACCCTGGCCGCTCTTTGGATTTTTGCTCAAAAGAATATTCCAGTCATTGTTTTAGAGGTTGGTTTAGGTGGGCGCTTAGACGCCGTTAATATTGTCGATGCCGACATCGTTGTAGTGACTTCAATTGATATCGATCATGAAGAGTGGCTAGGTAGCGATAGAAATATTATTAGCCAAGAAAAATTAGGTGTTGCGCGTGCGGGACGACCCCTCATTATTGCAGAGACAAATTTAACGCCAGCTTTGATTCTAGCCGCAAACAATGATAATAGTTTGTTAATCGATAGAGACTTCTTTATTCGTCTTCACGGAGATATACAAACAGTTGTCACTGACGAGGTAGACCATTCCAAGGAACCGGGTAATTCAACTCAAGCTAATCACTGGCAATTTCAGTACAAAGATTTAGCCAACGTTTTACCATTGCCATCACTGCCATTGCCCAGTGTTGCCGCTGCACTCGTTGTTCTCGATTTACTCAAAATAATGCCTACGCAAGAACATTTAACGGCATTAATGCAAAGACTGACCTTAACGGGTCGCTTTCAAAAGGCAATCGTCGCTAACAATTGTGTCATCTATGACGTTGCGCATAATCCTGCGGCTGCAATATATCTAGCTAGGCGCCTATTACAGGAGCCTGCTAACAATAGGGGTAAGACCTTAGCAGTAATGGCGGTGATGTCTGATAAAGATCACGATGCGATACTGAAACCGTTATTAACTGTGATTGATCACTGGTATATAGGCGATCTGACTAATTTACCCCGCGCCGCTCGCGCACAAGATTTATCAGTATTGTTGAGACGCCATCAATGTTCATACGATATTGAATCAACCATAGAAAATGCTTTTCATAAAGCGAGCTCTGTTGCCGGTGAGCATGATAGAATAGTCGTCTTCGGGTCTTTTTATACGGTTGCGGCGATTCAATCGCTAGTTAATCATTAATTGGTAGGTGGGCGCATACGTGGACGAACATCTTAAGCAACGACTAGTCGGTGCGAGCGTACTTATCGCTTTAGCTGTTATTTTTTTACCTTCATTTTTTCAAAAGGCAGAGCGCGTCGAGATTAATACCCGCAGCCATATACCTGAAGCTCCTTCCATTGAACCTATTGTTATTAATAAGCCTATCAAGCCCGCGGGTGTTGTTGTGCCAGCGGCGTCTGAATTATTTCAGCCTGCACCACAATCATTAGGAAGTACTGGGGTTGTTGAAAATACGACGCCAGTGGTGAAAGAATCTACTATTAAAGGTGTGGAGGAGACGCCCAAAGTTGATGCGCGGTTAAATAGCCAAGGTGTGCCTTTGGGCTGGGTTTTACAAGTGGCTAGTTTTAAATCTAAAGCCAGTGCAGAAAAGTTTGTAGCGACCTTGAGCAAAGGTAATGATCAAGCGTATTTTAAGTCAGCCCAAACTAGTCAAGGGCAGTTTTATCGAGTTTATCTTGGGCCTCTTATTGATAAAAATCAGGCTAAAGCGCGTCAGCAAGAAATTGATGAAATTCATAAAGTGAAGTCACAACTGCTTCGCTTTAATCCTATATCGGGTAACTAGAGTGTCGTTGAGTATGTCAATTTTTTTGCGCTCGTACAAAACTTCCAAGGGCCATTCATTAAGGCTGTGTAATGGCAGTGTTTAACTGGGCAGATTGGGTAATTATTGCAATTCTTTCGCTTTCTTGTGCGATTAGCCTCGTTAGAGGTTTTGTCAAAGAGGCATTATCAGTTGCTATTTGGATTATTGCTTTTGGGGTTGCCTCGTGGTTCAGCCCCAAGCTCGCGCCTTTGTTAGCGGTCTACATTGATGCTATATCGCTCAGGCAGATGGTGGCATTTGCGAGTTTATTTGTGGCAACGCTACTGGTAGGTGGTGCGGTTAACTACCTTTTTTCTACACTGATAAAAGCGACGGGTTTGTCGGGTACTGACCGCTTATTAGGCGTGTTGTTTGGCGCAATCCGCGGTTTTGTTATTATTATGGTTATTGTTTTGTATCTGCCTAAAATGGTGCCCGTTGATCAAGATTTATGGTGGAGTGAATCTAGATTAATTTCACATTTTTCAAGTTTCGAAGATAAATTTAGAACGATTACTGGCTCGCTTTACGAGTCGGCAAAAAATATTATTCAATAGTTGTGTAAAAGACTATTTCTATGGACTGTTAATTCGAGGTAAGCACTTATGTGTGGTTTGGTCGGTATTGTTAGTAAGAGCGATGTCAATCTTCAGTTGTATGATGCACTGACGATGCTTCAACATCGTGGCCAGGATGCAGCCGGAATCGTGACTTGCGATAATGGTCGCATCGCACAACAGAAGGGCAATGGTCTTGTTAAAGATGTTTTTCACACGCGCCATATGCGCCGATTAGCGGGTAACTACGGTATTGGTCATGTACGCTATCCGACTGCTGGGAGCTCGGGGCCGGCGTTGGCTCAACCTTTTTATGTTAACTCGCCCTATGGTATTGCATTGGCACATAATGGTAATTTGACGAATGCGGACGCGGTACGCAATGAGTTATATCGCGATGATTTGCGTCATATGAACACAGATTCCGACTCCGAGGTATTGCTTAATGTGTTTGCCAAAGAGTTGCAAAAATTAGGCAAGCTGCGCGCGTTAAAAGATGATATTTTTACAGCTGTAACGAATGTTAACAAACGTGTAAAAGGTGGTTATGCGGCCGTTGCCTTGATTGCAAACTATGGTTTAGTTGCCTTTCGTGATCCCGACGGTATTCGACCCTTGGTTTTTGGCCAGCGCGATACCTTGCAAGGTCCTGAGTTTATGATTGCCTCAGAGAGTGTTGCACTAGACGTGTTAGGTTTTAATTTGGTCCGTGATGTAAAGCCGGGTGAGGCGATTTTCATCACCACCGAAGGTGAATTGCATACACAAATGTGCGCTGAAAACACCACCTGCCGCCCCTGTATCTTTGAGCACGTTTATTTTGCACGCCCAGATTCAATCATGGACGGCATCTCGGTATATAAAGCGCGACTTCGCCAAGGCGAAAAACTTGCCGAGAAAATTTTACGCGAGCGCCCCGATCACGATATTGATGTCGTTATCCCTATTCCAGATAGTAGTCGTGTTTCTGGCCAAGCCTTAGCCTATAACCTAGGCGTTAAGTTTCGCGAAGGCTTAATGAAAAACCGCTACATTGGCCGCACTTTTATTATGCCCGGACAACTGCAGCGTAAAAAATCAGTGCGACAAAAGTTGAACCCAGTTGGACTGGAGTTTAAAGGTAAAAATGTTCTTTTAGTGGATGACTCGATTGTCCGCGGTACAACTAGTGAACAAATCATCCAAATGGCACGCGATGCGGGTGCAAAAAAGGTCTACATTGCATCAGCGGCACCTGCGGTTAAATTCCCTAATGTATATGGCATTGATATGCCGTCGGTTAACGAATTAATCGCACACGGACGCACCGATGAAGAAGTTGCTCAGGCAATCGGTGCCGATTGGCTAATCTACCAAGACCTTGAAGATCTCATTGAGTCGTCTTCCGAGGGTAATCCGAGCATCACCGAATTTGATTGTGCAGTATTTGATGGTAATTATGTGACAGATGATGTGACACAAGAATATCTTGATAAATTGAGCGCAACTAGAAGCGACTCGCAACAAGATAAGCAACGCGAGTTAGATCTTGGCAATGCCAATGTTGTCGGTATTCATAACGATGCAGCAGAGGCATAGCGTAAGCCTTGAACGCAGTGTTTTTTGATCCGATATTTATTGACCGGCAAGACCACACACTTGTGGGTGGTGAATAAGGTGGTAGATAAGATAGTTTAAGGCGATCACTGTTAATTGTTAAACTCACTAATCGAGATCGCTTTTGTGTCAGTAGATCAATGAAGAGATCAACTTCTGATGCTACAAAACCGGCATCTATGTCAACAAGCTCGACGGGGTAGCGTTGTAGTAAAACAACACCTCTATCCTACAAGGGCCGCATAATATTTTGTGTACATTTTATTAAAATGGGTAATATTTTGACAGACAACGAACGCAAAGATTTTATTGAAGAAAATGAATTGAAACTAGGCGCAGATACGCTGGCGGTGCGCGCGGGTATATCGCGAACTCACGAGGGCGAGCACTGCGAGCCTATCTTCACCACATCTAGCTACGTATTTGATTCGGCAGAGCAGGCGGCTGCGCGTTTTTCGGGTGAAGAAGAGGGCAATGTCTACTCGCGTTACACCAATCCTACCGTAAGAACCTTTGAAGATCGTATTGCAGCACTTGAAGGTGCTGAGGCAGCTGTTGCTACAGCCTGTGGTATGGCGGCCATACTCAGTACATTTTTAGCGATGTTACAACCGGGTGACCACGTGGTGTGTTCGCGCAGTGTATTTGGTACAACGACCATGTTATTTACCAAATATCTGCAAAAATTTGGTATCGATGTGTCTTTTGTCGCATTAACCGACCTTGTAGGTTGGGAGCAGGCGATTAACCCAAAGACCCAGTGTTTATTTTTAGAGACGCCATCGAACCCTCTTTGTGAGGTGGCAGATATCAGAAAATTAGCAGATTTGGCACACGCCAACGATTGTCTGTTGATCGTTGACAACTGTTTTTGTACGCCAGCACTGCAGCGTCCTTTAGATCTAGGTGCCGATATAGTCACTCACTCGGCGACTAAATATCTCGATGGTCAAGGTCGTTGTTTAGGTGGGGTTGTTGTCGGTAGTGCTGAACATATGGATCAGGTACTCGGCTTTATTCGCACCTGTGGCCCCAGCTTAAGCCCGTTCAATGCATGGATATTTTTAAAGAGCCTCGAGACATTAAATCTAAGGATGCAGGCACACTCGGTCAACGCTCTTGAAGTCGCTTGGTGGCTCAATGACCAACCGCAAATAGAAAAAGTCTATTATTGTGGCCTACCGACTCACGAGGGTCACACTCTTGCCCGAGCCCAGCAAAAACACTTTGGCGGTGTCTTGTCATTTGAAGTGAAGGGTAAGCGTGATAATGCGTGGTCTTTTATTAATGCGACGCGTATTTTATCGATAACTGCAAACCTGGGTGATACCAAAACAACTATTGTGCATCCGGCGACTACAACCCATGGGCGTTTAAGCGACGAGGCTAAGCAACAAGCGGGTATATCAGATACCCTTATTCGTGTTGCGGTTGGACTTGAGTCAGTTAAAGATATCATCGACGATCTCGATCGTGGTCTACACGCGCTTTAACCCGGCCTATCTAATACAAGTTATGTGTTGGGGATAAATAATTTGTTGGTACTGCTTTTTCTCTACTGTGAGTGTTTATCGTTACTTGTTTGACCCATCTTTTGATGGGTCGCTTCTTTACTGGTAGCTTCTGTGCCCATAGATTCTCTTAAGCCCTAAAGACCCTCAGTCTCGTTTTTTCATCCTTTATTATTAGCTCATCGTATATTGGTACAAGAAAAATGGTCTCTAGCCAACATTAGCGTTATTTAGTTTTAACCTCTACGCTCATTTTTCGCGGTAGCTTCGATTATTGGATAACTTCCTAGCATTAATAAAAAGTCGTACTATTCTTAAATCAATCTATCTTAAAAGAGACTAAGCTTATTAGTCGTCACTTTTTATCATAAAGTTAATCTACTGAGACACTTGTATGTCAGTTAAGCCGGTTAAAAACACAACCACTGCAGATCTTATCTCATCAATGACTTATCAACTTAACTCGATACTTTTAGGCAAAGACAAGTGTGTTAAATTGTCGCTGGCATGTATTTTAGCAAAGGGTAATTTATTGATTGAAGACCTGCCGGGCATGGGTAAAACGACTCTCGCGCATGGGCTTGCAGCAGTATTAGCTCTTCAATTTAAACGCGTACAATTTACTAGTGATCTGCTGCCGGGGGATGTGCTTGGTGCCTCTATTTTCAATCCTAAAACAAGTGAGTTTGACTTTAGAGCGGGGCCCATCTTCACACAAATCTTGCTCGCCGATGAAATTAACCGGTCTTCACCCAAAACACAGAGTGCATTGCTCGAGGCGATGTCTGAAAACCAAGTCACCGTCGATGGCGTCTCGCACCAACTCGACGAGCATTTTTTTGTAATAGCCACACAAAACTCGCAGCATCAGACAGGCACTTTTCCTTTGCCTGAATCTCAACTTGATCGTTTTATGATGAGGATTTCACTGGGTTATCCCGACCCTAAATCTGAGCGGGAGTTACTCAAAGGCGTCGACCCAAAACAGCGACTAGCATCTTTAAAACCTGAGCTTAGCTTACAAGCGTTAAAACAACTACAAGATATAGTGGGTAATATAAGCGTTAGTGATCAACTGTTAGATTACTTTCAGCGATTGTTAACTTACACACGTGAATCGGGTGACTTTAGTCACGGTTTATCGCCGCGTGCAGCATTAGCTTGGCTACATTGCGCAAAAGCTTGGGCTTTAATTCATCAACGACAATATGTCATGCCAGAGGATATTCAGCAGCTAATGTTGCCGGTTGTTGGCCATCGATTACTACCTTCTGAGTTAGAGACTGTTGCACGTAATGTTGTCGATAAAATTATTCGCTCAGTTCCCGTTGTTGTATAAAGCTTTGTAGGCATTAATTATTTTTTACTTTTATTGCCATCGTCAAATAAAGGTTAAAAATAAGGGCAGAGTATGATGAGTTACACATGGAACAAACTATTTAAACATCGTTGGCAAACATGGTTTGACGGCTGGTTAATGCGACGCATGCCACCCCAAAAAACTCATATATTACAGCATAATAATATTTTTATTGTGCCTTCAAAAGTTGGTTTATATTTTTGTTTACTGATTTTTTTGTTGTGGTTATTGGGTACAAACTACGAAAATAATCTTATCTTAGGCATTGCTTTCTTACTGCTGTCTTTAGTTATTATTTGTATTCATCATACCTATGGGCATTTATCGGGTTTGCATATCAGTGTTATTAAAACGCATGCAGGCTTTACTGGCGATAATGGGGTGCTCGACTTATCAATTAAGCGCATCAATAATCGACATCACGAATCTATAGAGCTAAGCAGTGCGGTCGATGGGGTAGTTAGGTTTTCATTGCTAGACGATGTTCATAAAAACCTGAGTTTACGCGTGCCCCTTACTTCTCGAGGTTGGTGTACGCCTGAGCGCGTTAAAATTTCTACGCGTTTTCCTTTAGGTTTAATTGTCGCTTGGTCTTACCTCCATATTGATTCTACTATTTTATCTTATCCTCAACCTATCGAGTCATCGGTATTGCCAACACAACAATTACTGGATGAAAGTGACGAAAGTATTCAGCGACAACTCATTAGTGGCAGTGAAGAATTTGCCGGTATTCGTGAATATGTTGCGGGTGATTCACTGCGTGACATCGACTGGCGAGCAATGGCGCGTGGACAGGGCTTAGCGACACGTACTTATGAAGACCACGTGAGTGAGAACTATTGGTTAGATTGGCATCAGTTTGAAGGCTTAACCACAGAGGCGCGTCTTTCTCGCCTATGTTTTTGCGTATTAGAGCTGTCTCAATATCAGCAAAGTTCGATTGCATATGGGCTGCGCCTGCCGAATCAGGTTTTAGAGCCCTCGAGTGGTGAGGTTCACAAATTAAAACTCCTTGAAGTACTCGCCTTGTTTGAGTCGGAGGGCGGAGATCGTGCTTAACTTTGCGAAGCGTGCGCGCGCCGTCAGCTCTGCGCTTTTATTTAATAAGAGTCATGCTAAAAAAAGAATTAAAGGCACTAAAAAACAGACTCATCAAACACAGCAGGTCATAAATCGCGAAGTCTTGATCGGTTTGTTATTCGCGCAAGCGGGAGCAATCTCTCTCAATTTCTCGATGCTACCGTATTGGCTATTTATTGTCTCCATTATGGTTTTTATCTGGCGCATACAAATATTACGCGGTCAGTGGCCCTTTCCCAATTCAATTGTGCGCACAGTCATCGCGGTCGGCGCTATTGTTGCAATTGTTGGTACTTATGACCAATGGTACAACTTAGAGCCAATGGTTACCTTGTTGGCACTGTCTTTTGTATTAATATTATTAGAAGTCAACAATCATCGAGATGCTATTAAAGTCGTATTTATTGGTTATTTTGTAACAAGCTGTGCTTTTTTATTTGAGCAAGGCATTATTATTAGCTTAGCAGGGGTGGTTGTACTTGGATGCCTAACTACATGCCTACTCGTTTTAAATGGCACGCACATTCGTTTTTTATCGCGCCGTTCTTTACGCACCGTATCAGTGTTACTTATACAAGCTTTACCACTCATGCTGTTAATGCTTTTTGTGTTTCCACGAGTCGGAGCTCTGTGGTCTGTACCCCTTAAAAATGACAGCGCTGTCACGGGTGTGGGCGACAGCATGTCGCCGGGTGATTTTAGTAACTTAACCCGCAGTCGAAAGCTTGCGTTTAGAGTCAGTTTTAGCGATGACAAATTACCTGAACCTTCCGAGCGCTATTGGCGTGGTCTTGTATTTACTGAGTTTGATGGAAGACGTTGGGATAGGGCAAAAAATGACAATCTATATATTATTAACGACGGGTATGACACCAGTTACACGCCGCTTGACCCAGCTGATGCGGCATCGGTTTTCAATTATGAGATTGTCTTAGAGCCCACCAACAAGCCATGGCTATATGCTTTGCCACTAGCAACTATTAACGACAAAGAATTAGAACGCACGGCCACCAATGAACTATGGTTGAGCAATCCCGCGACGCAACGTATTAAGTATCAAGTAAGTTCTGCATTAAATTATCAGACCAATGAACATCAAGAGCGACTTCAACAAGCACTGTCACTACCGCAAGGTTTTAATCCTAAAACGCTTGCCGCCGCAAAAAAGTGGCGTAGTGAGGTAGCTACAGACGAGGCATATATTGCTAAAGTGCTAAACTTTTACAATCAAGCATTTACCTATACTTTATCGCCTCCTAAGTTAGGCTTGCATACGGCAGACGAGTTTTTATTCTCAACACAAAGTGGCTTTTGTGAGCACTATGCAAGTAGCTTTGCTGTCTTAATGCGGGCGGTGGGTATTCCCACAAGAATTGTTACCGGCTATCAAGGTGGAGAGTGGAACGCGGAAGCTAGTTATTTATTAGTACGTCAGTACGATGCTCATGCATGGGCCGAGGTCTGGCTTGAAGGTAAGGGTTGGACACGATTTGATCCAACGGCTGCAGTCGCACCAAACCGGATAGAGCAGGGCGGCTTGTTAGATACGCTCTCGCTGAGCGATCAAGCACTATTAGATTCATCTGCACTCCCATCTTTTGCATGGATTAATTCTTTATCGTTGAAATGGGACAGCTTAAATTATGGCTGGCAACGCTGGGTGTTGAGTTACGATCAACAACAGCAATCACGGTTTTTAAAAGATTTGTTAGGAAAAGTAACACCGACAAGAATGGCACTATTATTGATTGTGCCGGCGATGCTAATGTTATTTATATTTAGTTTTTACACATTAAAAAATGCAACAAGACCTATCTCTCGAGAAGTTAAATTATATAAATATTTATGCAAGAAATTAGAAAAGCAAGGCATCAGTATTGGTGCTGGTGATACCCTTGGTTCAATATTTATAAAAGCTTATCGGGCGCTACCCTCGGCTAAAGCACAATTAGTATCTATTGAATCGGATTTAAACGCTGTTTTTTACTCGGAAGAAATAACCTTAACAACAAAAAAATATAGGGATATAAAGCGCAATATTAGCCATTTTTAGAGGTCAGAGTATGAAGGGCTTCATTGCTGAATATTTGTGTCGCGCATTCACCAATACTGATTGCTGCTAGGTAAAAAATGGTTATGACAGCGATTTCATGATGTTTTGTGGGTGTTTATTAAGACTTGTAGCATTTGAATGGGTGATGAAGCTAAAACTGCTCTTTAAATATTAGCCTAAATGCACCCACGCGCCATCAATGATAATAAGCTGCATAACATCATCGTTTCATATAAAATAAAGTTAAGATTTTAATGAGCCTCGTTAAGTGATTAGCGGGGTTTTTTGCGAGAATATATATGCGTGCTTTCACGCATATACGCTAATTTTTTAAAATGAACACAGCTTAGGAAATTTCCAACAAAAATAATGTTAATCCGAATTAATACCTATTATTTAACCATGGTGTTTTTGCTATCGTTAGTCATGGGCATACAAATTATACTTATCCCGTGGCTCGCTACAGAATATTTAGAGCTATCGCCATTTTTTATTGCCTTAGTACAAAGTGCAGTGTTATTTCCAAATATAGCGTTGCTTGTTTTTGGGGGTGTTAGTCTAGACAAGGGTGAGTTATTCAATAAATTCCAAGGGTTATTATTAGTTTCTAGTGTTATTCATTTGTTGTTTTTGTTTTTATTGACGCAGCAGGGCTTATCTCTATTTTGGGTGCTACTTTATGCCTTTCTGTTAGGCGCTATCAACGCATTTGTGCAGCCCTATAAAGAATATTTAGCGGGAATATTAGCGACCAGTAATTTGCAAGCGCATATTGCAAAAAATAGAATATGTTTATACCTCGGCCAAGGTATTGGAATCGGTCTTGCCTCACAACTGTATCAGTCTTCATTGATTTTTTTACCAATGATACAAATACTCGCATTGTTTCTAGTCTTTATTTGCTTGGTTTTAATCAAACGCCAAAAAAACAAAAACGTATTAAGAACTGAAAAAAATCAAAATAAAGAAAAATTTAGCTACTCATTGCTAACATCGGGCTTTAAATTTTGCTGGGGCTCTAAAGTATTACGCTCTTTGTTGACAATAACAGCTGTTAATGGATTTTTTCATATGGGTGTTTTTATTGTTGCCCTGCCTATATTAGTAAAAACAATTTATAGAGGTGATGTTGAGCTCTTTAGTTTTTTACAAGGTCTGTTCACTGTAGGGATGTTGCTTAGCGCCTTAATTATTATTTATCGTAAAAAGCTAGAGGGTCCCGGTCGCCGCATGATTTTTTCAATCTTGTACTCAGGGCTAATTTTATTAGGCTTAAGTGCCGGACCAACAGTGACAGGCTTGTTGTTTTTAGTGTTTTTGTGGGGAGTAGTGGTAGGAATTTCTGCTACCTTAGGTCGCAGTATCTTACAGTCCTCTACCGATCCTGAATATATGGGTCGCGTTATCTCAATTTATCAGTTAACGCTATTTGGCTTTGCGCCATTAGGTGCGATATGTGCCGGTATTGCTATAAGCAGTTTAGGGGTATTAATGGTGTTGAAAATAAGTGCCATTATGAGTTTCATTGCATTTGCAGGCACTTTTTTTATCAGATCACTTTGGGATGTTGAAGTAACTGATGCATAACTACACAGTAATGAGTTGGCAGCTGTCTGATTATCAAATTCGTTGTTTATAGCATGTGCCTAAAGGCAAGCAGACTTGAGGTGACCGCGACATTTAATGATTCGACATCATTATTCATGGGGATTTTGATTTTTTGATGGCATAAACTTTCTATTTCAGTGCTCATGCCCGCGGACTCATTACCTAATACATAGATAACGAAATCGCTTTCAATAAATTGCTGTAGTGTTTGTTCGGCATGGCTCGATAAACCAACAACAACTGCTCCCTCTTGTCGGCATTGCTTGAGTGCCTTTGATAAAGACTCACAATGAAGAATCGGCGCTCTAAACACAGTGCCTGTACTTGCTTTTGTAACAAGTGCGTCGAGTTTCGCACAACCTTTCTCAGACAGCAGCAAACCATCAATATTACCAGCACAACTTGATCGAATGATCATGCCTAAATTTTGTGGGTTGGTTATGCGATCAAGCGCAAGTAGTCTAATGGGTTTGTTGTCGCGATTATTTTCTCGATTTTTTAGAAAGCTTTTGAAGTCTTGATGGCTGGGGCAAGAAATATCGAGACAAACTCCTTGATCTTGTTTGCCATTTTTTGAGATGCGAGATAAAACTTGTCTGTCGTGGTAATGAATCTCGATATCGCGTTTTTTTGCAAGTTGCTCAATCTCGGTGATAATTGATGAGGGCTTGTTTGACTCGGCTAAATGTAATCTAAAGCAGGGCAGGTCTGTTTGCTGCAGTGCCTCTACTACCGGCTTTCTGCCATATACTGTTAGCAATTGCTTAAAAAATAATTTCTTCTCGAGATATTCTTCAGAATCTATGTGTGTTTTCATTTTTTGAGAAACAATCACTCTTAATGTAATTAGGTGGTCTGTAAAAATATTAACAAAAAGCACAACGGTTTTGGTAGTACTTTAAAAAATTAATACGGCAAATTATTTATGATAGCTTTCAATGCTCTTATCAATAAGTGCCTGTAATACCTCAGTGCGGCTAATTAAGCCAACTAGCTTACCGTCCTCATCGATCACAGGATAATTTTTAGGGCGGCTCTTTATAATAGTCTCGGCAAGCTCAACAACAGTCGTTTCAGGCGTCACTTTCATAACATCTCTCGCCATAACTTCGTGAACGGGCCCTGGCTCTTCGGAGTGAAACACAACGTTTAACATTTGCGCGATGCAGTCTTGCTCGGAGATATAGCCCACTAGATTGCGGTTTTCATCGACTACAGAGACACCAATTATTTTTTTACTCAGCATTAATATAACGGCGTCGCGAATATTTGCGGTATGTAAGATAAGTGTAGGTTGGTGGTTCATATAGTCCGATACAAGTATTGAACGCATAATATTCTCCTGATACTTTTTTATTATATGAGTGACGACTTTTTTAACTACACAGCTTACTATAATCTAGAATTGTCTTCTTGTAACCATTCAAGAGAGCGTCGATGGTTAGCGCATGCCCAATAGAGACTTCGGCAATATTTCCAATCGCTAAAAATTGCGCTAAATTATCTAAATTTAGATCGTGCCCTGCATTCACGCCAAGGCCTAGTTTTACTGCGTAAGCGCTGGCTTGCCTGTACTGATCTATGCAATCGTTGAGTTCCTCAGCTGAAGCTGAATGACTCTGCGCATAAGGCCCTGTATAGAGCTCGATTCTATCGATATCAAGCTCTTGAGCTAGCTTTATTTGCTGAAGATCTGGATCCATAAATAGACAGCAACGAACACCCCAAGATTTTATTTTCTGGATAATAGGCGCTAGGCGCTCGCCGTCTTTGAGCAAATCAAAGCCATGATCAGACGTTAACTGCTCATCAGTGTCGGGCACGAGAGTCGCCTGCTCTGGGCGAGTAGCTTCTATCAAGGCCAATAATCCGGGGTAATCAGGTGTCGTATTTTTGTCTTTGTCAGAACTTACTGCAGGTGCAAATGGATTACCCTCGAGATTGAATTCAATGTCAGGTTTGCCGTCACGATTCTTGCCCTTCGAGGCTTTAACGAAGCTTGATAGGTCGAAAACATCATTGACTCGAATATGGCGTTGATCGGGTCTTGGATGAGCGGTTATGCCATTGGCACCTGAATCAATAGCCATTTTTGCAAATTCTAATACCGATGGCTTGTTACCTTTGCGAGAGTTACGCAAAAGTGCAATTTTATTAAGATTTACGCTTAAAGCCGTCATTAATTTATCCATCCATTTTGTCGTTTGCTAGAGCGTAATTTAGGTAGAATAATAGCAATCAACACACCTAACAAAACAGTAAAAGCGCCATACAGAAAGAACGTAGTGCTTTCACTGCGTCTTAAACTGTCGTTCTCAGACTTTAAAACATCATTTTCGGTTTGCAGCAGCTGCATTTTTTGGGCAACGGTTTGTAAGCGCTGATGCGACTCTATTGCCGACGCAGATATAGCTTTTAAAGCGATCAGCTCTGCTTCGCTGTTACGTGCTTGCTCGTCAATTTGTTTGAGCGACGCCTGGCTCTCGGTATAGTTATTGACTAGAGATTCTCTTTCTTGTTTCAATTCTACAAGGTTTTTAGAGATGCGCTCAATTTTACTATTAGCCGCTATCAACAATACTTTAGCAGGCGGATTATTATCTAAAAATTGATTGCGTATCCAACCCGTTATGCCCTCTGCAGTGACTACTTTTGTCCAATCTGTATCGCGCTCGACTAAACTGACTTTAGTACCAGAGGGTAAGCCTTTATGTAAGATAGCAAATTGATTACCTTGTCCCTTACGCACAGGTACGTAGAGCTGGTCAGATATATATAAGCTGGCTGCTGTGGCAAAATTACTCGCCAGTAAAATAGTGATGCAAGTAAAAAACGACAAGAAGCATTTGTTAACGCACACGATCGATTTTTTTTGCAATGATTTATTATTCATTTATTGTTGATACCTGTTATTTTGTTTAGTGCGGCTAATCTACCTTAT
>Ga0307488_10002565_pt1 | contig 15325 bp, 13 predicted proteins | sample SB02metaG_FD_202248 | JGI IMG/M metagenome (GOLD analysis project Ga0307488, IMG submission 202248) | Sea-ice brine microbial communities from Beaufort Sea near Barrow, Alaska, United States - SB 0.2 | ecosystem: Environmental > Aquatic > Marine > Coastal | place: USA: Alaska | collected... | reverse complement strand
CTTTAGCGGCGACTTTCGCGTGTAACACTCTGGTGACTTCTTGGTTCACCAGTTCGAAAACCTCGCCGGTTGTCACCGCGGCGTCGACGTCCACCCTCAGAGACCCGGGCGAGTTCGTTCCGAACAAATCGAGCCAGGCAGACATGTCTTCTTCCGCGTTGCCAAAAGTCCACTCGTGTAGTCTCTTTTCCACTTTGCTTTTCTCAACCGGTTCAATTAGTCTCAACCTTTCGCAAACGCCCGGTTCGTCTTCGGGGGGCGGGTCGTAATCCAAACTGTGATTGTAAAAAAGAAGTGTCAATCATGTATTGGGCGATGTATGGACAAACAGTCACCAGCTTCGGTAAAACAGTCGGCGGGATTTGGGAAAGCCCCAATACGTACTGGTACGTGATTTGCGTGGCGGGGTCGATTCTCCGGCCTAGCGCGCGTAAGGTCGCGGCTTGGCAGTCAGGCAGACACGGCAGGTTTAGGGTTATTATCCCATCCAAACCTGACAAGTACTCGGTGTGCGATTTCGACAAAATTTCGTGTGCGTTTGGAGGCGCTACTTCCGAAACCGCTTTTCTGATCAACAGTTCACGCTCCGGGTCCAGACCGGTAAACGCAAACTCCAACGCTGAGATAAATAAAAGAAACGGTCAGTCTTATATGGGCAAACAGTATTGGGATTTGGGAAATACAATACGTACCTTGCGCTTCGGCTTTGGTACACGGGAATCCGTCGATGACGTACCCGGCCGGCCGCGGGTGCATTTGTTCCAGCTCGTGTGCTTGTGCTTCGTACGTCGCGTCCAAGGTATCGGCCAGCTCTTGTCGTTTTTCCTTTTTCTTCAATAAACGCGCGGCGGCGTTCGCAGCCTTGGCCTTTTGATAAGCAGATACCAAAATTTCGTACGCCGCGCGCTCCTCCTCGGTAGCTTCGTCGTTTGGTGTATCAGGTGCGACCCCCCGGGTTTCATCGCCTTCCTCCTCTTCCTCGTCTTCGTCCAAAGAGGTCTCATCCACCGCAGGGGGGTACACCACCGGGTCCGGTTTTGGCGGCGCCAGCGCGTGCACCGCGATCGCGATGAGCTCGGCGATTACCGACGGGTGGACTTTTTCCCCAGACTCGCTCGCGGCCAACGCGCGCAAACCGAGCGCGCAAACGCGGGAAGGCGTCGGTGGTTTGGGCACTTCTTCGGGTTCTGTTGAGGTCTCTTCCCCTTCAGCTTCTGCATCATCACCCTCAGCATCTGCAGCAGCGACAGCAGCGTCACCTGCAGACTCTGGATCGGAAGGCTCCTCGCCGTTTTCAGCAGCCTCCGCAGCCGCCTCTTCAGCCGCCTCCGCGGCTTCCGTCTCCGCGCGTCGAGCGTGTACCCACTCTTGCGCTTCAATAACCGCTTCTCGCAAAAGATCACCAGGCGTGATCAAAACCAGCCCGTGCGTCTCGGCGACTTTTTTCGCCGCCGTCGTTTTCCCCGAAAACGGCGCGCCGACGATGGCGAGCCGGGCGTCGAATTTCGAATCCGGAAGAGGCGGCGGTTTTCGGAAGTTCGTGACTAGCGCGGCCAGGGTGAGTTGAAAAACGGCGCTGCCAAGGGCTTGGTTTGGAGAGTATGCGCCCGAAGTATCGACCGGTAGTATCTCCTTCGCATTAGCACCCTCTGTATCAAGGTTTTCATCGACGTTTTCCTCGTCGGCTTTGGTATCTTTGGTGGTTTCCTGATCAGCGGCACTTTGCGTCCCTTCGCGACCCCCGAGTCCGCCGTCGTGCGGGGTCAGGTCGTCGCCAAGCTTCCCCGGAGTGGACCAGTCCCCGGTGCCGCGGCAGTAGTCCATGGCATTGAGGAGGTCTAGTTGAGTTACGATTTTCTCACCCCCGGTAACCTGTTCGTCACCTTCAGTGACTTGCGTTTCGGACCGAGGAAGCGCGAACGGCAGCATCTCGCCTTTCGCCACCAAACTCGACCACTCCCGGTACTCGCGTCGCGGGACGAGTTTGTCCGTGACCTCCCTGTACTCCGCGCATCTCATGGCGAGTGCGAGGATATCCGCAACAGACCCTTTGACGAAGCTGCGCACGTCTTGCCGCCTTTCGATCTCGCTTTGCGTCCGCAAATCGTCAACATCCGCGGCGCTCGCCGCTGCGTCTAGGCGGTACGCCGCCCGTTGTTGCGCCGCCAGTTTCGCCTCGCGCCGCAGCTGCGCTTCCCAGTCAAGTTTCCGCTGTTGCTCGTACCGCACATCGCGGTCCTTTCTGTTTTCCCTCATCACGTCCCTTTCCCGTTCCAACAGTCGTAAACGTTCCGCGACTCTTGTTTCCTGTTTACTGCGCACCGCCAGGGTTTCCAGTAACTCGTCTTCCCTCCGCCGCGCCTCTGCTGAAGATCCCGCCAGGTCGCGGTCGCTGGCTAATTTTCTCCGCCGCCGTTCGCGCTCGGCTCTGGTAACAGCCTCTTCCTTTCTTGTTGCTTTTATGCGCTTCACTAGGTTCTCACCCTCTTGACGTAACGCCCGCGGGTCGGGCAAGCTCGCGCGCATGTTTTCCAAATGCGCGGCCGGGTCGATTCCCGTTTTGATTTGCGCCGCGACGTCGATTGACGAATTATAACTCCGTCCCGCGACGCCTACGCGACTCAAGTTCCTTTCAAACACCTCGATGCCATCAATTGCTTCGGAAAACTCACTCTCCTTCATCTCCGCGTGTCGCACTCGCGTCTTCGCGCCAACCGCCAAATCAACATCAATCTCCCTTTTCTCCGCGTCCCTTCTCGCTTCCAGGATTTCAAAATGCGTGGCGTACTCCGCCGCCGTTCGTACCGCTTTTGCTTGGCGTACGGAGTTGAAATTGTTCACCGTGTTGACTCGTCTGTCAATCGCTTTTTCGGTCAAGCCCTGTTTCCTGTCAGCGATCTGGGTTTCAACCTCCAAACGCTGCCTTTCGCCTTCCTGGTAAAACTGGCTCAGCCGCGCGGTTTCGAGCATTTGGTTTGGCGCCAACTCCTTGGTGCGCACCAAATCGTTGAAGATCTTCGTGGTCACCGACTCGTGCTTAAGTTTCTTGCTGTTGAACATACCGACACCTCGGTGCTGTTCCAGGACCGCGATTGTTGGGCGCGTGGGTACCGTTTGACTCCGCGCTAAGCCCCCGATCGATGAGGCTTTGCTTCTCTCCACATCCCGAATCAGCGCATCCAACACGGATTTCAAGTGCACCAACAGTTTCGCGGCGACGCCTTTTTCTTCGCGAACAATACTCGTCACCGCGCGCGCGTCTAACGGCACGCCAAGCTTCCATAGCGTGGGTTGTAACCGCGTGAAGTTGTTTATCCGCGCGTCGGGGGTGTTTTTGTTTACGAATTTACCGAAATCGCCCTGCAGATTACACCGCGCCAGAACTTCCCCGAACAAGAACCCGGACGCGAAGTCCCGTTCGAAGCTACCAACGGACGTCGGAACCCCGACATCCTCCGCGAGCCATCTGCGTAGGAGCTCGGACATGTTTTGAAGCCGCTGCTACTGGCCACCCTGCAACGGTCCCCCGACCCCGCGCCGCGACGAGTGGGAGTCGTTGACCCAAAAAAGGAAAGAGCCTCGAAAATGGAAATAGATGCTTGATTTTTCCGAGACGTTGGTTTGGTCGTAAACGCGACGACCGGCACCAGGTCGGGACACTTCCCACGTCCCGACGCGTGTTTGGCGACGTCAGTCGTGGTCGTCATGCAAGCCATGCACACCTCGGCTGCGGACAACTTCATGGTCGTCGCGGCGACGTTTCCGGGGGACACCATGCCGCACATCACGCCGGTGCGTACCGGGGATCGGGTCGACATCCAAATGCGCCGTGCACGGCATTCTTCCCAATTTGGTGGAACTTGCGGTCGCCTGGTGTTACCTCTCCTCTGCGTTCTCACTGACCCACCACCCGACTCACCGCTGACCTGTCCTTCCCTTGTTGATGCATCACCCACCACCACCACCCTCGGTCAAACTCACCACCCACCAGGCGGGCACCGCGTCCGTCGTGGACCCCGAAGGCGCGAAAGCCGCGTTTCACCCCACTTCAGATGAAAACGCGCGGCCGGGGACGCCTCCCGAAATCGCAAAGTGCGTCCTGTTCCTGGTTTTTTCCCGATCAAACGACTGGATCGGTTTTTTGCCGTGGGTCACGTTGAAAGAGGTTCTTTTTATGAAAGCGTGGTACACCACACTGACCAAAATCATGATCGCAAAATTCAACCGCAGGTTCCGCAAATCCACCCTGCACGTCCCCGGGCGCAAGGTGGTTCACCCCGGCATGGCGAACGACCCCACGGTCGACCACGTGACGCACGGCGCCAAAACCGTGCCCTCAGAACCCGTACAGTCCGTGCTACAAAGCCAATACCCGACCAATCCGGTTCTCCTGTTCCAGCGGCAAAGGGCAGAGGAGATCTACGCGTCCGCCACGCGGGAACCGCTGGGCGCGACGTACAAACGCGGGCACGTGTTGCCCAAAGGGCTAGGCACGGAAACCGGGTTCGGTGTGAAATCGGAAGTAAACCCCACCTCGAGTGTGGTGAAGGATATGGTGTTCCCGACCGAAATCGAATCAATAATGTTGGGCGACGCCAACACCAGCGACGCGCACGCAATGTACGTCAAGTCGCACGGCAACTACGCCCCCGGGGAGCGCCGGGACCGGGGGTACGACTGGAACGCGGCTGGCGTGGATTTAGGTACGACGCGGTTTGGACGGTCAACGAAACCTGATGCGCTCGAGACCATGCAGCGGTTACTTCGCGATCAATCCGCGCCCGCGGCGACGGTGGAGCAGACGATAAACCCGCTGAAGGACGCGACGAAGCGAAACGCCGTGACGGGCGCTGTGATTGTTGACCTGAAATCGGAAACCGCGCGCGCCATGAACTGGGACCCGCTTGGTAGGAGTAAACCGCTCGGGACGGGTATCACGGTGGACCCGTTTAAGGTCCACGGCGCGCCGTCGCGAACAAGAGACGACAACGGCGAACTGGAGTGGGACGCCAAGCGGTTACTTGCGGGGGACTACTCCGTGGAGGACCAGGCGCCTGACCCCCAAATCGGGAAGAGCATGACACGCCAGGGGTACGCGTACGAACCTGCTTCTGTTTTGGGTACCGATGACGGACGGACCTTCGGGGTGCCGTCCACCAGAAGGGACTTGGCGCCGCCGAAAATGCGAAGGTACGGCTTTCCCAACCCAAATCCCGGACGACTGTGACTCTCTACTGCCCCTGGTCGAGTGCGCTGCACACGGCACAAGTGCCCTGTGGAGGCCCACACACGGGTGACTGTTTACTCATACACATGGCCTTACAAGACTGACACTTTGTTTTATTTATTTTCTCAGCGTGGCGGATGAAAAGGCGTACGGCGACGAAGCCTCCGCCTCTGGATTAATAAACCCGGGGTACGGCAGTGAACGGGGGGTCACCTCTGGGGACTTCTCGGAGGTGTATGACAAGGATTCGCTGCGTTCCTTCTACGAAGACGCGGGGGTGATGGGGCCGGATACCGGAAGCGAGGAGGATGTGTTTTTCTCCGACGTCTTCTTCGCCGCCGCGAGCGACGACTTCAACACGGGCAAGGTTGGCGTCGAGTACGTCACCACGCTCGGTACGTTTCAGAAAACGAGGGTGCGTGCGATGGCGCGTGCTATGCGGTTGTGATTTGATTTGTTTCTTTGTCACGTTTGTCACCATTTATCGTCCCGGTATTTCCCGCACCCGGCGCAAACCGCCGGGCGTTTCGGGTGGCGTTTCAAAACACAAACTTACGCAAAGCAGTCAGTCGGCGTCGGCGGAGTACCCATCCGGACCTCCCGTACCCCCCCCGTCGCCTTCCAAGTCCCGTAAGGGCGGATCTGGCGGCCACACGTGCGGCGGCGCGTGGTCCCCGCCCCCGCCCCCGCCCCCGCCCCTAAACTTGGCCGGCTTACCAGACACCGCGAGTCCCGCCGCCAAGCGCCGAACGCGCTCGACCCCGCCGACGTCTTCGTCCTCGTCGCTGCTGCTCTCCAAAACGCTCGCCAAAAGCGCTTCCCCCTCTCCGACACCCAGCAATTTGCCAAGCACCCCCCCCCCGTCCCACCCTCTTGCGTCAATCAACACCCGCACCACCACCGCGGTTTCGTTCCGGTCTCGTCTTCTCCACTCCATCACCCCGGCGAGCAGTTTCGCGATCCCGCCCTCCGCCCAGTCCTGGTGGAAATAAAAGACAGTGTCAGTCTTGTATTGGCAAACAGTCGGAGGGATTTGGGAAAGGCCCAATACGTACTTGCAGTCCTTTTATCAAATCACCCGCGTCGTCCGCGCTCCACACCTGCAGGTGTTCCAAAACCCCCACCACCTCAAGTGGGGTCCAGCCGTGGTGCTCAACGAGGGCGTCGCACATCGGGGACACGAACCCGGAGATGTCGTACGCGCCGTCCCAACCCTCATCGCCGCCGTTTCCGGCGGCGACCATCGCGGTGACCAAAACGCTCGCGTTTTCCGCGTTCCAACCCACGTCCGGTAGTCGTATGGTCGCCGCCGCGCAGGCGACCGCGGCCGGCGACCTGCCTTCCCACCCAAGCGCATCCGCCGCGAGCCGGGCTGCGCTATCAACGCACCAGCCGTACGCCCCATGCAGTGTCGCCGCGAGCCTCGCCACGGAGCGGGCGTCCCACCCGCCGTGCGCGTTGCGTTTCGTGGATTGCGGATCCGGACCTACGGACGGGACGGAAGCGTGTCGCGCCACCCCCCCGCCGCCAGCCCCTGCCACGCCGCGCCGGCTCAAATTGTTCACGTACCCGACGTGGTTGCTGTTGTTTGTGGCTCCTAGTAGCCGCTGACGTCGGCGTCTTGTTCTTCGAGTTTCACGACGTTTATAATTATTCTCGGCATCGTTGTGGTCGGCGTCGGAGGAGGACGAGGACGACGCCTGGTTTTGGGTGTCGCTTTTCCTTCGCGCTTCGTCGTCGCCGACGGTAGTCTCTTCCCTTTCCTCGTCAACCCCCCCCGCGGAATCCACGCTTGGTTCGTCCAGAATCTGGCGCAAACTGAGGGAGATGTCGCTCAACGACCACCCGCCCGCGTCGTGCTGGGGTGACGTTTTCGAAACCTGCGTGTCGTCGAAACGCGGGTACGGACGTTTCCCGCCGAACCCGAATGCTCGTCTGGTACGGTTTCCGTTGTCGCTCGCGAACGAATCAATCGAAACGTCGTCGTCGTCGCGACTCCCGAATCCGTCGCCCCCCAGGCCCAGAACGGTTCCCCTCGTGCCCCCCCCCGCCAGCGCCGCGGCTAACAAAGCGCACCCTTCCACCGCGCTTAGCCCGGAAACCCCGCCCCCGTCCCAGTCCGGCGCGGGTAACGCGCGCGGGAACAGCTGGCAAACGTCTTGCGATAAACAAAAGAAAGTGTCAGTCGGGACCGTGACTTGTGTGAGTAAACTGTCCGTAGCAGTTGCCAGTACTGGTAAGTGTTACGGAACGTAGTGTACACTACTACACGCATCACGAGTAGTGCGCTCAAAGAGGGGCGGTAAACAGTCGTCCGGGATTTGGGAAAGCCCCAACGCGTACCTCGCTTCGACCACCCGAACCCGCCGTGCACCAAGCTTTCGCGCCGCGACAAATCAATCGCCACGTCCGCCAGTTCCGTGACCCGGGCCATGGTCACGTTGTGCGTGTTGTTTTTAACCGTCGTGTCTACAGTTTGCGCGGTGTGAATGCACCACAGCAAATCGCCGACGTCGTGAATACTCCATTCGTGGTGCGTCACGAGCGCGTCCACTACGGTGGCCAAGTCGAATCCATCAAGCGACTGAAGCGCGCCATCCGCCCGGTGCGTCGCGCACAGCAACGTGGCTAACGACTCGGGGTCCCACCACGCCGCGTTTGTTGAATCGCGGTAATCAGCAACACCAACATCACCACCCGGACTCCACGCCGCGTGCGCGTTGCGTCCCGGTTGGGTCCCGCCATCCCCGTCCCCAACGTCCCCAACTTCCGTCCCGACAGAAGAAATCGCCGCCGACACCGCCGCCGCGCGAATCGCGTCCGCGAGATCCGCGAGCACTCGGGGGGTGTACTCGCCCCCTTTCGGGTTCGCCAACCCCGCGGCGGCGCCCACGTCTTCGGGAAGGACGCCCTCTGCGAGTAAACTCGCGGCCGCCGCGGCCTGGACGCGCAAAGGCGCCGCGCCAGGGGGGGAGGGCGCCATGCCGTGTGGGACGAATTCCATCTCGAGTGTCGTGAAACGAAAGCGTTCTCGGAATGTGCGAAACTGGATGAAAAAAACCTTCTATTCCGCCGTCCGTCCCTCTCCCGCCGCAAACGCCTCTTTCTCCTTCACAGCCCGCTCCAGTTTCCGCGAGCGGTACCGCACGTTTTTCCGACCGGAAAACGAGTTGATTTGCGCGTCAATCATGGCGTCAAAACAAGCCTCCACCGCCGCGGCGGCGAAACCACCGCGAACCGCGCCGGACGACGGCTTTTCGGTTTCGGTTTCGTCGTCGTCCCCAATTCTTTCGTCCCCAGTCTCATCATCCTCCCCGATCTCGTCATCCGGTTCCCCCTCCCTCAACGCCCCCGCGACGCACTCCGCGGTGCTCAGAAAACCAGGCTTGGGCTGTTTCCGAATGCGGTACCCGCTCGTAGTGCGCGCCGGGTTTGTTTCGTCACCGCTTTCGGTTGATTCACGAATCAATGAATCAATCGATTCATTCGGGCTGTCCCCACTTTTTTCGTCTCCGCGGGAAGTTTTTTTCTCAATCCCCAAAAGTCCATCCCCAATGGAAATCAGCATCGTACTGTCCCCCAGCACGTACGATGGAAGGTCTTTGATCCACGGAATCCGCTCGTACATCCTCCGAGCCCTGTGCCACGTCGTGTCGATGACAATCAAATGCGTGGGCTGAGGGTCTGTTACTGTTTTTTCGTGATTATTTTTTTCAGTTTTCTTTTCATTCGTTCGCCGCAACCGCCGCGCGTGTGGTCCCGGGAAAAGCACCCCCACGTTTTCAGTAGGCAAGTGTTTCGGCCGGGGGACGTTTTCCGGAACTTTCGTGTCGTACCACACGCTTGTGCAATTCTCAAGCGCGAGCTCACACACGATCGCCGACCCGAACGGACGCGAAAGGGCTTCGATGCGGTCTTGCAATACAGTGACGTGCATTTTCGTGAAAATTTTGTCATCACTCCCCACGATGTCCCGGACCAACCCGCACACGCACAAACGTTCCACGCGTCGGCACCGGTAGCACATCACCCGTCCATGTCCGTTGTTCGGTACGGGGTGTGTTTCCTTGGCTTTGGTGAGCTTTGACCGCACGACAGGCGAATTTCTGGTAGCTGTCGTGGCGGTCTCGTCACCGCCGCCCTTGGAATGCGAGACGAGTTTTTCACCAACGCGTGGTGCGCTGTTGCAGGGCACACGCCTGGACCGAAACCGGGTAGGGACGCGCGCGCGGTGCATGCCATCGCCGCTCGCGACACCAAGAGTTGCAAAGGCGGTCCACCCCGCGGTGGGGGGGCGAGCGCACGCCGCGCGCGACATGACCTGCGGGCACCGAAAAGCGCAATCCGATAAAAAGTGAAAACCGAAATCCAGAAAACCGAAACCTCGTCGACACGAAGAGAGGGTTTCGGCGGTCGCGTGTTGGTTGCTCCCAGACACAAGGCGGCGCACAAAGACGCAGGAGTGAGTCACTGGCCAGAGGAGCACACGAGGCACCCACACACCAGGACCAATACACGCGTTGCCTCCGACTTGCGATGTCGTCCACGCGCGCGAGGGAAGCGCGCGAGGTGTTTAGGGTTGCATCGTCATCGTCTGACGACGATCTCGCAGATTTATCCGACGAGGACCTGGATTTACTTCTCGCGGAGGAGGACGAGGATGAAGACGAGGACGAGAATGACGATGAGGATGACGAAGAGACGCCAGCCGTGGTTGTCCGGAAACAGCCCACACCGCAACGCACAACAGGAGTGTCCTCAAAAGCGACCACCAAACCAGTCAACGACCAACCCCCGAAAGGAACTTTCTTTCTGGCGTTGGGCATAACGTTGATTGCGACGCTCGTTGTTTTCGCGACGCGCGTCGCGCGGCGCAAGCGAGATCCGTCGTTACCGAAACGCGCGGACACCCCCATGCCATCGCTCGCGGTGGATGGAGGGACGGCGGCGAGTGGCAAGGCGGCGGTAAGTCAGGAAAAAACGTCCAACGGTAAATCACCGTTAGGTAAAGGCAAAGAAGCGCCGCCGAAGCGGTGCGCCAGCTGCGGCGCGACGTCGCCAAAGAAAAAAAACGCCGACGGTTCCGGGGCTTCGAAACTGTTACGGTGCGGCGGGTGTCGGTCCGTGTATTACTGCTCGAGCGAGTGTCAAAGGCAACACAGACCGGAACACCGGGAGATATGCGTAAAAGCAGCCAAGGAGGCGACTGCGCAGGTGAGCGCTCCCGCCGCTCAAGCCGCCGCTCCCGCCGCGCGAGCCACTTCTCATACGAACGCTCAGCCGGCTGTTTTGCCTGCACAGCAAGCCCCACTCGCTGCTCAAGAAGCCCCACTCGCGGACGAAGACCACATGCACACCCCTTCCGCGTCGGAAACGGACTCCAACGCGAAGCGCCACTTCAATAGTCTACGCGCCAGACTGGGCGCCGCCATCGCGCAGTTCTGGCGGGGCGGCACCGGGCCGGCGGTTTCTGACCTGCAGGACATCGCCATGGAGGCGAATGAGTTGCAGCTAAGGCACGGGTTGGGGCGGGATGTGGAGTGCGAAGCGTTGCGGATGGCGGGACACGGGATGATTCGTATGCGCGCGTTTGAACCGGCGGAGCGGTGCTTGAATATGTGTCTCGCGGTGGCAAACGAGGGCAAAAAAGACGCCAAACCGCTACCGCCCGGTGCTGAAATAGGCGCCTTTGTTGCGCTGGGCACGTTGGACTCGTCAAAAACCCCGCCCGATTTAGAACGAGCCAAGGAGTGGTACGCGCAAGCCATGGGCATCGCGCGCGAAGCCAAAGATTTAGCCGCGGAGGCGTCGGTTTGCCAGAACCTGGCGGGCGTGGCGCAGAAGATGGGCGACGGTTTCGGCGCCGCGGAGTTTGCGGAAGCGGCGCTGCAGCTGCGCCGAAGGCGGGTTGAGGAGGCTAAGGCGGATTTGGACTCGACGGAAATGGCGCTGAGCGCGTTCAACGGGGGGGAGGTGGCGTCTGAAGGACCACCAACCTCTCCCACTGGGAACCAACCCCCAGGCGCCGGAACTATCACCAGCGCGGAGCACGCCGACACGTTCGCGGCGCACCAAGGCTCTACACGCGCGTTTCTCGAGGCGAGACGAGGGGAAATCGCGGCGCTGGCGAACGTGGGGGCCGCGCTTTTGCGAATCGAAGACAGCGACGAAATCGAGGGAAGCGACGCTACCGCAAACGCAATCGATGGCCCGAACATGGCCACGAGGGTCGCCGCTGGCGTGGCACGGTACGAAGAGGCGCTTGTTTCTTTACGCCGAGGCGCGTCTGGGGCGCAGGACCTGGAGATGGAAATCGGTTTGCTGTTGGAGCTGGCGAACGCGCACGACAACCGGGTGGGGGGTGTTGACGGCGCGGACAGGGCGCGGGGGATGCGCGGGACTTTGCGGGACGCCGTGCGCGCGTTGACGGGTACGTGTTGGGGCTTTCCCAAATCCAGGCACACTGTTTTATCTCTCAGCTGGTGACTGTTTGTCCATACATCGCCTAATACATGACTGACACTTTTCGTGTAACAATCACAGGCGGCCAGCGCGAGTTTCCAACCGAGTGCGCGTTGTGTTTGGAAATGATGGACGCAGGTACGTGTTGGGGCTTTCCCAAATCCTGACACTCTTTACTGCCTCTCTTTGAGTGCACTACGGCCGTAACATTTACTGGCAACTGTTACAACTACATACATCACAAGTGCACTGTTTGCCCATACAGTACACCCACACTCGCCGAGTCGGGACTGACCCTTTTCTTTGCCAATCGCAGAGGAAACGCCTCTTGAGGAACACAAACCGGTGACGTGCTTGGAGTGCATGCACGGCTACCACACAACATGTATTCATAATTGGAGGGATGGGGAGTTGTTCAAGATCGAGGGAATGACAGGTGACGAGAAGCAAAACGCGCTCCTCGCGCCGCCGCCGTGGTGTCCCGACTGCGTCAAGGTGAGGGCGGCTCGGGCGGCGGGGCAACGCGTGTGAGGTGCTGTTTTTGATGAAACATGATGACAACAAAGACAACTCGACAAGCAAATAGTCACAACAGCACTACCACCACCTCTCTAAGCTGGTAACACTACGCCCTACCACCACCTCTCTAGGCGTACGTCTTCTTTCGGTACCCCCAGTGCTAGCAAGGACGCTTCCGTCGCGTCCGACAGCGCCGGCGGCCCGCAAAGAAACGCGATTGGCTTTTTGGAGTGCTTTCCATCGCCTCGAAGCGCGCTCAACGCGTCACTCAAAGCGTCACGCTCTATTCGTCCTTTTTTTACGGAAACTTTTTTATTGTCATATTCTTTGTCTTTGATTCCATCACAAGACCCCCGGCCGTCGGTTCGGTGGAACACACACTTCACGGCGCCGTTCGCGTCGCGCACCGCCGCGAGAATTTCACGCAACATCGGCTGCGTTTGCGGGTTTTTCGTGGAGCACAGCAACACGACCCGCAACGTGTTTGTGTTTCTTTTTTGTGGAGTGCTACTTGTACCACGTGACGTGTTGCCAGTGTTGTCGTCGTTGCTACCGCCGGGATTCGAACCGTGGAGCTGCTCTTCCGAAAAGGTTTGCACGATACCCAAAATTGGGGCGATCCCTATTCCGCCCGCCACGAGGATGAGCGGGTGGGTCAGGTCTTTTCGTGATGCGAAAAATTTACCCCCCACGCGAACTTTCGCTTCGTCTCCTTTTTTGCATTTGCCGTGCACCCAGTGCGCACAAGCAGAACTCCGTGACTCGCGAATCGCGAGCTGGAACGAACCGTCCTTTACAAACCTTCCATGCGACGACGCGATGGAATACCCGCCCGGTTTCGTGACACCCGGGGCGTGAAAATCGACCCACTGGCCGGGACGGAAGGCGAATTTCTTTTTGTCGTTTACCACAACAAGCGTTATCAGCTTTGTGTTCGGCGAATCATCTTCGATGGAAGTCACCGTCACCGCGAAAACACCACCATCCTCCGCCTTCGCCGCCGCGTTGGACGTGACGTACGCCTCCGCCTTCTCGCTGTTCGGGTCGGGGAACACACCGACCGGTTTGGGGGTTCCGGAACGCATCACCCCGCACAGACTCGCCAGCCAGCGCATCGTGAATCTGGCCACAAAAGGGGAACGGTGGGTGGAAACGCTCTTCAGCTTTCAAGTCTGATGAGTCTGGAAAAAAACAAAGGGCTAAAAAATAACATTCCCGCCCGAACGTCTCCCTGGCCAGACGTTCCCTCGCGCGCGGCAGGGCACATCCGGAGGCGACCGCGATGGGAAAGAGCGACGGGTACGACAAGAACGCGCCGTGGTACGTGCGCCTTTCTTTCGTGTTTCACGCTCAATTTCTCCTCACGCTCAAGCAAGGTTCGGGGTTGAATCGCAAAAATGCCGAGAAAAGCACAACGGATACGACCGCCAAAATACGCCACCATCCTTCTCGCGGTTCGACTAACCACCCCCCCCCCCCCTAATCCACTCCAAAAACCAGCCCCCTCGGCACGGGCACGCGCCTGGTACGCGTGAACGGCGACCTGGTGGCGGTGGCGCACGCGATCGCACCGACCGGGTACAAAGCGAGTGGTTCGTTTGGCAACCGGACGAAGTTCGACGGGAGCACCACGAACGGTTTGGCGAACGCGAGGGTGCGAAAAGTCGGCGAGGACGTGGGCGGCAAGAAACTCACGCCGTACCACCCGCTCGCACCACGGAACCGCCCCAAGGGCACCGTGGAGAACACCGTGGGAAGCCGGTTCGCGGTGCCGAAAGGCCAGGTGGAGAAGTACAGGAACGCGTCGCAGGTTTCCTTCGGCGACGGGAGCGGTTCGCATTGGAAAACCACCAATCAAACGTACTCGCAGCCGGTCGGCGCGGCGAGACGGGACACCGGGATGGACAACGTCGGGATCTTCGCGGAACAGGCCGCGATGACGCATGCTAAGCAACGGTTTTAAAGGGGTTAGGGAGGATGATTGATAAGATGAATGCGACTTGTAAATTTAAATAGATTTGAAAACAAGCCATCTACGGTACGAAGACATTACAACCCTACTCGTCTAGGCGTCCTTTTCTCGCCCCCGTCTCTACGCACCGAGTCGGGTCGTTTGAAACTGAACCTGGGGGTCTCACCCTGTGACTGTTTGCCAGTGTCGTTTACACTCCCAGCACTCGCCGCTTCTACGCCTGACTCGCCAACCGGCGTCGCCGGCAATGCGCGTCGCCCCGGCGTGACGATTTGCCCGCGTCGCCGCGCCGCCAAAGACGCTTCTTTGCGCCGCGCCGCGTCGGCGTCCTCCTTCTTTTTTGTCTCACTCGCCTCGAGCTCCAGGGCCATCACCTCCTTCTCTTCCTTCCGCCGGGCTTTCGCTTCCTTCAAACTGCTGTTCGTTTCCTTGACGGAAAAGAACATGGGGCCCGCGCTTGCCAGCCAATGCGGTTCCACCGCGCTGACGCACTGCATGTACTCTGGCGCGAGGGAAACAGAAATGGTCAGTCTCTCGGACCGCGTGTATATCCGGGATTGGTATGAGGGATTGGAAAGGGTAGGCCCTTTACTCCATAGTATGAGGGATTGGAAATACTGTACTCCATGGTATGAGTAAACAGTCAGGGTACTGGGCAGAGGGAATGCGCCCTTCTGGTCGTAACAGTCCCTTCGCAGGACGAGTATGGGCAATCAGGCAGGCGGAGCGTGGTCAGTGGGAAAGGCCGCACCTTTGCTGGTCATGACGAGCTCGTGGTAAATCACGTAATCGGGGGTGTACCTGATTGTAAAAGAAAAAGTGTCAGTCTCGTATGGGCAATCAGTCGGCGGAATGTGGTAATTGGGAAATACTTACCCTAAGCCGTACAGCGAGGAACTCGGGTGCAGGTGGCACGGCATGCCGTTCCGGCAGTTGACGTACTCCCCGACGCCTTTCAGTTTCGCGGCTTGGTGGAAGTAGGACCCGCAAAGCGCCCTGCGCACTAAATCCCAGTCCCCGCCCGTTTCCGTGACGGCGACTTTCTGTTGTTTCATGATATCAAGAAGCTGCGCGCGGACCTCGCGCGCTTTTTTCAAACCCTTCCCTTGAAGAAAGTGTTTGGAACACCAGTCCTGCGCGTATCC
>Ga0307488_10002564_pt1 | contig 15330 bp, 10 predicted proteins | sample SB02metaG_FD_202248 | JGI IMG/M metagenome (GOLD analysis project Ga0307488, IMG submission 202248) | Sea-ice brine microbial communities from Beaufort Sea near Barrow, Alaska, United States - SB 0.2 | ecosystem: Environmental > Aquatic > Marine > Coastal | place: USA: Alaska | collected... | reverse complement strand
ACTACCACTCCCCTTGCAACCATTGTGTAAAAACCTGATCCAATCATAAAAAATCAAAGAAAATGACCCAACCCGTAAGTTATCAGCAAGACAAATAAAGACAATGATAAAATAGATATAAAACAAAGAATGGTTAAAGGGCTTAACCATTGGATGAGTAAAATGGGGATCTTTTAAATATAACTCAACTGTCAAACCATCAGTAAACCTTCACACTTTTGTTATCGATTAAGAATGAGAAAGATGTAATGGCAACGCTACAGATAGAGCAATATTCTGCTACTGCACATTAAGCAAACCGCTTCAAAATACAAACTATTTGTAATAGTCTGTATTTTGAAATAATGCTCCTCACTCTCACAAGGCCAAACATGGAATTGAGTAAACGACAGTTTTTAATTACCACTGGTGCTGCCTTAGCAGCATTACCCCTTAGTCACAGTGCAATCGCTTCCCCACTGGCTACTGCGAGGAGTGTCGAAAATAGCACCTTAAAAAGCTTGACTGAAAATGTCATACCTATCTCAGTAAAAGAACGCCAAGACCGTATTGCTAAAGCACAACAACTCATGCATCAACACAATATTGCAGCCATGATTTTAGAGCCTGGTGCGGCCATGGATTATTTTAGTGGTATTCAGTGGTGGCGAAGTGAAAGGCTCACCGCGGTGGTGATCCCAAAAGAAGGCGAAATAGCCGTTATCTGCCCGTTTTTTGAAGAGCCGAGTATTCGTGAAACTCTTGCAGTAGGTGAGGACGTGCGAGTCTGGCAGGAGCACGAAAGCCCCTTTGAGCGAGTCAAACAGATCCTTAACGACAGAAAAATCAATCAAGGCACACTTGCCTTTGAGGATTCAGTCAGATATTTCGTGCAGCGCGGGATCATGTCGTTATTACCCAAGATGAAAGATGTCAGTGCCGAGCCAGTAACTTTAGGCTGTCGCATGTTTAAAGATAAGCACGAACTCCAGCTGATGCACAAAGCCAATGAAATCACTCTTACCGCTTATTCTCATGTTTGGTCAAAACTTGAATTGGGCATGAGCCAGTCGGCTGTGAAAAGTTTAATGTCATCAGCTCAATCTGCTTTGGGCGGCAGTGATATCTGGAATATGGCATTGTTTAATGAAGCCAGCGCTTACCCGCATGGCACCAATCAACAACAAACTATCCGCGAGGGATCAATAGTGTTGATGGATTGTGGTTGCAGTGTGCAAGGCTATCAATCTGATATTAGTCGTACTTTTGTGTTTGGTGAGCCGAGTAAAAAACAGCAAAAAATTTGGAATACAGTTAGACAAGGCCAACGCATCGCTTTTGAAACTGCCACCCTTGGCACACCTGCTGGTAAAGTAGATGACGCGGTACGCGCCTATTACGTCAAACAGGGTTTAGGGCCAGATTACACATTACCAGGACTGTCACACAGAACAGGTCACGGCATAGGCATGCAAGGCCACGAACCCGTTAACTTTGTGCATGGCGAAGCTGAAACGCTAAAACCTGGCATGTGTTTCTCGAATGAACCTGGCATTTACCTACCCGGTGAATTTGGCGTGCGTTTGGAAGATTGTGTGTATATGACCGATAAAGGTATTCAATGGTTTACTGTGCCACCAGATTCAATCACTTCACCTATTGGCAAAATTGCCGCATTACCCGCTTAATTTAGAAAAATAAGAGAACATTCATGTTTAATAACGTTTTAGTCGCATTTACTTTCGCAGCCCTTAGCTGGAATACCTTTGCAGACGCCAATAAAGATCTTTCTAATATCATCGACCAACATTGGCAAAACGCGGAAAAAGAAAAGGTATTTTTCCGCACCGATCCAGATGGATGGAAACCTAATGCTAAATTAGCCGAATTTACCCCACAGGCTATCGTAAGGCGAGAGCTTTACAACGACCAAGTATTAGAACGACTTGGCAAGGTTGATACCCATACCTTAAGCCAAGAACAGTTAATGAATTACCGTTTATTCAAATATGAACGAGAAACAGAAGCCCAAAGTCACCAGTATCAAGACAAGTACTTTCCGGTTAATTTTTTAAGTGGTTGGCACACATACTTTGCTGAAGCTCCCGCCAATATGGCATTTTTAACAAGTAACGATTACGACAATTTTTTAATCAGTTTGGCCGACTACCCTCGCTTTAACCAAGAGAACATCAACTTGATGCAAGCGGGTTTAACTGCCGGTTATGTGCATCACTGTGAAAGTTTTAAGAATTACCATCAAACTATCAGTGCTCACATAGTCAAAAACCCCAAAGACAGTGCGCTGTTTGAACCTTTTACCCGCTTCCCTAGTGTTTTTAGCCCGCAACAGAAAAGCATTTATAGTGCAAAAGCGATAGAGTTAATCACATCGGCAGTGGTCCCCGCCTATCAGAATTTTTACGATTTCTTTGTTAACGACTATATGCCTAACTGTCGTAAAGAGCCTGGTATTTCCAGTATCAAAGGTGGTGCAGATTATTACGCATACACAGCCAACTACTACACCACTACCGATGCCACACCTCAACAAATCCATGATTTGGGATTAAGCGAAGTAAAACGTATTCGTATTGAGATGCAGGCAATTATTGACCAAGTAGGGTTCACAGGAAGTTACGCTGAATTCTTGAATTTTTTGGCGACCGACCCGCAGTTTTATGCAACAGACAGACAAGATGTTCTCGAAAAAACGGCTTTTATCACCATGAAAATGTATGGTAAATTACCCACATTTTTTGGTCACCTTCCCCGTAATACCTTCACCATTAAAGGTTCAGCTTCTAGAGGCGCATTTTATATGCCGCCACCAGACAGTCGCACACCGGGCACTTATTTTTTAACCTCTGAACCAAAACAACAACCACTTTATAACCTAGAAGCGCTCAGCCTACACGAAGCAGTACCTGGACATCATCTTCAAAATGCCATAGCGATGGAATTAGATGTACCCGAATTTAGGCGCACCCTGAGTCATTCAGCCTTTGGCGAAGGCTGGGGCTTATATTCAGAGCGTTTAGGCAAAGAAGCAGGGTTTTACCAAGACCCCTATAGCGACTTTGGCCGCTTAGGCTATGAAATGTGGCGTGCTGTGCGCCTAGTCGTTGACACTGGCATTCATGCTTTTGGCTGGAGCCGTCAGCAAGCCATCGATTATTTAGCCCAACACACTGCACTGACACAAAAGTCAGTAGAAAACCAAATTGATCGCTATATCTCATGGCCTGGTCAAGCGTTGTCATACAAAATGGGCGAAATCAAAATCCGCGAATTGCGGGCCAAAGCTGAAACACAACTGGGTGCCAAATTCGATATTCGCAGCTTTCACGATACTGTGATTGGACAAGGTTCATTGCCGATGGCTGTGCTTGAAGACGTGATAGACGATTGGATAATCATTCAAAAAGTGAAGTAAAAATGTCGAAATCGCTTTCAGTTATTCCAACCAAGCGCACTGAAGACTGGTGGCAATTGCGCCACCAGCAAAAACTCGCAGAGTTACAGGAAATCAGCGAATCCATCGACATCTTATTCCTTGGCGACTCCATCACCCATGCTTGGGAAGTAGAAGGGGAGGAATATTGGCAACAACATTTTGTACATCCCAAGGCATTTAATCTAGGTTTTGCGGGTGACAGAACTGAACACTTGTTGTGGCGTTTGCAAAGCGGTGCAGTAAAAGGCTTGTCTCCTCAATGGGTAATTTTGTTAATTGGTACTAATAACGCAGGGCATAGACTTGATGCACCAGAAGACATAGCGACAGGTGTTCAAACAATATTAGATGAATTACAGCTGCAGTTACCCACAAGTAAAATACTGCTTATGGCGATATTCCCCCGAAGTCGAAATACCAATAAACCCATGCGTCAGCGAGTGAATGCTAGCAACGCCCTGATAAAAACATTCGCCGATGGCAAACAAATACATTGGTTAGATATCAACCACCAATTTCTGACTGAGAATGGTGTATTACTGGAATCTGTTATGCCTGATTTACTTCACCCTAATGCCACCCAATATCACAAATGGGGCCATGCTGTTTTATCCTATATCGTGCATAACTAAGTCCCTCTAATATCCCAACTGTGTGAAATCTTACATTTATGTAACGGCTTGTTACGTATTCGATTCAAATAACTGTTCTTAGCCTATTGAGTGCCATTCAAACAATGCAATACACTGATATAGAAAATAATAAATATAAAAAACAACGGCAGAGGAAACAATAATGGAAAGACGCGATTTTATTAAAATCGGAGGTGTAGGTGTGGGCGCATTAATGCTGCCCATAACTGGCATCGCAATTTCAGCAGAGCAAATGTTAGATAAACCCATGGACGTAGCCTATAAAAAGAAGCTAGCAGATATTGCTCTTAATGCAGCTAAATCGGCTGGAGCAAGCTATGCAGATGCGCGTATAGGCCGCTATCTAAACCAATTTGTTACTACCCGTGAAACCCGTGTCGACAATATTGTTAATACCGAGTCAGCTGGTATTGGGGTACGCGTAATCGCAAATGGCACTTGGGGTTTTGCCTCTACATCTAATATGACCCCAGACAGCGTGGCTAAGACAGCCGAACGTGCAGTCGCCGTAGCAAAAGCCAACTCTAAATTTCAGACAATGCCCGTTAAGCTCGCCCCCGTTAAAGGTGTGGGTGAGGTCAGTTGGCAAACACCCATCACAAAAAACGCAATGGAAGTGCCCATAAAAGACAAAGCTGATTTGTTACTCGCAGCTAACGCTGCTGCAATGGATAATGGTGCTAACTACATTACCTCCATGTTATTTTTAGTCAACGAACAAAAATATTTTGCCTCAACAGACGGCTCTTATATTGACCAAGATGTGCACCGCTTATGGGCGCCCTTTTATGCCACTGGCATAGGTAAAGATGGCTTTAAACAACGCAACGGTTTAGGTAATCCTGTGGGCATGGGTTTTGAATATTTAGATGGTCTTGAAAAAGATAAAATCAAAATTACGGGCGCTAACGTGGGGTATAACAACTCCTATGACTTGGTTGAAGACGCCGCCGCCGCGGGTAAGCAACTGAAAGCAAAACTGAAAGCGAAATCAGTCGAGCCAGGAAAATACGATTTAGTATTAGATCCCGCGCACCTTATGTTGACCATTCATGAATCGGTTGGGCACCCCTTAGAACTCGATAGAGTATTAGGTTACGAAGCCAATTATGCAGGCACCAGTTTTGCGACCATAGACAAATGGAAAAGTGGCAAATTTCAATACGGTTCTGATAGGGTTAACCTGTTTGCAGATAAAACCCAACCTTATTCATTAGGTAATGTTGGCTATGATGATGAGGGTGTCAAAACCAAAGACTGGGACTTAGTCAAAGACGGCATTTTAGTGAATTATCAAGCGACGCGTGATCAAGTACATATGATTGACCAAAACGAATCACATGGTTGTAGTTACTCCCAAAGCTGGCGTGATGTTCAATTTCAGCGGATGCCCAATGTATCTTTAAAACCTAATGAAAAAGACATTTCAGCTGAAGATGTAATCAAAGACGTCGAAAATGGTATTTATATCGCCGGGCGTGGGTCGTTCTCGATCGATCAACAAAGGTACAACTTCCAATTTGGTGGGCAACTGTTTTACGAAATCAAAGATGGAAAAATTACTGATCAGATTGAAGATGTGGCTTATCAGTCCAACACCCAAGAATTTTGGAACAGTTGCACCCAAATGGCTGGCAAATCAGATTATCGTGTGAGCGGTTCTTTCTTTGATGGTAAAGGTCAACCTTCACAGGTTAGCGCGGTTTCTCATGGGTGTCCGACTACGAGATTCAACAACATTAACGTCATCAACACTGCGCGTAATGTGTAAGTCGGTAACCCTTTAGAAGGAATTCAAATTATGACTATTTTATCTGAAAAAAACGCCAAAGAGTTACTGACCAAAGTCTTAAAATACTCTAAAGCTGACGAAATTGAATGTAACTTAAATGGCAGCATAGGCGGCAACATTCGTTATGCCAGAAATACCGTCTCTACAGCTGGCGAAGAAAGCGATCTGGTGTTAGCAGTACAATCCACGTTTGGTAAAAAAACAGGTACCGCGACTATCAACGAGTTTGACGATGCATCACTTGAAAAAGTAGTGCGCCGCTCTGAAGAGTTAGCCAAACTGGCACCTGAAAACGAAGAGCATATGCCTTTATTTGGGCCGCAAAAATATGCGCCTTCTAAAACTTATTTTGAGTCAACAGCGAATGTCACTCCTGAAAATAGAGCACAAGCTGCCGAAGACAGCATAGTACCGTCGAAAAAGAACAAACTGGTTGCTGCAGGCTTTTTAGAAGAGTTTGTGACATTTAGCGCCATAATAAATAACAAAGGTCTGTTCGCTTACAACAAATCGACGGACGTAGACTTTTCGGTAACCATTCGCACCGAAGACGGTAAGGGATCTGGTTGGGTCACGCGTAATTTTAGTGACTACAAACTCTTAGACACCGCTAAAGCGTCAAGCATTGCGATTAAAAAGTCTAAAGGTTCGGTTGACGCCAAAGCGATGGAGCCTGGCAAATACACCGTTATTTTAGAGCCTGCGGCCAGCGTTGGATTATTAGGCAATATGGTACGTAATTTTGCTCAAAGAGGCGCGGATGAGGGACGTAGCTTTTTAAGTTACAAACTCAAAGAAGGTGAGGATGCCCAAAAGGCACCTAAAAATAAGTTAGGCCAAAAAATGTTTGATGAAAGAGTCAACATTTACACTGACCCGAGCCACCCTATTGCTCCAGCAGCACCTTTTTCGGGGGACGGTTACCCGCGTAATCGCACCGATTGGATAAAAAACGGCACAGTTGTCAGCATGCCTAATTCACCTTATTGGGCCAAGAAAACCGGCGTCGCTTACGTGCCTAGTGGTGGCAATATCATTATGGATGGAGGCAACGAATCATTAGAAGAAATGATTAAAAATACCCGCAGAGGCATTTTAGTGACGCGCCTTTGGTATATTCGCTCACTTGATCCACAAACTCTGCTGTATACCGGGTTAACCCGCGATGGCACGTTCTATATTGAAAATGGCAAAATAAAATATCCGATTAAGAACTTCCGTTTTAATGAAAGTCCGATAGTGATGTTAAACAATATAGAAGCATTAGGTAAACCTGAACGTATCGACGGTAATATGATCCCACCGATGAAAATCAGGGACTTTACCTTCAGCAGTTTATCTGACGCGGTGTAAGCATCTTGCCATAAGCTAACGTCTATAGTATATGGCTTATCGCTCACATTTCATCCATATGGATCGCCGTCATTTCATACGTTCTAGTTGCGCTGTTGCTGTTTATGCGGCATTGCCATGTGCCGTGTCTGCTCGAAATAGTGAATACGACTTTTACTTTACCCGCTTGAGTTACGAATCAGGTAATTGGGAGGTAGATGAACGTATGCCAGCAAATGTACTTAATTCATTAATTGAGTACACCAGTTTGCGGGTAGACTTACAGGAGCGAGTGATACCGCTGTCTGATCCTAGTATGTTAAGCGCGCCCTTTTGTTATATGGCAGGGCACAGATTAGTGCAGTTTAACTTGCAAGAGAGACAAAACTTTCAGCGTTATGTTGAAAACGGAGGTTTTGTTTTTGTAGACGACTGTAATCATGATATTGACGGCATGTTTGCCAAAACGTTTGAAGCACAAATGGCGGATATATTTGGCCCAAAGGCGCTAAAAAAAATTCCTAATGACCATCCATTATATTCGTCATTTTTTGAATTTGACGGGCCACCACGCACCTCAGTTGAGCTAAATGGTTGGGGCGACGATTTGGTTCACGAATACCTCAAAGCTATTGAAATAAATGGCAGAATAGCCGTTTTATACAGCAATAAAGACTTGGGCTGTGAATGGGATTACGACTTTAGAAACAAACGCTGGTTAAAAATCGACAACACAAAGTTTGCAGTCAACATTGTCATATATGCAATGACGGCTTAAGAGAAAAGAGAAGAGAAGAGAAAACAAAGACAAAGACAAAGATTTTGCACCACAGAGGGAAAAGAGGACACAGAGGAAAAGAACAGGAAAGTATAATAATACGAAATAACATCATTAGACTTAACTATTTTTTTGCTTTTCTCGGTGCAGCGAAGCCTCTTTTTCCTCGGTGGTGCAAAAAATCTTTTACTTGTAGTTTTAGTTTGTTGCCTTTTTTTCATTACATTATTAAGAGTAAACATGAGTAGACAGAATTTATCCGAACAAGACGTTCTTGTATTACTGGACAAGCTGGCTCTGGTTGAGCATGAAGTGGGTAAAGTGATTGTTGGACAGAAAGAGGTGATCCAGCAATTGTTGATCAGTATGTTAGCTGGCGGGCATTGTTTGTTAGAAGGTGTGCCAGGACTAGCTAAAACACTTATGGTCAATGCATTAGCAGAAACGCTCGAGCTGGGCTTTAAACGCGTGCAGTTTACGCCGGATTTAATGCCCAGTGATATTATCGGCACCGAAATATTGGAAACCGATCATGAGTCAGGGGACCGTTTTTTTAAGTTTCAGCAAGGCCCCGTTTTTACCAACATTCTGTTAGCCGACGAAATCAATCGTACCCCGCCTAAAACTCAAGCAGCGCTGCTGGAAGCCATGCAAGAAAAGAGCATTAGTTACGCGGGAACCAGTTACGCCTTACCTAAACCGTTTTTTGTATTAGCCACCCAAAACCCTGTTGAGCAAGCAGGTACCTATCCTTTACCAGAGGCACAGCTTGATCGATTTTTAATGTTTATAAAAGTCGATTATCCTTCTGAATCAGAAGAAATAGAGATTTTGCGGCGTACCACAGGTAATTCACAAGCCAAGATAAATGCGGTACTCAATGCACAACAGATTATCAGCTTGCAACATGTGGTCAGAGATATAGAAATATCTGAACCGCTACTGGTATACATCAATCAACTCGCCCGCAATACACGCCCTGGCAATAGTCAGTCATCAGCTGTTAATAAATACGTGCGCTGGGGAGCAGGGCCTCGTGCAGGTCAAGCAATGGTGTTGTGTGCCAAGGCTAATGCGTTATTGTCAAAACGCTTTGCGGTTACCATGGATGATATCAAACGGGTGGCCCATGGAGTGTTAAGACATCGACTATTATTGAGTTTTCAAGCAGAAGCGCAGAATATATCCAGCGATGATGTAGTAGATGGTTTATTAAAGGATTTAGCTCAGCCACCCAGTCCTTTTGGCGCTTCTTCCCATTCATCCCCAACGTCACCCGCTGTTTAACATGTTAAAAAGCAGATAGCATGCAACCACTTATTGACCCACTTGTACTCGCCAGTATCAAAGATATGCCTTTGGTAGCAAAGACGGTTGCCGAAGGCTTATTGCATGGATTACATGACAGTGTACAGCGCGGAACAGGTCTAGAGTTCAGCCAGTATCGCGCCTATGAACCTGGCGATGCTCTTGGCAATATTGATTGGAAGTTATTTGCTCGCTCAGACCGATATTTTGTACGAGAAGCAGAGCGTGAAAGCAATATCAATATTTGGCTAGTGTTAGATGCCAGCGCATCTATGTTGCAACGTTCGTCTGAATCTGACTCTCAATCTAAGCCTAACAAAGGCTGGCATAAGTTTGATTATGCTAAACACCTGTTGGCCACTATCGCTTACATCGCACACAAACAAAGTGATGCGGTCGGTTTATTGGGACTCTCGAGTGAGGGCCTGCATTTTTCGCCCGCGTTAACAGGTAAACAACACTGGCAAAAATTGCTGCTGCAACTCAGTCAGATATCTACTGGCTCAGTGTTCCCTTCACCACAGATTTTGCAACGCCATTTAAGCCGCATGCAATCTAATAGCCTTATTTTCGTACTCAGCGATTTTTATCAAAAAGACCATGAAATTAGCGACTTTATGCAAAGTGTGGTCAGCAAACGAACCGAGGTCATTGCAGTACAATTAGAAAGTGATGATGAACTTAACTTCCCCTATAAAGGGCAAATTCGCTTTGAGGACAGAGAAAGTAAAAAGCAGGTTTTAGTCTCCGCAGAAGAAGTAAAAAGCGACTACCTTGTGGCACGACAAACCTGGCAAGATGCGATGACAAAAACCTTTAACCAGCTCAACATTCAGCATTTAATCGCCAACATTGACCAGCCATTAGACAAAACATTACATCAGTTTTTAGCGGCAAGGCAAAAGTTACGATGAACATTTGTTCTTTGTTGGCCGAGTAAGAAACATGTTTAATATGCCTTTTATATTAGAATCACCCTTAGCTATGTTGGGTTTATTGACCTTGCTTATCCCTCTGGGTATTCACTTATTAAGCAAAGCCCGTCCTCGTGTTGTCGCGTTTGCGCATATCGCATTTATCAAAGTTAGCACCTCCCCCGTGTTACGACAGCTCAGATTAACCCAGTTAATTTTACTGGGCCTACGTATGACGATGTTATTGCTTGCGACCTTAATACTCGCCCAACTGTATTGGCAGAATGTCAATCTACAGGTTAACTCACATATATTGTTAACCGAGGACTGGCTAAACCATGCCACAGACATCGAAAAGCAAACATTAATTGACCAAGTTCAGGATTCAGATTTAGTCCTTATTAGTAGCAACAACCGAAATATCAATACAGCAGAATTAGCGCAATGGTCGACGGATCCCCACCAAACGCCTGAACTTAATTTGTGGGGTAAAGTAGCCAACTATTCAGCACAGTTGGTAGCTGATTCATCGATAACCGTGTATACAACAAATCGCCTGAAACACTTTATAGGAAGTAAAGTACCGCTACCTAGACGAGTTCAATGGCAGGTAAAAACAATACCTGTAGAGACTGTCATTCAAGAAAGTTTGGTCAACATAAAAGTGATATACGATGATTCGAGCGAACCATTATTAGTCTATGTGCGTGCGGCGCTTGAGGTAATCAATACACAAGATAAATTAAGTGCAAAGATTGATTATGTCAATAATGACATGTCAAGTGAGAGTAGTGGGCACTTACTAAGTTATGACAAAATAATTGACCTGAGGGAACAGGGACTGACTCAACAAGCTCGTCCTTTTGAATTGCCGTGGCAACATACATATATCACCCAAGCAGAACTTAACAATTTTAAACAAGCGGACTTTGTATTAACCCTAGCTCGGTTATTGTTTACATCCCAAAGCCAAAGTTGGTGGTTAGAGAATGCTCGATTATCAACTGGGCAAATTATTCAAAACTTAGCAACGCAAGGTAATCAATTAGTTCCCTTGCCTTTTAATAAACAAACTATCAAAGAGTCACCCAGCAAAAACGCTCACTGGTCATCCTTACATATTTGGTTGGTTTTGATGTTAATCGGCATATTTATTCTAGAGAGAATATTAAGTGAATGGCCAAACCGTCAACTCAAAGCTGGGGTGGATGAATAAGTGTCTAGTTCGCCAAACACAGAAAACAAAACACTGAATAAGATTGTCATTCACCTTAGGCGTAGATGGTTATGGCAAAAACTCGCGTATACACTTTTGATTGGCATTTGTGTAGGTATACCTGTTTACTGGATTACTGATTGGGTTGTTTGGCCAATCACAGCAGTGGTTCTAATGATAAGTTTTGCTGCGTTGGTTTATTCACGAAGTAAACAATATCAAGATATTACGGCGAACAAGGTACTGCTACATCTGAATCGACAATTCAGCGAATGTGAAGAAAGCGCAGAGCTTATTTTACTGCCAAATAGCACTCTAACGATCTTGCAACAATTGCAAAAAAAACGAATTCAGCCGCAAGTAGACAAATTATTAACGACCGGTATTGATTCACACTTACCAAGGTATTCATCCACTAAGCCTTTACTGCTTAGTGCTATAGCGTTGCTCATTTTCACATTGCTGCAAATCATCCCGTCAGGTCTTTTAATTGAAACTGAAGCCACTAAGACTCAAGTGATTAGTGACCTCTCTAAACCTATCAAACCCATTCAATTTGAGGTTAAAAGTATCACTGTCACTGCACCCAGTTATACGGGTTTGGCACCTCAACAAACAACAAACTTAAACTTGGCATTAATTGCAGGCTCAACCGTCACATGGCGACTTCAGTTCACCGGGGTTAATGGGGGCAATAAGCAAAAGGATTTGTCTATTATACTTCCAGGCAAACAACCTATCACGCTCATTAAACAAGCTGACAATGTCTATCTAAGTAGTGCAACGTTAAATCAATCAGGTGTGTACCATATTGCTGCTGATGAGATAATATTAGGTGATATCCACACCCTTGCTGTCACCGCAGACATTAGGCCAACCATTCGCTTTATCGCGCCAACTGAGACGATTACCAAGTTAGCTAAAAATGCCATTCCTAAAGTGCAAGCGACAGTATCAATCGAAGATGACTTTGGTATAGGGAGAGTTGAAATACTAGCATCTATTGCCAGTGGCTCTGGAGAAGCAGTCAAATTTCGCGATCAAACGTTTCTATTTGACTCCGAGTCGATGATTGAGGGCAAAGCTCATTTCTTTAAAAGCTGGGACTTAGATGAATTGGGTATGCAGCCTGGAGACGAACTATATTTCAGTATTAAAGCATGGGATAACCGCCAGCCGACCGCCCAACAAAGTCGCTCAGCCAGTAAGATAATTCGCTGGCTTGACGATGAACAACAAGGGGTATTGTCCGACGGCGTATTAATGGATTTTATGCCTGAGTATTTTAAAAGCCAAAGGCAAATTATTATTGAAACCAAAGAGTTGATTGCCGATAAAAACACCCTCTCAGTTGCCCAATTTGACCGTACATCCCGTGATTTAGGTGTCGCACAAAGCTTTCTTAAACAAAAGTATGGGCAATTCTTAGGTGATGAGTTTGATAGTGGCACACTTCACTCGATGGAAGCTGGCCCCGAAATTGAACACGATGATCATGATGAACATGCTAATGAAAGTTCTCAAACACAACAAACATCAGCACACGAGCATGATAACGCAGAGCAAGCATCAGAAGGCGCTGACAAGTCTGGCTATAGTCAAATTATTGAGAAATTTGGTCACGCCCATGGTGAAGCAGATGACGGTAATTTCATAAAAAAAGGTATCCCCAGCCCTAAATTACTAATGAAGCGGGCCATTGCCAATATGTGGCAAGCTGAATTACATCTACAGCTATCCGAACCAGAACTTGCGCTACCCTTCGAGACCCAAGCCTTGGCTTTTCTTAATCGAGCTAAAAAGGCCGATCGCATTTACGTTAAACGCTTAGGCTTTGAACCGCCTCCAGTATCCGAGAAACGCCGTTATCAGGGTGATTTATCAGATATCCTTAGTTATCAGCGTGATGAACAAACATCAGCTGACAACAGCCCTACAAAGGCCATTACTATTTTGGCCAATATGCTAACCAACCACTCAAAACAACTTAACAGACTCCCCCTGACAGGCGAGCAGAAAAACACACTTGAGCATGTTAAAGCCTATTTTTCTGCACAACTAACGGCAAACCCCAAAGACATTACTTTTATCGCTACATTAGGAAAAATACAGCAAGCTGACTCCTTAACTCTAGAAAATTGTCAGGATTGCATCAATGCATTAACAGAAAAATTGTGGCAAACACTGCCCTCGCCTATCGCAGCACCATCAACGAGACAAACGTCCTATTCTCTTCAGAATACTATGTTACAAAAGTACCAGACATTTTTACAACAGCATGAAAAAACGCACAAAAAGGAGTCGCAACCGTGACTTTCTCACTTGGGTTATTCACTCATTATACATTCGCTGCAAGTGTATTGGTTGTGCTGTTAGTTATTGGCTTAGCTGTCGCTGGTTACTTTGCTAGCCAACGGCTAAAACAAAACAAAACGAGGTTAGCGGCAATACTATTGACTAACACAGTGGCTGCTCTTACGGTTCTTGGTTTAGCTTTTGATGTACAGCTAACCAATAACCAAGCGTCAGTCACTTATCTCGTTACTCACGGCGCAAGCGCTGAGCAGTTAGAGCAAATAGACACACAACAATCTGTTTTTGTTTTACGAGAAGCGGTTATATCGATAAATGACAAGAATGTACTGGATACCGCACCTCAGATTGAGAGCCTATCGCAATTGTTATCCTACCAACCAAGATTCGAGAATCTGCATGTTATGGGCGATGGACTAAGTTTATCGCAGTGGCAAGATATGCAACTATTGATGGGTGAAGCTTTTAACAATATTTCAGTCAGGTTTTCTGCATCTACACCTCGTCTCGGACTGGTCAACATGTCTTGGCCAAGAGAGTTAGCGGTAGGCCAATTTATTGAAGTAAAAGGGCAACTGCAAGGCATTGATGAGCTTGCAGTAGATAACATTTATGAATTGAATTTGCTCGACCCTGTGGGACAACTTGTCGAAACCATAAGGCTCAAAGCTTCAGAACGTTTTAGCCTTAGCTTTCCAGCAAAAAGCATGGGGCAATGGGTCTATCGACTGCAGCTAAGCAAACCTGGCGATATGCAGCCACTTCTAGATGAACCTCTCGCGTTTTCAGTTACTAAGCCTACACCTGTCAGAATACTGATTAAACAATCTGCTGCGTCTTTTGAAACCCGACAATTAAAAAATTGGGCCTCGCAATTAGGCAGTCAAATAAGTGTTTTAACACAAATTAGTCAAACTAAAAATATCCGACAAAATATCAATTTAAGTGCAGCAGAATTAAAACAAATCTCCTCACCTTTTACTGAGCAAGCATTCATTCACTTTGATTGGCTGTTAATAGATGGTCGCGCATTACTGACATTAACTGCACAACACATGACAGCTTTAAAAACAGCCATTAAAAATGGTTTAGGCGTGTATATCATTGCCGATAATGCACTCATCAACGCTTGGCCCGTGCCGTTACTTGATTGGCTTTCGGATATCAAAATACAACCTTTAGATATGGCAAGTTTCTCAGCGATCCCCAAATGGCCCCATAGCAAGATTGAAGGAGCTATACCCTTAGCAAAGGCTATTATCACTTCCGCTAACAATTCATCTCTGGTGCAAAGTAACGACGCCCAAATATTGGTATCTCGCAGCAAAGTTGGTTTAGGACACGTAGCGGTATCGCTGATTAATGGCACTTATGGCTGGCAGACATCGGGATTGACCGAACAATACAGCCACTATTGGCAAAGTGTTATATTTGGATTAGCCAGACCCAGGCAAGCACCTTATTGGTTAAACCCCGCGTCTGACAAACTAGCTTGGGTCAATCAGCATCAGCAAAAATGTGTACTTGGCGCTACAGCTTCAGGCGTGACCACATATGACCAACACCCGCTCTCTTTAATATTGACCCA
>Ga0307488_10002563_pt1 | contig 15337 bp, 18 predicted proteins | sample SB02metaG_FD_202248 | JGI IMG/M metagenome (GOLD analysis project Ga0307488, IMG submission 202248) | Sea-ice brine microbial communities from Beaufort Sea near Barrow, Alaska, United States - SB 0.2 | ecosystem: Environmental > Aquatic > Marine > Coastal | place: USA: Alaska | collected... | reverse complement strand
TGTAAGGCGTCGACAAATCGGATGAAGGTATGAAGGTAATATTTATGGATGTTTTGCACTGCGAGAGCGAGTACAACCGAGGAGCCGGATGCGGGAAAACCGCACGTCCGGATCTGTGTGGGGGGCTTTGTGTAAATGAAGTTCCTACCATTACTGCGCTATATAGCGTGATGAAATATTTATGAAACTTCAGTATTTATTTTTCGTTGCCTCATTTCTACTGACTTCGCAGACCTTGCTAGGAAATGAAATGGTTGACAAATTGACTTGGGAGTTTAAGGGGCAAAAAATATGGAAGCTGCCGTCAACAATTCAAGTAGAAGAGAAAAAATATTGGATGATCTATAAGAGATTTAATAGTAAGGATGGATATCCAGACGATCCAGTCCATGACTACCTTGAGCTTCCTAGCGTTCCAGATAAATACACCTTAGTAAACGGTCAGTGTTATTTTGATGGCCAATATGATGAATCTCTCTTTGCTTACGTAGTAGTAGATTTAGAAATTGAGAAGTGGCTTGATGTTTACGTAGCTTATAAAATAGATGGCGAATCAAGGAAAGTTATACCTCTAGATGTTAGTAAAGTTAGTTGTCTTAATGATGGTTGGGGTGTTTAGTGGAATCACATAACGAATAAGGATATGTCGCGCGATAGCCGCGACCTATCCTATTGTTGAACGAGCCCGTTCTCAATTCTCGGTTCTCTTTATAGTCAATAAATCGATTGAACTTTATAGAATGCACGACGTTCTTACACGCCGTAATATTTTTAAGACGAACGCAGACCTCGCCCGCCTAGACGATAAAAAATGGATGCTATTTACATTGGCTTTTTAATTCCTCCGTATTGGGTGCATGGGTTTTACTATGGTGAAATCACTCCGGCTTTAGCTTAAGCTGCGCCGGAATAAATCTCAGGAACTCCATCGGCTGTTGGCATTTTTTACAGACCATTTTTTTGCGTTCGATGAGTGCTTGTATTGGCACCTCTATCTGCAATGCCCACTGTACAATTTTTAAGATCCGTTTCGCATTGCCGTGTAAAAAACCATAATCTCGTGAACGCCTAAAGCCTTTGGGTAACGTGTGCTGCAGCACCAAATCCATAAACTCTTCACCGAGTACACGTCGGGTTTTTATCGTGTTGCTTTTACTGTCTGTGTAACGAAACGTCACATAGGTGCCGTCATCGGCCACAATGTTTTTATTGCTAATCACGCCGCGATACAGGTTGCGAGATAAATACTGCAAGGCGGGCAATCCTCGCCCGACTTTTTTACAATGCACCACCCATTTTTTAGGCGTTGCTGGCACCCACAATCCCGATTGTTCTATCGACTTCAACATCGCACCCCGAAACGCCGCAGCGAGCTTGAATCCGTTGAAGAGATAGTCGCCTTTGATTTTATGCCATTGCGTTCGCTTAACATTGATACCGCCACCGGGCACGATGATGTGAACATGCGGGTGATAATCAAGGCGGCGCGTATGCGTGTGCAGTATGGCTGTCATTGCCAGCTCGGCATTGAAGCCTTTCTCATTCAGACCGAAGGTCTTGAGGGTGGCCACGGCACTTTTGAACCTTGTATAAATACTTCAGGGGTATGGGACAGCGTCCCCAAAAAAAGTGCACAATAGTGTATTTTTACTTGAAAATTCTAGCGGGATGTTCAGATACGACTTTATTGCCCATAGTAGTGATTTTATGAATGAAAGTTGTATCTGACCCTACTAAACAGGGAATCACCTTCAAAAAACTGGATGCACAGGCAACAGCAATCAGTGATAATGAAGCTGCGCTGCAGCTACAAACTGCCAGAACTCAACTTTTTAACACCATCTTTGGACGAAGCAAACAGGCTGGATAAGCGATAACTAAGCTCCATGCTTCAGACTCATTTTAGAATTGGAATATACTTACCATATATGTCCTAGTCTGTCGTGACGAGCTAGCGCTGCAGGGTTGGAAAGAAAAGCGTAAAGTGATTATTGTTCGACGCCAACTAAGCAGAGATTCTATTGTCGGTATTGAGTTGTCAAAAGATGATAATAAGCAGCAGCTTTCGTTTATTGATGGCCCAGAGGATATGAAGGCCTATGAGTATTCTGTGTTGGTCACTGACCGTAGAGATCTTGATCTTAGCTCCGTGTTTCATCACTACCGTGATCGTGCTGATTGTGAAAATAATTTTGATGAATTAAAAAATTAATGGGGCTGGGGTGGCTACACGAGTAAAGATGTTAAAAGCTGCCGGCTCATGTCACGGATGATTAGCCTGATTTATAATGGGTGGAATATCTATGTTCGTTTAGCGATACCGGAAAAGCATCACGAAGCGATCACCAGTAGGCCGTTATTATTAAGTGGCATCGGAAGACAAGCAAAACATAGTGACAAAAAAACGATCACCGTTACCAGTATGCACGGTAAGGCTAATAAATTGGCAAAGGCTTATCATCGTTTATCTACCCTTTTTAATGAATTAAAAGAGATTGCGCCGCAGTTAACATTGGACGAATGCTGGAATCACTTATTGCAAAAAATTGTTGATTATTTTGAGAAAAAATCGAGAGGATCTGATCCTCCAGGTATGTTCCTACCTGCGGGATAGTTCTGACTTTGTTTGGGTACCAACATCATGCTAACTGATTGAGTTCTGAGGGTGAACTGCGGTTTTTAGGTTGATGATGGCAGTGATGACTTTGGTAAAGATGGCGGCTTTTCAATCAGCCGTACTGGTCATGATGACAGAGAGAGCAACAAAACCCATATGGCGAGCGGCTATTCCGTTAAAGTAGGGACGGTTTTTTTTGTATCTACGGCAACAGGGATAAGTGTGGTGAAGGTGGTGTTGTGTCGGGTGTTTTTTTCAATAATATGTAATTTAGCGTGTAGTAGACGATATCCGGGTAGGTTATTATTTTTTTGATTCAGGTTATTCTTTTCTAATGTATCAATGTTTGAGTGGTCCCAATGGGTATCATAGGCGCTAATGGTAAGTTCCCAGTTGATGCGTTCATTGTAGCTACCAGATTCAGTTCCTTCTTTTAGGTCATCGCTATGGCGGAGTTCAATTAATGTGGATTCTGCCCAAAAAGCGACTTGGTTGTAATGGTGGGTGAGTGCGACCGTGCGTAGCGATACGGTGCCGAGTTGTACACCGACAGCAAAAATTAGGCTAAAAATAAAAAAAGCCGCTAGTATTTCGATGAGCGTAAAGCCCTTACTGTATTTTTTTATTATAGCGTAATTTCTCATGGGTACTATTGAGTGTTGTCTTTGTTCATACGTTGTAGGTTCACTTGGCCTGTGAGCCACGGAATATCAATTATCCATTTTTTATGCTCGTGAATAATGGTGATTGTACCACCAGTAGAGCTACCGTCCCCATAAAATCGAATAGCTCCGCTGGTACTATCTTGTTGTTCTATGTTAGCGGTAATCAGTTCCATCGTTAAGCTGTCGGGGACTTTTGTTGTTTTATTGTGAGGAGGAACTGAGTAAGTATTTTCGGCCAAATTAAAAAGAATATAGTGCTCTTGATTACGTGTCAGTGCCTTTGCACGGGTACGGCGTATAGCAATCATCAAATCGGTTGACACTTGTCGTATAGATGTGCTCTGGATGCCGTTAAGAATAGTGGGAGATATTAGTCCCATCATTAGCGCTATTAGCAATAATACGATCATTATCTCTATTAATGTAAAGCCTGCGGAACTGTTACTAAATGGGTTCTTCCCGCTCAATAAATAAACTGATACTAGTTTATTCCCAACTGGTAAGGTCACGGTTTTTGCCTTCGCCGCCTGGTTGGTTGTCAGCACCTAGGCTATAAATGTCAAAATCTTGGTGTTCACCAGGGTAACGGAACTGAAAAGCTCGATTCCAAGGGTCTTTCAGTTGAGAGGGTTTGGCATAACGTGGCGCCAGCTCTGATAAGTCACTGGGTGGGCTACCGTTTACAATATAGTATTCAGTCACCATGCTAACCAATAGTTGTATCTGACTCTCGGCCGCTTTGCTTTTGGCGGCCTCGGTTTTGCCGAGCAAGTTTGGAACTACTAAACCAGCGAGTAGCGCGAGTAACATAATCACCACTAACAGTTCAATCAGGGTGAAACCGCCAGCTCGAATAGAGCTGCGACGGCTGATGTTGCGAAAAATATTAACTCTTGTCATTGCTTTTTTATGCACAGTGCTTACTCATTATTATAGTTAACGAATCAAACTTAAGTGTAGCATACCCATCATATCGCTTGTCTATCCGAAAAGGTTGTTGACACTTAATATAGCCAATAATATCGAAATCACAATGGTAGCGATAATGGCCGAAAGTAGAAGGATCATAACAGGCACAAGCAAACTGAGTAGCCGATCCATCGTCGTTTTGACTTCTTTATCATAATTGTCGGCAATCTTTGCCAACATTTGACTTATCTCCCCAGTTTCTTCACCGACGGTGAGCATTTGTAATGCCATGGCAGGGAAGTAAGGTATTTTATTGAGAGCCTCTGCCAGTGATTGTCCTGTTTTTACGGCTTGAATCAGTTGTTTGATATCTCTTGTAAATGCTGTGTTGTTGAGTACATCTGAAGACAAGGAAAGGCTACGTAATATGGGTACACCATTCGCGGTAAGAGCGCTCAGTGTACGAGCAAAGCGCGCGGTTTCCATCTTTACTAATAAATCGCCAATGGTTTTATTGTTTAATAGCCAAGCATGAAAGCGCAGTCGGCTTGTGGGGTTGGCAAGTTGTTGGCGAATGCCAGTGAGCCCCAATAGGATAATAATAATAAGCGCCCACCAATAGTCCTGTAAAAAAGCACCGCTGCCTATGACTATTTGGGTAATGGTGGGCATATCACTCCCTAGCTCTGCAAACATGGGTTCAAAACTGGGAATAACGAAAACCAATAGTGCTATCACCGAAGCGACTGCCATGATGAGGAGAATGGCAGGGTAGATCAGTGCAGAGACAATACTGCGTTGTAAATCTTGGGCGCGATTGAGGTAATCGCTCAGACTTTGCAGAGTGGTACCGAGCGTCCCACCCGTCTCTCCCGCCCTGGTCATACTAATGTAGAGTGTGGGGACTAAATTTTTACAGCTTTCTAGGGCATTAGAGAGTGATTCACCATCCCTTACTTTTGCGATAATTGAGTCAAGGTGGTGTTGCATGGCAGGTTGACGATTCATCTTGAGCAACAGTTGCAATGCGCGCTCCATGGGTAGGCCTGCATTGAGCATAGTAGCCAGTTGTTGGGTAAAGGCGACGATATCAGCCATTTTTACACGTTGACGATAATGCAATAATGGCACTATAGACCATGAATGATTAGGCTTGATAACTAATGGGCTTAATCGTTGCGACTGAAGCCAGGCAACAACACCTTGCTGGTCATCGGCATTGATAGTCCCTTGTTTCACTTCGCCTGTAGTGCTGATCGCTTTATAAAAAAAATCGCTCATGAGTTATCCTGTTGTGTAACACGCAACACTTCCTCGATGCTAGTGTCACCTTGAATGACTTTTCTAATACCATCTTGAAATAGGTTTTTCATTCCGTCTTGAATCGCTTGGTGTTGCAGTTTACTGGCGCTGGCGTTGCTCATAACCAATGCTGCGATGGATTCTGACATCGGTAACCACTCCACCAGCATGGTTCTGCCACGGTAACCGCTATGGCTGCATGCTGGGCAACCTTTAGGGCGGTAGAGACTAGTGTGTGCTGCGCTTGGCTCAGCACTTTTTATCATTGATTGCTCTTCTTTGTTAGGTTGATAAGCTTCACGGCATTCGTGACATAGTTGCCGAATCAGGCGCTGCCCCAATATACCATTGATGGTCGATGTTAATAGATAGTTGTCAATTCCCATGTCTTGTAACCGAGTAATCCCGCCGCTTGCGCTGTTGGTATGCAGAGTCGATAGCACCATATGCCCGGTGAGAGCAGATTGAATAGCAATTTTGGCGGTTTCAACGTCACGCATCTCACCAATCATAATAATGTCGGGATCTTGTCGAACAATCGAGCGGAGGCAATGAGCAAAGTCTAATCCAATTTGTGCTTTGACAGGCACTTGGTTGATACCATCGAGTTGGTATTCGACAGGATCTTCTACGGTAATGATTTTTACCTTAGGCGTATTGAGATGAGCCAGTGCAGTATATAACGTAGTCGATTTTCCGCTACCCGTCGGGCCTGTCACCAAAATAATGCCATGAGGGATGCTGAGTGTACTCATAAAACTATTCAGTGTGTCGGATGAGAAGCCTAAGGTGTCGAAGTTAAGTTCTAAATCTTCACGATTAAGTATACGCATGACAATACTTTCACCATGTATGGTGGGTAATGTTGAGACTCGAATATCCAGTGTTTTACCTTGAGATCGCGTCATAATTCGACCATCTTGGGGCAGACGCCTTTCTGCTATATCGAGCTTAGCCATAATTTTTATGCGGCTAAGAATGGCTGCACTCGGACAGTTGGCGGGTGCTTTTTCTGCGTTTAAAATACCATCTACGCGATAGCGAATAGTTAATGATTGTTCTTTGGGCTCAAAGTGAATATCAGACGCTTTTTGTTCGGCAGCTTGTTGTATGGTCTTGTTCACAAATTGTATAACGGGTGCCTCTGAGGCGAGATCTTTTAGGTGTTCAATATCATCTTCTGTTGGTTCATTAATGGTATCAATATCGCTGTTATCGTCTCCTTCACTGTTGGGTGAATAGACTAGAGTAATCGCTTGAGTAATTAATGAGGCAATGCCTATTTTAATAGTAGGTGGGTGTTCAAATAGAAAGTGTAATGCACTAATAGTTTCTTGATTGAGCGGATCGTTCATTACGACAATAAGTTCATTATTAGCAGTGTAGTAAGGAATAATCTGCTGTTCTTGAATAAACCGCAATGCAATGGGTAGACCTTGTTCTGGAAGTGTCGGGTAGTCAGTATCTTGGATTATTGCATATCCCGTGTGCTGAGCAATAATGTCTGCTAATTGCTGTTCAGATATCCAGCCTAGGGATACGAGCATATGTATTAAATTGTTGGGATCTTCTTGCAGCAAGCGTTTGGCAGAAGGTATATCTTTAGCGGCCAGCGCTTTTCTTTCGATGAGTGCATTAAATAATGTGGCGTAAGTAAAGTCCGAGCTATTTTGGGAGTTGAACATGGTATTGTCTGAGCCTTGGCTAATGTTATAAGTTAATCTGTATAGTGGAATAGGTAATGTGTCATGTTCATTTTTGCTTGATCGCACCAACCACATCCGCATTGTTTTGGTAGCCACACGCCACACATTCAAAGTGGGCTTGGCTTTTGCGATTTTCTTTATCGACATGATCACAGCTAGGGCAAGTCTGACTCGTATGGTGAGCGGGCACATAGACCACTTCACCACCGCGCCAGAGCTACTTGTATTCCAGCATTGTGGCAAACATCGACCATCCCTGATCCAGTATCGATTTATTTAAACCCGCCTTAGCCTTGACGTTTTCCCCCGGTGCTTCTTGTGTGCCCTTTGCCGATCGGGACATGTTACTGACTTTTAAATCTTCCAATACAATCATCGCGTGGTTTTTGCTGATGCGATTGGAAATCCAATGAAGTCTGTCTTTTCGGCAATTGGAAGCTTTGTGGTGAATCTTCGCAATTTTCCGTTGCTGTCTTTTCCAGTTCTCTGAAAATTTGGTTTTGTTTTTTAATTGTCGTTGAGCTATCGCCAATTGCTCTTGGTGTTTGCGGTAGCTGTTGGCTGGTTCGTATGTCGGACAGCGCGGCTAACACCGCAATGCCGCGATCCACACCTATCACTGTAGTCGATGGATGTTGTGGCGCTTCTACTTCTATTTCGACCTGAATCGAGATGTGCCAACCATTGGCTTCACGTGTGACCGTCACATTTTTCGGAGTGCCTTCAATGTTTCGGCTATTGAAAAAACTGACCCAGCCAATTTTTGGTAAAAGTATACGGTTGTTTTCAATCTTAAAACCTTGAGGATAGCGAAAACTATCGTGCTGCCCCTTGCGTTTAAATTTTGGGATTCTTTTGTTTTATTTTGTCGAAAGCATCCTTGAAGGCTTTATCGAGATTTTTAAGCGTCTGCTGCAAGGGCTGAGAATGACATTCCTTAAGAAACGAAAGGTCATCCGTGGACTTCCAGAATGTAAGCCAATAAGCCACCTCGTTGTACCATAGGATGGATTGTTTATGTTCAAGACGAGACAAATTGAGCGCAAGTGCTTTGTTCCAAACCAAACGACAACAACCCGCCATTACTGCACATTTTTGCTCAATGTCTGGGGTGGTCTTTAGTTTGTATTTGTATGCCTAGAGTATTAACATGGAAATATTATACAATTGGTCTATAACTAACTCAAACGGTATTCGTACTGGTAGACACTGTGTTTTTAAAATGCATGTGCATTTGGTCTTTGTGTCGAAGTATCGTCGGAAAATCTTCTCGAAAGAGTCGCTAGATACACTAAAAAAACTACTGAGAGACGTTTGCCTCGATTTCGAATCTGGGCTAGTCGAATTCGACGGTGAAGGTGATCATGTGCATTTGCTGGTGGAATATCCGCCGAAAGTGGCGATAGCCAAGTTGGTCAATAGCCTTAAAGGCGTATCGAGCCGAAGATTGAAACAACTTCATCCAGAACTGAAAAATCACTACTACAAAAGTGCTCTATGGAGTCCTAGCTACTTTGCGGGATCTTGTGGTGGTGCGCCAATCGAGATTGTTAGACAGTACATCGAGCAACAAAACACACGTACTAATGTGCTTTAAGGCGGCTGATCCTCGCCCTAAACGGCGAGATTTTACGCTACTTGTTTTTCAAAAAGATTGATAAAAACTCGGCTGAAAAATATTTCTCCTTGCGGACACAGATGCTTTTCGGCTCGCATGATTACGTTGTATTCACGGAAATTTTTCCCTCAATTTTACTCCAACACTGGATCGTGTGATGCGGCTGTTTTTTCTTGCCAAGATTTTATTGCAAAAAAAGTCTCGCTTTGGGTATTTATGGTTATTATAAAGTGATGCGTCGAGTTGTTACTTAAGGTTGCTTTAATATCTATAGTATAAATGGGGCCGTCACCAGAATGGATAAAAAGTTGTCTTCCATCAGGCCATGAAGGTAGTGCGTTTGTTGTCGATGTTTCTGTTGATCTGGCCGCCAAATAGGTCGAGATAAACGCTTCATTCATGTCGGGCAGCATGTTCAGTATAGTGGCAGGACCGACTCGCCAGTCAGGCTCTGCTCTGAAAGTATATGGGCTGACAGCATATTGTATTTGTTTGAATATATCGTAATCCAAGCCATAGACCTGAAGCAATTCTTCCGTGGCAATAATATTATCGTTTTTGGGGCCTGCCAAAAGTCCTGCTTGTGCGTAATCGTCGACTTCTGCACCCAATAAACGATACTCAGAATCGGAGTCGCGAAAGTCAAGAATAGCATCGGCCAGCTCATTGGCTTTATCGTTATCAACACCAACGGATACAAATAAAGATGTCCAAAGTTCAGCAGAGGCACCATTAATAGAAAGTTTACCGCCCTCATCCTGAATACGAATAGTGAGTTTTACATCATCAAAGTTGATGGAATAAGGGCGGCCATCTGCCCAGACAGGCTGTTCTTCACTCGCGTATTTGAGTTGGTAGACAGTAAGTGCTAGCCCTGCCTTTACCGCTTCTGTAGCGGTTAAACGATCCACCGAGCGACGGGTAAGCAAACCCTCTATTTGACTATAATAAGCGAAACCAGACACTATCGAGGTTAATAAAATACTCATCCAAAGCACGATCAGTAGAGCGATTCCTTTCTGCTTTACATAACAATAATGGGTATTCTTGTTTGTGTATATGTTTTGGGATGTCTTCATGGTTAATCCGTTATTGTCTGATACGGCGAGCTAACAAATAGTGGCCAAAGACGCGCATCGGGTTGAATAAAGGATAGTTTTATCCGTATTAATTCGGGTATCAACAAGGGTAGGTCCCACTCTTCTTGCCACGGTTGCAGCCGATCTTCGTCATTTCTTGTACGGTATGCAAACTGTAAGTCGTTTATGCCGCTTAATAAAATGACCTGCTCTGGAAGGGTCGAATCATCCAGCAAATTGACGGGCGTGTAGCTAAGTACCAGTATAGAAACACCATTCTCGGTTTTTATTGCAAGCGTTTTCTTATAAAGGCCTTTTCGTTTGAGGTAACCTGGCATAGTGCCAACAAATTGCATCTTATCCGAACTTCCTTTGAAATAACGGATGCGATGATCGTCTGTGTTATCGTTCAGAGCCAGAGCCAGAGTTCCTTGAAGTTGTTTTTGTAGAAAAGCTCGCACGCTGCGCACTTGGCTATTGGCATCAATACGTTCCTGGCCTTTACCTGATATTTTGAGGTTTAATTGTATGCCTCCATGCATCATAACGAGTATGACAGCGATTAATGAAAAGCTGATTAATATTTCCAGCAGTGTAAAACCACATTGGGTTGACGAAGCTTGTTTCATATCACACCAGTATTACTCTTGTATTCATGTAAATGCTACTGGGTGGATCGCTGGTTAAGTTTACTATCCTTTTGGGTTGCCTGATTATCGATTATGGGGTTGATATGTTTAAAGCGTCGTCTGTACTCTTCTGTTAACGCATCAAACTCGCCTTTACTGTTAATAACGGTTGGCTTTATAGAAACAATAATTTCTGTTTTTATGGTGTCTGTGCTATTACTGCTAAATAGATGGCCTAAGATCGGTATGTCTGACAGTAGCGGCACGCCTTGGCGACTCTTGACTTGAGTTTCGGAAATTAATCCGCCCAGTAGTACGGTTTGACCGCTATCAACAGCGACCTTGGTTGATATTTCTCGTTGAGAAATAGACACGTTACCGTTACTGTCGGCTCCACCTGTAGGGGTGCTAATATTTTGTGATACATCTAAAAACACTAAACCGCCTGGATTAATACGAGGGGTAACATTTAATATAACCCCCGTGTCACGAAATTGTACTTCGCTGGTGATGGTGTCACCACTGCCACTCGTGTTAATGCTGGTGGTGTTCACGGGAATCTGAGTGCCTACGGTGATAGATGCGGCTTCGTTGTTTAATGCCCACAGCGTAGGGGAAGATAGCACTTTAGTTTTCCCGCTGGTTTTAAGCGCCGAGATGGCCGCGCCAATTCGGTCATTGGCAATTCGATAAGATAAGCCTGCGGTACCAAGGCTCAGAAAACCATTACCTTCGGCATTATTGCTGCTGGTAAAGCCCTCAGTGGCATTGTTTAGAAACCACTCAACGCCATAGCTTAGGCCATCGCTGAGTGTGACTTCAAGGATATTGGCTTCTATCAACACTTGTAGCGGCATAACATCTAATTGTTTGATGGCATTGAGAATGGTGCGGTATTGCGTGGGGCTGGCTTTTATTAATAATGAATTATTTTCTGCAATGGCGGTAAAGCTAATATCTCCTTGACTGATGACCGCCAGACTCACCTCGTTATCGTTACCGCTCGGACTATTGATGGCTTGTGTTCCGTCTCTAGTAATCCTTACCATATCCATTCCAGGCGTTACGTTGCTCGCAGGGGGGAGCCTGCGATTAGTATTGTTTTGAGTTGACGCGGTGCCACTTTGGTCGTCAAATATACTATTTAACGTCCCCGTGAGCTTGTCAGCATCCACATTTTCAACATTATAGACGTATAAATTCTGGCCTTTAATCTTGCTGACCTGTTGATCTAGTCGTTCCACCCATTGTTGTATAGTCTGAAGATATTCGGGTTGGGCGGTGACCGCCACAATCGAGTTAATTCTTTCCATGGGCATGAGACGAATTTGTTGACGCATAGGGCTGTTATCAATATTGAGTAACTGATTAATCTCTTGGATCATTGTATTGGGATCCGTGACCTCAAGAGAGAATATACCGACAGACATTCCTTTTAGCCAATTAACATCAAATATTTTAATGGTATTAAGATAGTTACGTAACTGATCAGGTGAGCCCGCCAGCATAATCATTCGACGAGCATCATCAGTATGAATAAGGGCGTTGGGTTTAAGGAATGGCCTGAGCAATTCGACTAGTTGACTGGCAGTAATGTATTGTAACGGGATAATTTGTACTTCATAACTAGGCGTTTGAGGTAGCGCGCCGGTACTGGGCGTTATATTGCCCATAATAGCTTCTTGTATAGGGATAATGTGGTATATCCCTTCGCGAAAAATAAGTGCGAGGGCATTCCAGTTCAGTAAGGTTTCCAGCGTGTATATTAGTTGATCTTTGTTGATGGGCTTGGCTGTCGAAAAGGTAATTTTTCCTTGTACATTAGGAGAAATAATGTAGGTCTCATTCAGTAACTCGCCAAAAATGGTGCGTACAACTTCTGAAATATCTGTTTGATTAAACTGTAAGCTAATATCCCCTTCACCCGTGTTGACGTTTTTGTCTCGCTTGGCCGCTAATTGTTGATTAAATAATTTCCCATCACCTCGGTAGAACGTGGCTCTGTTTTTTTGCGTGTTTGTTGACAGCTCTGTGCCGTTTGCACCCTCATTATCGGGCGATTTTTTATTTTCTGCCGTTATACCGTCTACCGTTATACGGGTAGTGGCGGGTATTTGAGTATTAGGGCTGACCTGAGCACTGTCGATTGGAAGTGGGTCTATTTTTGGTGATGGAGCCGAGCAGGAAACCAGTAAAAGTGCGCAGAGTTTTACTGCATAGAGTGGAATTGATTTCATTATAAACATGTCCAGTTAAGGTGTTGACCAATAAAGCGTTGCATCTTTACTGTATTTTCAATGATTGTTTTTCTATATTATAGTAAGTAGAGGGTTCGTTAATAAGCAGTTCTTTATCTTCTTTATTGATTTTATTTTTGAGAGAAATTTCCTTTTGCGCTACTTTTTCAAGCGCCCATCTTTTGCTGTCTTTATCAATATCATTGCCAATAAATAACGTTTTCTCTTTGTTGTTGTTTAAATCACGAATAATGGCCATTTTCTTGTCACCTGACATAACGATGCCCGTCACTTCTATCCTTATATCCTCTTCAAATTGCGCTTGCATTGTTGATTCGTTTGTTTGTGTAGGGCTCACATCCTCTACTATTGGCCGACGATCACTAGAAAACAGAGATCTTTTTGTTACCTCGCTCAATGAGAGTAGAGAGGGTAATGTCACTGCTGTTATTTGGATTAATGTTTTGTCAGTATCAGTCTCTACAATAGTCGCTAATGGAAAGTTGTTATGTCTGTCTTTTGTTAATTGATGATCTATCATTAAAAAGGCAAGATAGGCTGCACATAATATCGCTAAAAAGTACTTGTAGACTATACAGAAATTCATGGTCTTTCGCTTAGATTTTGGTTTTTTGGAGCTCGTTCTGTGTCAATATTTTCAATAAAGCCTGCTGCATCAAAAGTAATGTTTAGCTGACTTTCGCTCCTCTGGCCCCGTCCTCTGCTCTTGATGTTAATGTTGTCAAGTATCAGTATAGGATTGTTTTGCTCTATGTCATAAAAAACAGCTTGTAGTTTTTCTAATGAGCAACTCATATTGATAGTAACGATAATACGAATAAAACTATCTTCATTTTTCGAATTTAACCCTTGTCTTTGTATGTTGCACGTCGACTCATCCGTGTTGTAGGATTGAACTATACTCGCTATTTTGTTCTGTAGTGCCGCACTAGCTAAGTTTACCTGTCGTTCGTTAAGTAAAACGTTGCTATCCTTGTTCAATAATGCCTTCCACTCCTGTATTTCTAGTTCTAAAGCCTCATTCTGGCCTAAACTTCGATTCAAGCTTTGTTCCCGAGCGTTTAAGGTTTCTACTTCTTGGTTGAGGTTGATATGGGGCACAACTAATAAACGATAGCCTAGATACGCGATGGTAGTGATAAATATCAGTAGTATGAATACCGCTAATATTTGTTCGTTTGACGTGGGTTTATTGGACGGGATAAGTGGGTATAACATATCAAATGTCTCCCACAGTATTATCTAGACTTTCTACGTCTTCTTCATTGGTAGAGAGTGAGGAATTTTCGTTAATGCTATCGTGTGAATTGGATGACAGTATCGGCGCTAATTCCTCGGAATTATTCAGTAGCTTCAAACGTGTTTTCATTTTTATGCTGTAACGTTCCTTTTGAGATTCCCGGTCAATGGTGATAGGTTCCCTGAGACTGACCTCATCAAACCACGTTGCCTTGTCTAGTAGCGGAATGAGATTGGATGCTGAATGAGATAGGCCGCTGATGATCAGGCTGTCTTTATTAATGGTTAAGTCTTTTACATAACTATGATCAGGCAGTATTTGGGTGATCTTATCAAGTATTTTCGAAGGAGAGGGGGAGTTTAATTTTTTTTTCATGACAAAATTGACAGATTCTTTGATACTGGCTAATTGCTTTTTCAGCGCAATAATGTTGCTAATACTCGGTTGTTGTACTGCTAGGTACCGTTGTTTTTGTTGGATTTTTTTTTGTTTGATTTGTAAGCTGTATTGCTGTGGAAAAACCACTAGACATATGGCGAGTATGGTTGCGGCTACATTGATCCATAGGAAGCGCTGGGGTGATTCCCCTCTTTTTTCCATAGGCAAAAAATTAACTGACAGCGTTTCAATGCGGTTGTTTGCATTATCAGTCAATACGCTTTTTGCAGCATCAACACTATCTAACCTAAGCTCGCTTGAGGCGAAGTAGTCTACGCTGTTGTCCACTGTTTCTTGTTTGATGAGAAATAGGTCTACACTAATTTTTCCCTCATTTTTATTCGAGGGTAATAGTGTGTAATCGTAATAAACGTCATCAGCAGTGAATGGGGTTAATCTGTCTATTTCATAGCGAAAAAAGCTATCCAGGTTTTTTTCAGTTTGTTTTGGAAGCTGAAGTCGGTAATGCAGTAATTGATCAGGCTCCAACACTAGCGTTGTCGTGGAGTTTTTCAGCTTGTATTTTATTCTTAGATGGTTCCAGTCATAATGGCTGACCACCTCTTTGTCTGCGGCTATGCTTTCTATATAATGTTGGGTATTTCTGTCCTTATAAAACAGCATGATTTCTTCTTCGTGAAAACGAATGATCAGGCACTGATTTTTTGTTTTAAATTTTTGCGAGTATTTTTCGGGCAGCATAGAGAGTAGTGCGTTACCCCACCATACAAAAAAGGCATAAAAAGCACTGCTTTTATAGCGTGTATAAGTTTTTTTATATGCTTCGTGACCGTGCAAAAACACATTCATTTCCTCTGAGTTTGCAAAAAAATTGTAACCTACGTTATCTTACTCACCCACTATCGACAAGTCAGT
>Ga0307488_10002559_pt1 | contig 15355 bp, 7 predicted proteins | sample SB02metaG_FD_202248 | JGI IMG/M metagenome (GOLD analysis project Ga0307488, IMG submission 202248) | Sea-ice brine microbial communities from Beaufort Sea near Barrow, Alaska, United States - SB 0.2 | ecosystem: Environmental > Aquatic > Marine > Coastal | place: USA: Alaska | collected 2017-05-06 | reverse complement strand
TTAACGTAGGCATAATATCTATGACATGTCCTTGCTGCTGGGTTACTTTTGTGGTTGTGGATATTCCTTTTGGCCAATGAACAATTAATGGCGTTGCTATGCCCCCCTCATGATTATACATTTTATATTTTCTAAACGGTGTATTGCTCATATTAGCCCAATTTACACGATAAGATTGTGCTGAATTTTGGCCCCCTAAATCTTCAAGAATATCTGTATTAAATTCACCTCCTTGCGAAAAACCATTGCCTCCATTATCACTTAAAAATAAAATAAGTGTATTATCTAGTTCGTTATTTTGCTTTAACACCTCTATGATTTGACCTACTCCTTGATCCATATGATCAATTTGTGCAGCATAAACAGCCATTAGCTCATCCCATACTTCTTTTTCTTTTGGTGATAAACTTTCCCAGTTTGGTACTTTTGAGTCTCTTTTGCTTATGACTCCGTTAGGGTCAATAAGTCCAAGTTGTTTCATTGTAGAAAGACGATTATTTCTAAAATAATCCCAACCTTGCATGAATTTACCCTTGTATTTGGCTATTAACTCTTTACGTGCATGTAAAGGTCTGTGTGGTGCATAATGCGCTACATACATGAAAAAAGGTGAATCGCTCTGTGTTTTGAAATGTTCATTTAGATAATTAACCGAACTTTCATTAATACCTTCTGTGATATAAAAATCTTTTGGAGGCTTTATTCTAGTATTATCTTGCGTTAAAGTTTTGATATCGTAATAGCCACCTCCACCTTGCAACATACCGAAGTATTTGTCAAAACCACGTTGCAATGGCCAATTGTATTTTGTACTATCTTGATTCATGTAAGGGTCGTAAACTACATGCCATTTTCCTGTAACATAGTTTTTATATCCAGCAGTTTTTAATACCTGAGCTAGTGTTGCCGAATGTTCATTGATTTCGCCTTGATATCCTGGTTTTCCTTGATTTGAGGCGGTCATCCATCCCAAGCCGCTTTTATGAGCATATAAACCTGTAAGTAAACTGGCCCTTGTGGGACAACAGCGTCCTGTATTGTAAAATTGATTAAACACTAAACCATTACTAGCTAATTTATCTAAATTAGGAGTTTCTATTCCAGACCCCATAAACCCAAGGTCTGAAAAACCCATATCATCAGCCATTATTAAGATAATGTTTGGTTTTTTGCTTTTATGATTATTTATTTCATGACATTGAAATAAAAGAAAAGAAGCTAATGTTATTAAAATAATTCTTTTCACAATTAGTTATAATGGTTAGTATTATACTTTTTGATTTTTTTTTAAACAAGTAAGATCACTAGTCTTATGGATAGGTAAAAGTATTAATATAACTATTCGGCAAGGTTTACTTTAAATCACAAAAGGTCTTTATATTGTCAAAAAAAGGGGGGAAACAAGAAAAAACGAATTGATCTCTTTTTTAAAGACAATTCGTTTTATTTATATTTCGAGTAATTTTACTTTCTATTATTTGATATAATATCTTGAACTGAAGGTTCGTTGTCTTTTTTATTTACAATTCCACCAAAATCTGTGTCCGTAATTTTTCTAAAATCTATCAAAGATTTATTGTTTTCATATTTTTTCATTAAATCTGATAACTGATTTTTTAAATTTGAGACAACATTTGTGTATTGAGGGTCTGAAATTATATTGTTCATTTGTTTAGGGTCTTTTTCTAAATCGTACACTTCCCAAATATCAACATTGTAATAAAAATGAGCTAAAGTATATTTTTGAGTTCTTATCCCATAATGAGGTTGTATATGGTGCCAATAAGGAAATTCGTAATAATGATAATACATTTCTTGTTTCCAATTTTCAGGAGTTTTACCAAATAAAATAGGCTCAAAACTTTTTCCTTGTATTTGTACGTTTGTGCTAATGTCTGCTAAATCTAACAAAGTTGGTGCAAAATCTATATTTGTAATAATGTCTTTATTAACTGTGGCTGCCTGCACTTTTTTTGGATATCTAACAATAAAAGGCATTCTTAAAGATTCTTCGTAAATAAATCGTTTATCAAAAAAACCGTGATCTCCCAAGTAAAAACCTTGATCTGATGTTAATACAATAATTGTATTTTCTGTTAAATTATTTTTGTCTAAATACTTTAAAACTCTACCAATGTTATCATCAACAGATTTAACACAGGCTAAATAATCTTTAATATAGGTTTGGTAACGCCATTTTCTGCCCTCTTCTTTAGTTAAGTTTTTCGGCTGAACAATTTCATCCGGTTTCGCTCCATAAAACTCCCATTTTAATTTTTCCTTGCCTTTTAATCCTTTTGGAGTTTCGAATTTCATATCTCTTCTTGAGAAATAATCCATCGTCATTTCGGTATCACCGGCAGTAAATTCTCTTCCTTTATAATCATCATTAAAAGTAGATGGATAAGGCATTTCTATATCATCCCAAAGTTTTTCATATTTAGTATCTGGTTCCCAAGGCCTGTGAGGTGCTTTGTATTGCAAAACCATTAAAAAAGGAGTATTTGGTTTGCGATCTATTTCTAACCATTTCATCGCAAAATCTGTACTTAGATTTGTAGCATAACCCTTTTCTTTAACGTTTTTTCCGTTTTCGTTAAATACAGGATTCCAGTATTGACCTTGTTGACCTGCCGAATTGTGATATTTAAAAACATCGAAACCTTGAGGCTCAGTTCCTAGATGCCATTTACCAAACAAACTAGTTTGATACCCGTTTTTTTGAAATTCTTGAGGGAAGGTCCATTTTGTTTTGTCAAATTTACCTCCACGTTCATTTTTGTAATACCCATTAATATTACTATAATTTCCTGTAAGAATTGCAGCTCTAGAGGGACCGCAAATAGCATTTGTGCAAAGTACATCTTGAAAAAGCATGCCTTCTTTTGCCAATTTATCAATATTTGGAGTAGGAGCAATATCTTTATAAATCCCTCCGTAAGCACTTATTGCTTGGGTGGTTAAATCATCTGCCATAATATAAATGATATTAGGCCTTTCTTTTATGCCATTATTTTGTGAAATTTGATCATTGGTTTTGTTAGTACAGTAAGATAATACTAGTACAATAACAAGAATCGCGGTAATAGCAGGAATATGTTTTTTAAAATTACTCATTTTAGTGATCTAATTTTATATAAGTTGTGGTGTAAAACAGTTTCTTTTAAGTCTTTTGACGAAGAAGAATTACCTGTCATTATGGTAAATTTATCGAGTTCAACAACTAAATTAAGGTCTTTATCATACATTGCTAAACTAGTAGCTGTACTGTTTAAAGAAACAATTTTTGATTGCCCAAGGTTTAAGGAAACCCTTTTGTATACTTTTAGTTCTTTTACTGGTCTAGTAAATGAGCTTATTTGACCTCTTACATACAATTTAACAAACTCTTCTCTATACATTTAACCCGTATTGTTGTTTTAATATTTGCAGTGATAATAGCATCTCTTCCAAAAAACGCCTCTTTTGATAGGAAGGAACTTCAAAATTGAATTTAGTGTAACTTAATCCGTATCCAAAACGGTACAAGAGTGTTTTTACTTCAGTATTATATCTATGTATATAATTGTTTGTGTTTTATCTAAATATATTATACTGCCAGTATTACTTGTTTCTTTAGAAGCACACGAGGATAAGAGTATCATAATTAAATTTACTCGCAATAATATTTTATCAAAAGAAATTAGAAAGAGGAGCCTAATTAATTTCTAATTAGGCTTCTCTAAGTTATTTAGTTTAGTAACCAGGGTTTTGATCAGCAGCGGTTATTTCTCTATTTGTATCTATTTCTACACCAGGGATTGGGATTAACATAACAGATTGATCGTCTGGAAAAACAGGGTCAAAACCTCTATCTATTCTGGCATTGTGAACATCTATGTAGTTTACTTTAAAGAAATCATAACCTCTTCTATGTCCTACAAAAAAGTCTTGCCCTTCTCCTAATAATTCAAAGTGATATTCTTTCATAATAGCTGCTCTAAACTCATCTTGATTTAACCCAAACCAATTAGCAGGCTCTGTAACTCCATTTCCTGAATTTCTAGCTCTTGTTAGTACCTCATTGACATATTGATAAGCACTTGTTGGTCCATTCAATTCATTTTCAATTTCAGCTAGCATTAATAGTAAATCACCATAACGAAGTTGAACGAAGTTGTAGTTTGTAGCGTCTGATTTTATTGATTGGTCTTTAATGAAGTATTTGTTTATATAGGTATATGCAACATTAAAATTTGATCTGGCTCTAGCAGGATATACTTTTAAAAGAGCTCCATTACCAAATTTATTATATTGATCTCGAAAGGTAGAATTATACCTTGGATCATTAGGATATCTTGCCGCATGAGCATCAACAACTTCAGGAAGTGCTCTAACACGCTCCCAACCTGGTCCAGCATACGCAGCATTTGGCGTAAAAATACGTCCGATTTTTGATTTAACTTCAGGATTAAATTGAATTTCAAAAATAGACTCAGAATTATTATTTGCCGTATTTTCTGAACTAAATAAATCATCATAATTATTAACTAAACTGTACATGCCATATACTTGAATAGCTTCATCATAAGCTTTTTGCCAGTACGGACTTGAGCTATTATTACCAGCAAGTGTCATATATGTTTTAGCTAATAGCATGTTTGCAGCATATTTTCCAGGTTTCCCGCCACTTTGTTCACCTGGTCCTTTCATTAAGCTTTTTGCTTTTTCACAATCTGCAATAATAAGAGCATAAACATCTTCTACACTGGCTCTAGGCTGGTGAAGTGTTTCAGGTGTAGTAGGTAATACTCTTAGAGGTACACCACCGTATAGTCTAACCAAATTAAGATATACATGGGCTCTTAAAAAATAGGTGATCCCTAAAATGTTATCTAATTCAGCATCCCCAGAATCTTCAGCTACATTCACAATCATGTCATTGGCTCTACCAATTGATTTGTAAGAAAATTCCCAAAACTTCGTTAAATAATTGATTGTAGGCGTAGGTCTTAAAGCACCTATTGTATATCTATCACGGCCCACTTTAGCCGCAAACATACCCGACATATACGCATTTACAACATGGTAGTCATGCCCATAATAAAAATGGTCTGTAAGTGGATTGAAAACACCATTAAGTGCTGTACTAGCTCCATCTACACTAGTGTAAACGCTGCTTTCTGTTAGGTATGGAGGGTTTTCTTCTAAATTACAAGAAACATAAAGTAAAGAAGAAAAAATTGTTGCAATTAATAATTTAATTATATTTTTCATGATAAAGATTTTTAAAATTTAATATTGGCACCAATTACATAACTTGATACATTAGGGCTTCCTCCCCAGTCAACTCCTATGATAGTACCATTATATAAGAAACTTGTTAATTCAGGGTCGTAACCACTATAATCAGTAATGGTAAACACATTATTACCAGAGGCATACAGTCTAATTCCTTGGATAAACGATTCTTTCTCTAAGTTTAAATCATAACTTAACGTTATATTATTTAAACGGAAATAACTACCGTCTTCAACTAATCTATCTGTTGGTCTTGTTGTTGCCGATTGAGATCCTACTCTTGGGTAGGCTCCTGTAGGGTTTGCTAGTGACCATGCATCAAGATAGGTGTCTTGTCTAATGTTTCTAGTTGTACCCTCTGCATTGCCCTCAATTAATAAATTACCATTCACAATGTCATTACCTTCTACACCATTAAATAACATAGAAAGGCCAAAGTTTTTATACTTTAACTTAGCATTGATCCCGTAAGTGAAATCAGGGTTTGGATTTCCAATATTTGTTCTATCAGCAGAAGTTATAAACCCATCACCATCAACATCAACATAAGCAACATCACCAGCTAGGTTTGGAGTATTACCATGGGTAGGTCCTGTGTCTGCAGCAGGTTGATCTTGGTATATGCCATTTGTTTTATACCCCCAGAATAAACCTACTTCTTGTCCTTGAATAAAAGCATTTGCAGGTGCTTTAAAATTGTTACCAGAAGACACATTACTACCTAGATAATAAGGGGTGCTTACAAGTTGTCCGTCTATCCAAATATCACTTGCTGGAAGGGCTTCTAAATCTTGTATTTTAGATTTATTAAAAGATATATTACCCCCTAATGAAAACGAGAAATTGTCTTTCTCAACAATTAAACCATCAAAAGATATATCAATACCCTGATTTTGAAGTCCTCCTTGATTCTTTAAGAAATTTGTAAAACCTGAAGAGGTAGGTATGGGTGTATTAATTAATAAATCGGTTGTTTCTTTTTGATAAATATCAAAGCTAGTTGAAAGTCTGCCATTCCATAAGCTAAGATCAAAACCTGCATTTAATTGTGTCGTTGTTTCCCAAGTTAAATCTGGGTTTGAGATATTTAAAGGGGCAACCCCAACTACAGTGCTTCCACTATCGTCAGAATAAAGTGACGTATCATAGAGATTAAGGGTTTGGTATGGATTAATTGCCTGATTACCAACTTGTCCCCAACTTGCTCTAAACTTTAAATTTGAAACTAATTTAGAAGCTGTCAAGAATTTTTCGTTAGAAGCTGTCCAACCTAGTGATACTGCTGGAAAATATCCTGTTTGGTTTGCTCCTTGAAATTTTGAAGATTTATCTGCTCTAAATGAAGCATTGAACATATACTTGTTTTTTATAGTATAAGTAAACCTTCCTAAATAAGAAAAGATATTTTCTTTAAACCTTAGTTTAGAAAAAGGAGTTACTACAACACCTCCTAATTGCGGGCTTTGTTCTCTTAAATTATTTATTGCAAAATCACTTATTTCGTAAATTTCGTTTTTAGAGTCAGAACCATCATAAGTAACACCTACTGTAGCATTTAATCTATGGCTATTTTCAAAACGTTTTGTATATAATAACAAGTTGTCAAATGTATATGACGTTTTTTCTAAAGAAGAAAGTGCCAAAAGACTATTGTTTTCTTTACCTTGAAATGTTTCTGCACCATACCAACGTGAACGATCTTTAGTACGGAAATTAGAGCCTGCTCTAATTTGATACTTAAAGGCGTCATTTATTTTATAGGTTAGGTTAACAGAAGCATTTAATCTTTTTTCGTTAATTTTTTCTTCAAAATTTTCAGTAAATTTAAATGGGTTCGTAAAATCCTCATCATCTTCTATCTCACCATCAACCAATGGATTATAACTAATTAATTGACGAGCAAAACTTCTAGAGCCTCCAGAAATAGAAGTTCCTTGAGACATATTACCCCTACCTAAATAGAGACCAACTCTGGTATCTATTTTAAGTTTATCTGTTAAATTATTTGAATAATTAAATTGTAAATTAGAATTTGTTAAGAAGGTGGCTGGAAGAATACCTTCTGTATCATTAAAAGTAGCTGACAAGTAATAGTTTGACTTCTCTGTTGCTCCACTTATATTAAGTCCCATGTTTTTTGAGAGACCAGCTCGGAATATTTCATCTTGCCAATTAACTTGACGTAATGGGTCTCCAACAGGGTCACCAGCACTATCGATTGCATATACATCGGTGCCATTAATAGAATATGGTATATCGATTCCGTTTATAATAGCAGACTCATTTCTATATTGCGCATAGTCTAAAGCATTTAAAACAGGAATAGTATTATTTACATTAATGATGGTTGATGAACCAAAAACATTTATAACGGCTTTTCCTTGCTTTCCTTTTTTAGTAGTAATTAGAATAACCCCATTTGCACCGCGAGATCCATAAATAGCGGTAGCAGATGCATCCTTTAAAACTACCATACTCTCAATATCTCTTGGATTAATACCTGTTAAACCATTTTGAGTTTGTTGAGAATCATTTGCGTTTCTAGAAGCATTTATAACATCTTCACCTGCTGAACTAATGATAACACCATCAATTACATATAAAGGCTCGTTATTTCCTCTTAAACTATTTGCTCCACGAATACGGATACTTGTTGGAGCTCCCGGTGATCCCGTATTTGAACTTACTAGTAAGCCAGAAGATCTCCCTTGTAATAAAGAACCAACAGTATTGTATTGTGCAGCAACACTGGCTGTTTCTTTGACTTCTGTTATTGCACCAGTTAAATCTTTTTTCGCTGATGATCCATACCCAATTACAACAATTTCATCTAATTGTTCAGCATTAGGTTTTAATTCAATTGTTATTGAGGTTTGATCTGTAATTATAACCTCTTTTGTAATATACCCAAGAAACCTTACAACTAAAGTAGCTGGAGTTTTAGGAATTGTAATAGTGAAGTTACCATCAAAATTGGTCATTTCTCCTTTTGTGCTCCCTTTAATAATGATTGAAGCTCCTGGAAGAGGAAATTTAGCGTCATCAATAACTTTTCCTTTTAATGTTGTTTGAGCCAAAAATGACAATGGCACCAAAAACAAAATGATGTAAAGAATTTTTTTCATGATTAAGATTTTTATTTTGAGCCAAAGTATCTTTTATATGCCTAATCAACTTTTAATTAACATCACAAATGGTATGATAATTGTCAGAACGACTATTTTTACTATGTTTCATCTAATTTTTTTAAAAAAAATTCTGTATTTTATTTTGGCAAATAACTATTTCTTCAATCCTTCTAAAAAACCGCTAGGTGTTTGTTTATAGAATTTTTTAAAGGAAGTACTAAAGTATTTTGGGTTAGAGAAACCAGAACTATAGGCAACTTCTTTAATACTTAAGTGCCCTTTAATAAGTAAATTTTTTGCCTGCTTTAGTTTGGTATGAATTATAAAATCTTGCGGAGACAAGTCGACTAAATTTTTTAATTTCATAAATAAAGAAGTTCTGCTCATACCAAAACTTTTAGATAAATCATGCACAGAGAATGAACTGTTTTCTAAATTTTCTAAAATTCTATTTTCTAAGTTTTGTAAAAAGTGTTGGTCTTTTTGTGTTCTAAATAATGATGCACTTTCTACATCGGAATCGTGAATATATTTTTCTCTTAATTTTATTTGAAATTTTAAGGTATTAATAATCTTTGCAAACAATAATTTTAGATCAACAGGTTTCTCTAAGTATTCAGAAACACCACTTTCTATGCTTTCTAATTTTTGATTAGAGTTCTGAAGTACCGTAAGCATAAAGACAGGAATATGGTTTAAGTTAATATTTTCTTTTAACTTTTTAGCCATTTCCATACCATCCATTTTTGGCATTATTAAATCTGTAAGAATAATATCTGGAAATTCCTGAGAGGCCATTTCTATTCCTTCAAGTCCATTTTTAGCTTCAAAAATTTGAAAATAAGTACCTAATGTTTCAACTAAAAGTTCTCTTAGTTCATCATTGTCTTCAACGATAAGAATTTTTGCATCACTAAACTTTTCTAACTCTGTTTGATCATTAAAAGTAGCATCACTCTTTATAATTTCGTCTTCTTGAATGGCACTTTCTTTGTATTTAGATTTTAAGCATTTAAGCAGAATTGTAAAAGTTGTCTCTTTATTTTCAATACTTTCAAAACTTATTTTTCCACCCGTTTTCTCAATTAGTTTTTTGGTCATTATTAGCCCAAGTCCTGTTCCAAGACTTTGACTATTAATTGCGTTTTTTGCTCTATAATAACTTTTTAAAATAAATTTTTGTTGGTCTTTGGGTATTCCTAAACCTTGGTCTACAATTTCAATTTTTAATTCTCCTTTAGGTGTTTCATACAAATTGATACTAATTTCTCCACTATTAAAAGAGTATTTTATTGCATTTGATAAAAGGTTTAAAATAATCTTATCGAAAACATCTCTATAGTAATAGAATATTTCATTATTCCAATTATTATTCACATATATAGTTAAATCTTTTTCTTCAGTAAGTGGTTTAAAATTGTTAATTCTTCCTTCTAAATACTTGTTTAAATCTATTTTAGATACTTCTTGAAAAATACTGTCTGATGAAGTAACCCTATGAAAATTCAACATTTGTTCAAACAAAGAATTAATTCTTTTAACAGTTGTTTTTATTCTATTATTAGAATCTGTTGCTAAATCTGAATTTTTATTCGTTATGTTTTCTAAAGAAGACATTAAAATAGTAAGAGGTGTTTTTATTTCATGTGTAATATTGTTGAAAAAATCAATTTGATCTTCAGCATTTTTTTTGTTTATTATTACACTAGTAAAGTGTACAATCGCTAGAATAAGTAATATTACAAGAATAGCATAAATAATAAAAGCATTTGTAGTTGCCCACCATGGTGATAAAACTTTAATTTTTATAGCCCTTAGATTGCTCTCTAAATTATATTTATTATATGCTTTTACCTTAAATTCATATGCTCCACTTCCTAAATTTGTATAGGAAGCAAAATTATTAAAGCTAAGCTTGGACCAATCAGTGTCAAAACCTTCTAACTTCCATGAATATTTCATTTTACTAGCCGCACTATGTTGAACTCCTGTAAATTCTATTTCTATTGAATTTTCATTACTTTCTAAATTGATTATACTCGTTTCATTAATATGCTTTTCTAATGGTTTTTCTGAAGGTTTAATTTCTTTATTAAATAGTTTAATCGCGTCAAAAACTAATGTGGGTTTTTGTTCTTGAATAATAATTTTTTTAGGATTGAATAAAGTAACCCCACTTACACCACCAAAAGCCATTAAATTTTTATCGAGTTTAGCATAACTACCGTAATTATATTCTGTGCTTGCTAATCCATCTTTTTTGTCATAAATATTTATAACAGTATCTTTTTCTTTGACTAAAACATTTACAAGACCTCTTGTTGTACTTGCCCAAACGGAAGAGTCACTCTCTAACAATACACCTTGAATAATATCTGATGGCAACCCAGAGTTAATATTTAATTTCTTAATTTCATTAGTCTTAGTATTATAGAAAACCAAGCCAGCTCCATTTGTTCCAATAATTAAATTATTGTCTTTCGTTTCTTTCACACTATTTATCGTTGAAAAAGCTAGTAATTTCTTGCTTGGTGCTAAATCTTCAATAATTTTGAAACTACCGTTTTTTGGGTTTATACTATAAATTCCTTTTCTACCAGAAGCTAAAATAGTACCATTACTAGATTCTATGATTGATTTAATATAGGGTATGGGAAATTCTTTTATTGAACCTGAAGGCGAGATTACCATTAAACTCTTATCAATACCACCAACCCAAATGTTATTTTTGCTATCTTTTTTTACAGCAGAAACTTTACTGATAAGGTTTTTTTCTTTGTGAAGATCATTAAAATTACTTATCGTAAAATCATTTATATTAATTTTAAATAGCCCAAAATTGTAGGTTCCAACCCACATAAAGTTTTTGTCTGCTTCAATTGCTAAAACAATAACTGAAGATTTAATATTTGATTTAAATTTTTTTATATGCTTCCAAGTATTTTTCTTTTGGTTCCAAATACTTAAACCATCTTTTGTTCCAAACCAAAGATGACCATTACTATCTATGGCTACACTTCTCGTAAAGTCATTAGAAAGACTGTTTTTAGTATTTAATTGATGTTGAACTTTTAAAAAAGGGAACTTTTTAGAATTAAAATAATTTACGCCACCACCATAGGTCGCTACCCATAGAACACCATTGTTGCTTACTTCTAAATCGTAAACGCCACTACTAGAAATAGAAGTTGGGTCATTCGAATTTTCAACAAAATGGTTAATTGTTTCGTATTTAGAATTTAACTGATAAATACCATCGCCATCAGTAGCAATATATAAAGAGCTCTCTTTTCCTGCAATAATATCTTTTACAGTAAATTTAAAATCTTTAATAACCTTATCGAAGATAAAAAAATTAAATAGTACTTTTATCTTAAAAACTATCCCTGATTTAGTACCTACATATAAATTATTGTTAACTTTATTTAAAAAATGAATTTCAGTTAAATTTTTAGTTAAATCAATTTTTTCTATCGATTTTTTTTTCAAATCATAATTAAAAAGACCATTATCTGTCCCTAAAAAAATTCTTTCTTTAAAAACAACAAGAGATTTTATTGACTCTTGATAACCAGAGTTTTCAATTTTTTTGGTTGATACATTATATTTCCATAGACCATTAAAAGCCCCAATCCAAATATTTCCTTCTTTGTCTTCATCAATAGAAGTCACTAAAGATGGATTAATGTTACCTTTACTTTGTATTAAATCAAATTTATCAAGATTTTTATTATACAAGCAGACCCCTTTTTCCAAACCAGCCCAAATATTATTTTTACTGTCAATAAAAATTTCATTTATTCTATTATTTAAGGTTTCTGGTAACCCATTGTAAGTGTTGTAAACTTTGTAAAATTTAGAATTGTGTTTTAAGATTCCTTCTTCAGAGCCAATCCAAATGTTTCCTATACTATCTTGTTTTACTGCATAAGTTATGCTTTGTGTAGAAACATTTTCTCCCTCCAATTGTGAAAATTCAGAGCTGCTCTGCGCAAAAATATTTTGAACAAAACATAAAATGAAAATAGAAAATAACTTAATATTAAATTTCAATATGTAACTTTGTGTGTGATTTCTTTGTAAAACAATAATTATTAAATAAAAGACTAATATACCAATTTAATTATAAAAATATACATATGATACTAAAGCAGCCTTTTATTACCGTTTATTTAATCGTATTTTTTTTGGTTGCTTGTGATACAAAAAAGGAAACAAAAGCTATTAATAAAAAAAATGTAAAAATCTCTATTGATAAAGTTAAAACGCCAAAAGGAATGGTTTGGGTCGAAGCAAAAACTTTTCTAATGGGGGCTAAAGAAGGAGATCAGTTCGCTATGGCAAGAGAGAAACCAGCTCATAAAGTGTATACAGACGGTTTTTTTATTGATGCTAATGAAGTAACCAATAAACAATTCAAAGAATTTGTAGATGCTACAAACTATCTTACTGTAGCAGAAAAGCCAATAGATTGGGTAAAAATAAAAAAAGATTTACCAGAGGGAACAAAAAAACCAGCAGATTCAATTCTGCAACCTGGTAGTTTAATTTTTAACAAAAATGCTAGCAAAATTGTATCAATGAATAATTATACTCAATGGTGGACTTGGAAAGTTGGAGCTAATTGGAAACAACCAGGAGGCCCAGGAAGTTCTATTGAAGGGAAAGGTAATTACCCAGTAGTTCATGTAGGTTATGATGATGCTTTGGCATATTGTAAATGGACAAATAGAAGATTACCAACAGAAGCAGAATGGGAAGCTGCTGCACAAGGAGAAAACACAGATAACACATTTGTTTGGGGTAATAATCTTGCTGATTTAAATGCAAATGCAAATACTTGGCAAGGCCAGTTTCCTGTAAAAAACCTATCTAAAGACGGGTTTGAGTATATATCACCTATAAAATCATATCCGCCAAATAATATTGAAATATATGATTTGGCAGGTAATGTTTGGGAGATGACTACAGATTTATTTAATGTTAATTATTATCAATCAATGAATTCAAACAAAGTATTAAAAAATCCTAAAGGACCAGAAACGTCATATTCACCCTCTAATTCCTATCAATTAGAATATGTTATGAAAGGAGGTTCCTTTTTATGTCATGAATCATATTGTGCTAGTTTTAGGATTTCTGCAAGAATGGGAATGGAGCCAAGTTCAAGTTCTGATCATATTGGTTTTAGAACAGTTGCTACAAAAGAAATGTTATTAGAAAACACACAATAATAACTTGTTATCGTTTTTAGTGAAGCTTAAAAAAAGGGATCCTATTTTTTTTTCTTACCATAACCGAAATCACAGAGTCTCCATTTGCTGTAAAATTTCTGGTCTTTTTATAATTAATCTGAATTAGATAATAATATATTTTTAACATTCTCTAATATATATGCTTTCCATTTATGAGGATTAACTTTGAAAATAGTATTGCCACTATTGGGATTTAACTTTGAATAACCAATAATTAAACTCCATATCGTTAAGTAAATCATTTCTGGTTTATTCGAATTAATAATACTACCATCTTGCTGCCCTCTTTTTATTTCAGTAACAATTAAACGCCTTGGTATATTATGTATATCCATTACCTTTTTTAAATATACACTATCTTTTATGGCAGGCAACATCAAATTATTACTATCAGAATCCCTAGTTGCTTTTCGTATAAAAGTTAGATAATCAAGTAATATTGAATAATAATCATAATAGTCTTCACTAAATTTTATATAACTATAAAATAAATTATAAGATGTTTCATATCCGTTTTCATTAGAATTGCCTTCTATTTTATCGTAATAATAATCTAGCAATGTTATAAACGCCTTATGTGTTATTGCCATATACAAACTTTCTTTACTTTTAAAATAGCTATATAAAGTTGTTTTGCTACAATTCGCTTCCTTAGATATATCACTCATTTTAAAGTTTGGATACCCTTTTTGAAAACAAATTTTTTCAGCACTAGCTAAAATTTTTTCTTCCCGAGATTTTTTAATTTGTCTTTCCATTTAACTATAATCTTGTTTAACTAGCTTTTTATTAGTATCAAAAATAAGGGGGTTAAAGCCTTTAAATTTTATTACAGAGTTTTTGGGGTGCAAAAAACACATATTTGAACTCAGAGTTCAAATATAAGAAAAGGTTCTCAGATAATAAGTGGTTTAACCTTGTTTATATTATCTAGTTTACTAAAATGACTCAAATAGATAACGTTTTCTAAAGTATTTTAGCGGTGCTATAAATTTCAAAATATTCAAGCCCATCCTTATTAGCTTAGGCAACTATTTGAAAAAGAAGTTTATTACTTTTTAATTACTATACGCTATGTTTTCCTTTTTTATTTAAATTTCATTTTTCTGATAAAATCAGTGTAAATAGAAAACGAGAAATTCAACTATAAAAATTATCATTTCAATTTTTATAACCTAATAGTCTAATCTTTTAATATTTTTTATATATTTGAACCCTGAGTTCACATTTATATTTAATCTTGTTTTTATTTTAATATTACTATGTTGAAAAATATTGAATTACCTGTTATTGTATCACCTATGTTTTTAATTTCTAACCCTAAAATGGTGATAGAGTGTTGTAAAAACGGAGTTATAGGATCGTTTCCTTTTACAAATGCGAGAACTATTGAAATATTAGAAAGCTGGATAAAAACTATAAAAAATGAACTCAAAGAACAACTTTGCAACACGCCTTGGGCTGCTAATGTTATAACACATAGCTCTTACACTAAATTTGATGAGGAATTAGCATTAATTTCTAAATACAAACCACCAATTGTTATTACGGCACTTGGAAGCCCCAAAAGAGTTATAAAAACTGTAAAAGAATATGGCGGATTGGTTTTTGCCGATGTAAATTCTATAAAATACGCAAAGAAATGTGCAGAAACAGAAGTTGACGGGTTAATACTAATTTGCTCTGGTGCAG
>Ga0307488_10002558_pt1 | contig 15357 bp, 15 predicted proteins | sample SB02metaG_FD_202248 | JGI IMG/M metagenome (GOLD analysis project Ga0307488, IMG submission 202248) | Sea-ice brine microbial communities from Beaufort Sea near Barrow, Alaska, United States - SB 0.2 | ecosystem: Environmental > Aquatic > Marine > Coastal | place: USA: Alaska | collected... | reverse complement strand
TAATTCAATTGCTTCTCTTTTTTCTTTAAATATTATCTGGTAGTGGCTGAATCTTGATTAAAAAGATCTTCTTGTTCTTTTTTAATTTTTCTAGCGTACATTTATGTCTTACAGACTTTGTTTTTGGAAAGATATCACAAGAAAACGTACCAAAAACTTGTACCCATTTTTTTTTGAGCTAGTCTTGATTTATAAGCAGATCATCCAGCACTTTTTCTTAGCGCATTTCTATCTTTTCAATGATGGAACACTCCTCTTTTTTTCACAGGTCCTCTTTTGAGTTTTTTCCTGCTTTCTTTGGGGATCTTGGATCGAATGGCATGTGTATTAAAATTAGATGCTATACTAAAGGTAACCAAAAAAATTTACTTTTTCAACAACCAACTGCTAGACTGTATTTTATCACCCAATCCATCAACTAAAGTAATTCCCATTTGATCACAAATAGGTCTTTCTGGAATGGTATTATTATTTTGATCTCCACCATTTGCGAAGCTTAACTCATATTCTGGACCAAAATCTAAAGCAATTTTTTCAATGGTTTTGCATACGGTCCTATCTTGATCTATAGATAAAACACAATGATTTACTGATTTTATACTGGAAACGATGAAAACACGTTCCAACTCTTGTTGAAACTCTTTTGATCCTTTTAAGGCTCTTTGATAATCACTATTTACAATTACAAATAATTCATCCGCCAATGCTTTGGCATTGTTAAAATACTCAATATGCCCTTTATGTATTGGGTTAAAATAACCAGATACAATCATTCCTTTTTTCTTACTCATGTTATTCTTTTTTATCTACCAAAATCGTCTTGTGCTCTTATAATATCCTCTTCATCTGAAGGATGGTTCGCATCGGTATGCTGCCATATCTCAGCTACCACACAATGATCATCTAAACCTATTAAACGATGGCGTTCTCCTTGTTTTAAAACAATTTGATCTCCTTCTTTATAAACTTCCATTTCATTTTCTTCATCAGAATCACTTCTAATAATGCCAGCAGTGCCTTTGTATACTTCCCAAATTTCTGCACGTCTATTATGGTATTGCCAAGACAAGCGAGCATTAGGTTTTACTATCAATATTTTTGGACTTAGCTTACCTCCGATTCTTAAGGTGTTTACATCTAGACCCTCAAAAAATTTATTAGAAAAATATTGTGCTTGGCTTTCATCAATCACCAAAAACCCACCCCAAGGTCTTTCAAAATCATGAGATACTACTGTGAATCCAAAAGATTCTATTTCTCTTTTTAATTTATTAAAAATCATATAATTTATTTTATTTTGAAGACCGCTCTTAATGCATACAAATAGAAGCAGTACCATGTTTTTAAGAAACTCAATTTTTCAATTTCTCTATAAATATACCATTGTCTTCTGGCTTTTTGAATTTTATTCCTAGAAATTGAATTAGGTGTTATTCTATAATTTGTTAATGGCAATGATATAATATAAGCCTTTTCATTGGTGTTTTTTAACAACTTCAACCAAAAAGCATAATCTTGACCTGTCCTAATGGAAGGCATCACTAACAACCCCTTAAATGCTTTTTTATTTAACATAACTGTAGAACAGCCAAGTGTTGCTTTTTTAGTTAGCATATCTTCATAAGAAAAAGATCCATTTTGCTTTGTATCAACAGTTTTCCCTGTAGATTTGCTCTTGTAGTCTATAATTTTGAAACCGGTAAAACTAAAAGATATCTTTTTGCTTTTCATAAAAAATAATTGTTTGGTAAGTTTATCTCTCTCCCAAACATCATCACTATCTAAAAAAGCCAAATAATTATATTTACTAATCTCCATGGCTGTGTTTCGAGAAAATGCAGCTCCTCTATTTTCTATATTCTTGATTAATTTTATTCTATCGTCAATAACCATGTATGCCTTTATAATACTTATTGTATTATCGCTTGAGCAATCATCAACTAATATTAATTCTAAATTCTTATGTGTTTGATTAATTACTGATTCAATAGTTTCAGAGATATATAAAGAAGAGTTATAAGTTGGGGTAATTATAGAAATGAAATCTTTCGACATAAAGTTTTTTTTATTAATAAATAATAATAATAATATCTATTTAAGATATTATTCTAAAAAAAGAGTGTTAAATTAATTTTAAATAAAGTTCATATGTTTTATTAGATATAACATCCCAGCTATAGTGATCTTTAATTTTTTTAAAATCAGAAATGTTATCAGTTTTTTTTATGTCTCGAGTAATTTTTAAAATTAGATTTTTAAAAGATTCCACATTTAATTTTTCTAATACCCAACCAATGTCACTATACTTTAATGGCTCAACCAAACCTCCAGTATTAGATACTAAAACACGTTTTTTTTCATGTAAAACAGTCATAAGAACACCGCTTTGAGATATCTTAAGGTATGGTAATATAATAACATCTGATAAATTAATAAATGAAATAAACTCTTCATTACTTAAAAACTTGTCAATTATAGTTACATTGTGAAAATTATTAATTTTTTTTAGAAAATTATTTTTATCATTACCTGCAACAATAAGATGAATTTTTTCATTTGAGTTAAGTTCAACGCTTTGGTTCCATGTATCTATTAACAAATCAATACCCTTATACTTGGTAATATGACCTATAAATAGAAAGATAATTTTATCATTTAAAAAACTAAATTTAGTTGAATTAAGATTTACTTTATTTTCATCTCTTGGTATTTTCAATAAACCATGTCTGATCACATTTATTTTATCAGACTTGATATCAAATATTGATAAAAAAGTTTTCTTACTATAATCATCATGAACAATTATTGCATCCACTAAATTATATAATTTATAAAAAATTGATTTAAACTTATTTCCAGAATCATGTGGTAAAATATTATGAGCAGTAAATAGTACTTTAATATTAGGCTTAAGCATTTTAATCACTTTCAGAAAATAAAAATCTAAAAGAGGCAATTTGAACCATTGGAAATGTAATACTTTAGGATTAAATTTTAAGATTAAAAAGAGAAGTTTAAAGTTGCTTATTAAGTAATAAAAGAATTTAAAAAAAGATTGTTTGTCACTGTAGTTATATATTAATTTAGATTTTATATTTACAGGATTTGACTCAATTTTTACATTACCTAAAAATAAAACATCAGTATTTGGAAAATTAGAGAGAATGCCTTTATCATAATATTCAAGATTTGAATAAGACATTGGATCTATAAAAAAGATATTATACATTTTGTTTGTCTAAATTTTTATTTAATAAAAGTTCACATTTGTTGTATGTTTCAAGAATTTCATTAAAATAGATTTCATTTGAGAAAATAATTTTAACATTGTCTAATGAAAGAGCCTTATACAAAATACCACTAACTCTATATGTATAATCTCCTATTAAATAGATTTTAATAGATTCATTTAGAAAATCATCAAAATTATCTATATATCCACTAATAAGATTATTTGCTTCTACAATTGGGTATTTACTATTACAATAAACTATATTATCATTTTCTAAATCACATACTTTGATTAATTGATTTCTTGATAAATTTCTTCCACTGATGAAAATTGTATTTTTTTTTTTAAAATTCTGATTTTTTATATTTATTATTGGATGATAAATAGTTCTAGAATCTCGATGCAAAAACAAAGTATTTGATAAATTTTCTAATCTATTCTCTAGATAAATCAGTTTAAGTTTTTTACAAACCCTTTTGTAAAAGAATTTATGAAACAAATTTTTACAGCCGAATTCAAAATTATTATGTACAATAAATGAGCATTTTATATTCCTAAAAAAAAAGGTTAGAATAAATATTGAGAAGTTATTAAAAGTAATGAAAAAATCTTCGCTACTAGATTTTTTTAACAATTTATAATGATTTTTGATACTTTTAATGTGGAATAAGAAATAATTTGTTTGCTTATTTTCTAAAAAACATTTTTCAATATTCAGATCTTTAAATATTAGCAGGTTAAATTCCTTATGTCCACTTTCTACAATTGGGTCAAATAAAATCATTTTATATTTTCTTAAAAGATGCATATAACATTAATAATCCTGCCAGGGCTAATTGAGAATTAAAATAGAAAGCTAGACATAAAAAAAGGATTGCTGAAAAACCTAAAAAATTATATTTCATAGCTCTCTTCGTATAATAATATGTCAATTTAAGTAAAAGAAATAAACCAATTATACCATTCGCTAAAGGGACTGCAGCAAAGGTATCATGAGGCCTACCATACTTACCAGACATTAACTCTTCAGGTCTGAAGGAGTCTTTCATTCTCATACTGGAAAAAAAATTGAAATTATCGTAAAAATAAGCTCCAAAACCATTACCTGTAAAAAAACTAAAAAAGTTTTGAGTTATCTGTTCATACCAAATATTTAAGGATGAAATTATTCTAATTCTTGGTGATTCAGGTATCAAATAAAAAAAATCAAAACCGTTAAAAATATTAACAAGTTGTAATATCGATTCAAATTTGTATATAAAAAGCTTATTACTGAAAATTATAGTTGACTTGTAAGCTAAAATAGAAAAAATTGGTAAAAAAAATAAAAAAATAATTTTTCTTCTAAACAGAAATATTTGACCAGAGATGTTTTTTTTCACTAAAACCTTATACAAAAAAAGAATTAAGATTAAAGCTGTAAAAATAATCCCCTTACCACCGGAGCCTCCGTCAGATAAAAGGAAAAGGCCAATAATAAATGAAATTAAAGGAAGAATAATTTTATTAAATTGAAATAATGCAAAAACCAGTATGCAACTAAAATAACCTACTTCGGTTATAATTGAAATTTGCTTATTCCCATAAATTATGGTTTCACCAATTAAGAACAAAAAAAATGAGGCTATAGGTGCAGAAATTAACAAACTACAAATTAGATTATATATTTTATCTAAAAACTCTTTGGTGTTGAATTGGAGAAGTAGTATAAAATGAATAATTAAAATAAAAATGTAAATTGTGTATGAAACAAAGTGTACTAAATAATAATCAAAAAAGGCCAGGCCTATTAACCCAAAAACGAAACCTGTTATAGATAAATAAACAAAACTATTAAATAATAATTTTAATAAATTATCATCATTAAATTTTAACTTGGATTTTAAATTTAAAATAAAAATAGCTAATATTAGAATATGAAAAACGCCAACAGGGCCAAATATTTTAAGCTTTGAGTAATTGTACAAACCAAATTCTACAGCTCCTGGATTTACTAATTGAGAAAAAGGTACTGCTAAACAAGTTAACGTAAAAATTAAATGATATAAAAAAGCTTTCTCTAATTTATTTTGAATTATTAATACAAAGATGATAATAAATTGAGGTATTGAGATAAATACACCTATATATTTTTCATGTGTTAACAAATTTAAAACAGTAAAAGTTACAAATAAGAAAACATGAAAATAAGAAAAGTCAACTTTTTTACTAGTCATCAATTTATTTTAATCATTTCACTTGGATTTACATTTTTTATTACATCAAAATTTAATTCTTTAAAATAAGTTTTTTTCTTTTTAAGAAGTATACCAAAATATTTTTTTAATATTTCAAAAAATAAGATGAAATATTTTAAAATATTAAATTTACAATAACTAAATATTGGATTAACTAAAAAGCGCCATAAATAGGGTTCATTCGCGAGCATTGAGGCAAAAAAAGAAATAAAATTAATTTTTTTTTGAATTGAAAATTTAGTTAAAACTTCATATGTAGTTTGAGGATAAATAGTTTTTTGAGACCATATTTTAGGAATAAACTCAGGCCAATAATTTAAAATATCTTTTTTTAAAAACTCCATATCTTCAATTTTACCGTAGTGTTTTTTTTCAGCTGTCATACCTCCTCCACTATTTTTTGAAGCTCCAAATATTGAAACTGGATAGTTCATATAATAATAATCATCAATAACTAAAGAAATGGACACTGCAAATGACATATCTGGACAAGAAGCAGGTAAATAAGTACCAACCTTAAGTTTTATTTTATCTAAAACGTTTTTTCTTACAATACCATGATAAAATCTTGGCAAGGAATAATACTGAACTGCTCCTTTTTTTAATGTTTTTTCTAGTTCAATATTTGAATTTAATTTTATCAAATCTTTTGATTTGTTTTTTGGTAACCAGAGATTTTTGTTGTCATGATAATGATCTTTTTTTTCAAACTTAACAGAATCCCACCAATAATATCCAGCATTATAAATTAGGCATTCAATATTTTTAGATTCTAAATCATCTACAATATCACATATATCAGAACAAACCATATCATCATCTCCAATGAAGCATAAATATTTACCTGAGGAATTATCAATTGCTTTAATGGTGTTTTCTGAAATTGGTATAGAATGTTTTGTGTAAAAATATTTAATTCGTGAATCTTTTTTATTTTTATCAATAAAACTAATTACCTCTTCATTAAAATCAGAATTGTCTTGAATAACAATTTCAAAATCGAGTCTATTAATATTAGTTAAGATAGACTCAACAACAGGGATTAAACAATTATATCTATTTTTAGTTGGTATTATTATTGATAATTTAACATCTTGATTAATCATGTAATATGTTTTTTTTAAAAAATGATAAAATATTATTAATTGGAAAAAATATAATCAAATTAGCAAGAAACATAATAATTCCTAAAAGTGACAAAACTAATAATGAATCAAACCTATTGTAGCTGACAAAATCTTTGATTGCAAACCTTATCATCAACGTAAAAGTTACACATAAAAGAAAAGGAAAAATAACAGTTTTGAAAAAGTAAGTTATTACATTTCTTAAGTTAAATATAAATTTTAAGTTTATTATATTTATGTAAATTAATGTAGTTATGGCTTGAGTTATAAAAAAAACTACTGCCACACCTTTCACTCCATAATACTGAAAACCAAACCAATATCCAGGAATGGTTATGAAGATACTTAAAAGGCCTAATATATTATTTAATTTAGTATATCCATTTGCCATAGCAATATTAAATGGTAAATATTGCAAAGAAAGAAAACCAAATCCAGCTGCTAACCATGGTAAAGATATTGCTGTATTGGCAGAAATCAAGTCATCTCCTGTCCAAATCCAAATAACTTTTTCAGGGTAAAACAATAAAATTGTTACAGTAGGAAATACAATTATTGAAATTAATTTTGATAATAATTTATATATTTTTATTATTTCTTTATTTCTATTCATTGAAAACAGAAAGGTAAACCGAGGAAGAGCAGCAACTGCTATAGGGTTAATTAGACTAATTATCCCCATAGATACTGAAACGGATAATGTATAATAAGCTAACGATTTAGAGTTCATCATCTTCGAGATTATTAACTTATCTAATTGAGTATTAATTGTTGAAACAATCATAATTAGAAAAACACCAAAAATAAATGACCCTATTTTTTTTAAGATTTTAATATTAATATTAAAAATAAAACTAACTGAGCCTTGGATTTCTTTAAATAAACTACCTCTTATCCCTATTGCAAAAATAAAGGAGATAAATGATTGCCAAATCAAAAAAGCGGATAGATCAGGCTTATACAAAATAATTAAAATAACGATTCCATTCCTAAACAAACCATATAGAATTCTGTACGCATTGGCTTTAATTTGTTTCTCAAGACTCAAAAGGCCTCCAAAATAAAAATTAAATAATAACTGAAATACTATACCAAAACTAATATATCTTACATATTTAATTTTTTCTTCTAGCAGTATTGTTTCAGTATTTAAAAGATTCAAAGCAATATTTTCTGAAAAAAATAAAAATATCAAAAGAAATAAACCAACAATTAATAAAAAAGTACTTTCTAGGGTTTGTAACGTTTTTAATTTAATATTTAGGCTTTCAGCTTTAGATAATTCTCTTGACATACTAGCTGTTAATCCAGAATCTAAAAGAGCTGCAATACTCGTTAATAAAACGGCAAAACTAATGATAGAAAAACCTTCAATACCTAAAATACTAATATAAAAGGGAATAAATATAAAATTAGATAAAACACTCCATACCTTGCCTACAATATTTGCAAAGATATTTTTTTTCATATTATTAATTTGTAAAATTAGCTTTTATATGGTACCTGAATCAACATGTATGTTTTGACCAGTTATTGAAATTGAATTCTCAGATAGTAAAAATTCAATCATATTCGCAACTGATTGAGTTGTAGTGGGTTTTTTCAAAGATGTTCTATTGTAAATTCTTACTTTTTGATCGGCTGACAAAGCATCTGACATATTTGTTTGCATAAATCCAGCAACTAAAGCATTAGATCGAATACCTTTTTCGCCCCACTCCCTTGCTGTGTTTTTTGAAAATGCTTCTAAGGCTCCTTTAGAAGAGGCATACATAGCTAATCCTTTATAGCCAGTATGAGCACTAATGGACGAAACATGAATTATGCTACCTTTAATACGACTGAATAACATTTGTCTTATTACGTACTTTGTTATTAGTAAAGGTGAATAAACATTTACTCTGAACATCTGTTCTAATAATTCGATATTCATATTAGTTATAATATCATCATAAGCTATTGCAGCATTATTAACAAAACCGTGTAAGGGTGTTTTTAACCCAATAAAATCTTTAAATATAAACTTTTGAATATCGCTTGTATTTGACAAATCATATTGTAGAATCTGTAAGTTATCTTCATAGTCTTTTTTTAAAAACTCTAGTTCTTTACTTATACTTCTATTTATTGCAAAAACTTTATAATTATTTTGTAATAGAGTCTTAGTTATTACTAAACCCAAACCCTTTGACGCTCCGGTTACAATTATATTTTTTTTCATATCATCGTTTCTTTTTACCTGTTCTTGTCTTTTCAATTTTATCAACAAAGGTTATTATTCTTGGGATTTTATAATTTTGTAAATATTTAGATAAATATGCTCTTATTGTTGGTACTTCTAACTGTTTATCAACAGCTATATTTGTGCAAATAATATTTCCTAAAACACTGTTCTGTTTACCAAACACAATTACATCCTTAACACCGTCAATAGTAAGTAAAATTTCTTCTATTTCATTAGGATTAACTTTATAACCACCGACATTAATCATTTCATTTTTACGAGATGAAAATTTAAATTTAAGAGGTGATATTTCAATTACATCAACGATATCGCCAGTCGGATACCAATTTCTTAAGAGTTTATTTTCTGTTCCCTCACCTAATATTTCTTTATGTAAATAAATTTCATTGTCAACTATTTTTATATAATTCAAATAATTCTTATTTATTGTGAAAATTTCTCCATCTGATGCGAATATACTACCAGCTTCTGTAGAGGCATAAACATTTAGTAATTTTGAATTGGGAAATAAATTTTTTAGCTTGTCTTTTAAGTTAACATCAAATTTCTCGCCTCCCAATGTTAGACGCCTTACAGAATCTAATTTGGTTTTATCAAAGGAAAATAATCTAAAGAAAGATGGAGTAGCAGATATATTTGTAATTTGATACTTTTGAATTGAATCAAAAATTTGTGCTTGGTTTAAATTAAACAATCTTATAATAGAATTTTGATTTAAAATTGCCTGAAAAAAAACTTGTATACCTGCCATATGTGTTGGATTATATGCATAACCCCAAATATTATTATGGTGTTTATTAGATGTTTTACAATTTCGTGTTAAGCTATTAAAGGTATGTTTGATTTGTTTTGGAAGGCCTGTTGTTCCGGACGTAAATAAAGATAGTCGCCAATTGTTAGAATTTTTAATTAAGCTAATAATTTCTGAAAAATTATTAAACTTTGGTTTTTGTAAGTGAATTTTTTTTTTTAAATTGACTTTATCTCCCAATAAATTGTTTATTTCATTTTCTGAAAAATCATAATCTAACAAAATTAATTCACTGTCATTAATAAGGGATAAAATGATTGTTTTGAATATATCATAATAATTAGTAGATATTAAGTACAAAGAATAATTATCTATTTTATTGATATCCAAAACTAATTCATTGTAGTCGATTTCAATTTCTGATTTAATATCTGAATAAAAAAAACTCATTTTGCTATTTTAATTTTTTGTAAATATCTTGGATAGAGGTTATATTTCCATCATTGAAAATATCTATATCAAATTCAACTTCGATATGAACTGTCAACTCTGCTAAATCAAAAGAATCCAAGCCTATATCTTCTCTTAATAAGTCATTTTCGCTAATAAAAAGTAATTCATCTTCACCTTTGTTAAGTTTTATTTCATTTATAATCTTTAAAATTTTTTTATCCATTTTTATTGCTTTTTATTGTTTTTCAAAATTAATTTTTTGTTGTTGATAATTAATTTCATGTAGTCATCAAAATTTATAGCAGGAACACCCATCATTTTTTCATGTTTTTTAGTGTTTCTATTTAATAATGAAGAAGATCCTATAAACGAATTATCACTAATATTAACTCTATTTGATATAGTGGAAGAAGGAGCAATCCAAACGTTATCTCCAATTTTAACAGACCCCATCAATAGACAATTGCCAGTTATAACACTATTTTTACCAATAATTGAATTATGTCCAATATGAACTTGATTATCAATTTTAGTGTTATGACCAACTATTACATGACCTTCAAATAAAGCCTTAGATATTGTAGTACCTGAACCAATAAAAACATTTTCACCAATATTTACACCACCGACATGCTCTATATGCTTAATTATTCCATTTAAATTAATAACTTGAAACCCTTCACACCCAACTACCACATTATCTCCAATTACTGCATTGTTTCCAATTATAGATCCTTTTTTTATAATTGAGTTATAACCTATTTTTATATTTTCACCAATCTGAACATTATTCTCAATAATAACTGATGAATGGAAATTATTTCTTGATAATCTTTTTTCACTATTCAAATTGTAAAAGTCAGATAGATTTATAAGCTTGTGGTGTAATTCATAAAACATCTCTTCAGGATTTTTAACAATAAAAAAAGAACATTCATTTTTTAAAGCTTTGTAATCGTTATACATCTCTTTTGTTAAAAATAGAGCTCTTATATTTTCATTTTTTAAAAAAGAATTTTTATATTTTTTTGATGTAACATATGAAATAATAGAATTATATAGAGTTGGTCTATCGCACAAATTCAATCCTTCAATAAAAATATCTTTACCAATATATTCACAACTTATTAAATTTTCTATTTCTGATAAAAAAAGTTTTCTATGCATTGCTATCTTCATTTAAATTAAACCACCAACCACAAGGAATAGCAACAAAATGATTCATAAATTCTGAGACTCCTTTTAATTCTGTATTATTCTTAAAAACGGAATAAATATTATTATTTATATGCACACTAGTAGCATAATAGCCTTGATTTCTAAATATTTTTATAAGCTCAATTTTATTATCTGCTAAAATACCGTACACCCAATTATTAGGCGAAGTATTTTTTATAATATTTATTTGTTTTATGTCTTTGTATTTACTTATTACTTTTGTCCAATTTTTCGAATTACTTCTTTGTTTTTGAATTAAATCATCAATGCAATCTAACTGCTTTACACCAATAAAAGAGTTTATTTCTCCCATTAATGCTCCATACCCCTCTAATTTAATATCACATTTTGAATTAATTTCATTTAAATTATCTCTGAAATTAGCTCTCTCAATTCCATAATCTCGTATTTTTTTTGCATTTTCAAACATTTTTTGATTACTAAACACTAATGCTCCGCCTTCTATAGTGTTAGGTAAACGAACCGTCTGAAAAGAAAATACCGTAATATCTGTTCCGAGGTTCCCAGTTTTCTTTCCGTCTAACTCAGAACCAAATGCTTCTATACAGTCATCTATTACGGGGATTCCAAATTCTTTACCTAAAGCATTCATCTCATTAATATTTCCTAAATAACCACAATAGTGATTATGAAAAATTGCCTTAGTATTTGATGTTATTCTTGATCTTACATCATCAATAGATAAAGTACCTAAAAGTGGATCTATATCTGCCCAAATAACTTTAAGCCCTTTCACAACAAAAGGCTGGTTAGAAGCCAAACAACTGACTGGAGAGGCAATTATTTCGTCACCTGGCTTTAACCCCAATGTTGACAACACTATTAATAAAGCTTGATTGTAGGAGCTTATTGTTAATACTTTATTATTACCAATATAATTTGATAATTTATCTTCAAATTCTTTTCCATTAACACCATATGATAATTTACCTGAATATAAAATATCATGTATACCTGAAGTAATATTTTCAGGCATGTAAGGTTTAAATATTGGAATCATATTACCATCCTTTTTTTATTAAATCGACAATCTTAACTCTATCTTCTTGGGTTAACCACCAACCACAACCCCAATGAATAAAAGAGGAATAAAAAGATTCTAATCCACTTAGGTTAGAACCATCTTCAAAAATTGAATGTCTATCATTTCGCAAGTGTAAAGGAGAACACATAACACCGTTAGCTTGCATATATTTGATGAAATCATCTCTTCTATCAACAACAGCTGTATACAACCAGTATGAAGGTTTTGTATTGTCATGGTATTTAATAATTTCTATCCCATCGATATCTCTTAATTCTTTGTCAAAAAATAATCCGTTTTCAATATATTTATTTACATTTTCTTCAAGATAATTTAATTGAACAAGTCCAAAAGTGGCATTCACGTCATTCATATGGTATTTGAATCCACCTTCTTTTATATCATTCTGTAATCTGGGTGTAGTTTTATCTAATCCAAACCATCTCAATTTTTTTGCACGATCATAATCAGAGGATGATTTCAAAACTAATAATCCTCCATCAATCGTTGTCAAATGCTTTATAGCCTGAAAAGAATAAATAGCAAAATCTGAATAGTACCCAAGTTTTTTTCCTTTATACTCAGCTCCAAAAGCATGAGCACAATCTTCAATTATAGGGATATTATATTTTTCTCTAATACTATAAAATTCATTTAAATTAGCTACCATCCCAGCATAATGAACAATCATTATCGCTTTGGTTTTTTTAGTAATAAGCTTTTCAACTGACTTAGGGCAAATTAATCCAGTTAAAGGTTCTGTATCTGCCCATATTACACTAGCTCCAGTTTGTGCTATTGCTGTATTTGTTGGCTCTGCAGTTAATGCTGTTGAAATAACCTCATCACCAGGACCAACATTTGCTAGGATCAATGATAGATGAAGTGCTGATGTTCCTGAATTGACCGTTAATATATTCTTATTTTCAAAATAATCACTTAATTTAGATTCAAACTTTTCTACCTGTTCACCTTGAGCAATATATCCAGAATAGATTACTTTTTCTAAAGCTGGCATTAATACTTGTCTAGGTGGTATAAATGGACTAACTATGGGTATCATATATTACTTATTATCAAGATTTAATTCATTTCTTACATAATCCAAAGTTAATAACAGGCTCTTTAGTTCTTCAACATTAAGGCGTTTTGTATTATCAGAATTATATTCATCACCCTTTAAGACAGGGCCATCTTCATCTAGATATTTTGTATAATTTAGATCCCTTAAATCCGCTGGCACCCTATAAAATTTTCCTAAATCTTCCGCTTTAGACATTTCCTCTTTACCACATAATGATTCATACATTTTCTCTCCATGTCTAGCTCCAATAATTTTTATTTCATTATTTACGTTGAATAATTCTTTTAATGCAATTGCTAATGTTTCTATAGTTGCTGCAGGAGACTTCTGAACAAAAATATCACCTGGATTAGCATTTTTGAATGCAAATAAAACCAATTCTACTGAATCTTCTAATGACATCATGAATCTTGTCATTTTAGAATTTGTTATTGTTAAAGGGTTACCTTCTTTAATTTGTTTTATAAATAACGGGATTATAGATCCCCTAGAACACATAACATTTCCATAACGTGTAGCGCATATAACTCCTCTATTTGCTTTAACCCTTGGGTCTCTTGCTTTAGAAACTGCAAGTTTCTCCATCATTGCTTTAGACATACCCATAGTATTAATGGGGTAAACTGCTTTATCTGTACTTAAAACGATTACTTTTTTTACGTTATTTCTAGCCGCTGCCTCTAATACATTTTCTGCCCCCAAAATATTAGTTTTAACCGCTTGCATAGGGAAAAACTCACATGATGGTACTTGTTTTAATGCACCTGCATGAAAAACATAATCAACATCTATCATTGCATTATTAATGCTTTCAAAATCACGAACATCTCCAATAATAAAATTTATTTTTTTATCTCTGAAAACAATTCTCATATCCTCTTGTTTTTTCTCGTCTCTACTAAAAATTCTAATTTCCTTCAGATCTGAATTAACAAAATGATTTAAAACTGCATTTCCAAACGATCCAGTTCCCCCTGTAATTAATAAAACTTTATTTTTAAACATATTTTTAAATAAATTTAGTGTAAACCCTCTATTTTCCTATTCTGTAATACTCTAATCCTTTATTCTGCAGATCATAAGCAATGTATTGATTACGTCCATCAAAAATAACCGGAGTTTTTAATTGTGCTTTTATTTCTTCAAAATCAGGCGAACGAAACTCTTTCCATTCGGTAAGTAATACTAATGCGTCTGAACCTTTTAAAACATCATATTTCGATGTTACGTATGTTATATTTTGAACTCCTTTTAAATAATGGGCCTTTGCTTCTTCAATCGCCTTTGGGTCATAAGCTTTTATTTTAGCACCTCTACTCACCAATTCTTTGATTACATAAATGGCTGGTGCTTCTCGCATGTCGTCGGTTCCAGGCTTAAAGGCCAAACCCCAAATACCAAAAGTAAATCCGGTTAAATCCTCTCCAAAACGGGTTACAATTTTTTGAGCGATGACTAATTTTTGAGCATCGTTTACTTCCTCTACTGCGGTGATCAATTGAGCAGTATAACCATTTTCTTTGGCTATCTTTGTTAGTGCCTTTACATCTTTTGGAAAACAAGAACCACCATAGCCTGCACCAGGGTATATAAAACTATATCCAATACGCTGATCTGAACCGATTCCGATTCTTACCTGATTCGCATCTGCTCCTACCTTTTCACAGATATTGGCAATTTCGTTCATAAAAGATATTTTGGTGGCCAACATGGCGTTCGCAGCATACTTGGTCATTTCAGCAGAACGAATATCCATCGTTATAAAACGATCATGAGATCTAAAAAAAGGTGAATATAATTCCTTCATTTTTTTAAAGGCAATCTCAGAATCTGCTCCAATCACCACTCGATCTGGCTTCATGAAATCTGCTATTGCTGCTCCTTCTTTTAAAAACTCTGGGTTTGAAACCACATCAAACTGTAAATCAGAATTCCGAGCATCTAGTTCTTTTTGAATCGTAGCCT
>Ga0307488_10002557_pt1 | contig 15362 bp, 8 predicted proteins | sample SB02metaG_FD_202248 | JGI IMG/M metagenome (GOLD analysis project Ga0307488, IMG submission 202248) | Sea-ice brine microbial communities from Beaufort Sea near Barrow, Alaska, United States - SB 0.2 | ecosystem: Environmental > Aquatic > Marine > Coastal | place: USA: Alaska | collected 2017-05-06 | reverse complement strand
TTCATCTTTAACTAAAAGGTGTTTTATCTTCAGATGATTTGCCAGCTTAGACAGATTAACAAGGGGGGTTGGCGCGTAGTTTGGCAGTTTATGGTGAAATTGGCTCACATGGTTGGCTATTTTATGATCAGCAAACTCGAACAAAGCAGGATTGAGTTCTTTAGATGATAGATTAACTAGGCAAGCAATGTCATTTTCGTTCATAGGGGCTCTCATGATACTAAGGTTTAACAAAATAACTTATTAAGGGAGATTAAATGTATGTCAGTGTTATAAAATTCATTCAATGAGCTTTAATATTGCATAAACTTATCAGTGCTAAAAGTATAGTTTTAGAAAATTTACTTTAATCGCACTTGCTCAATGGTACAGGAGACTTTAATAAGAAAAAACCAGTCAATAATTATAGCTAAATAAAGTTAAACCATAAAGGCAGACTAAATCAAAGTTAGTCAAAAAACGAGTGATTGTCATAACTTAACTCACGAGTTATTTTGAGTATGTTGTTCTTTTGGTAGATTACCGATAAGTGGAGGCTAGTAGTTAATTATTTATATTGTGAGACAATATTATGATCAACTTCACTAAAAAATCCGTATAGTGACACAAGATAAATTTATACCTAATTTAAGGAAATAAAATGGCATTGATACGCCACTCAATCTGGTTGTTTGCTTTTTTCGCTGTTTGTTCTGTGCAGGCCCAGGCAGCCGGTGCTAGTCGTGCGGCTAAGGTTATTACCGCGCCAATCAATTTTGAGCAAAAAAACAGTCGCGTAGAAGCTGTTGGTTCGGCTGAAGCTATTCGCTCAGTGATTGTCTACCCAGCAGTTGCAGACAAAGTGACGGCGGTAAATTTTGTGCCGGGCCAGCGCATTCAAGCGCAAGACGTGCTGTTAGAGTTAGACTCTCGTCGCCAAAAAGTGGCGTTGGAACGGGTTACCATTCAGCTTGCCGATGCTGAACGCACTGTTATCCGCTTGCAAGATATTCGTAAAAAAGGAGCTATTGCCCAAAGTGATGTCGATGATGCGATGACTGTGCGAGATTTGCTTAAAGTATTGTTAACAGAAGTAAAAACCGAATTAGAAGACCGAACGGTAAAAGCACCATTTACGGGCATAGTTGGCTTAACAGATGTTGAACCGGGTGATCGTATTGGCTCGCAAACCGCTATAACCACTATAGATCAGCGGGAACAGCTGTTGATAAATTTTAATGCGCCAGAGGCTGCTTTGCCAATATTGCAGGGCAACGCTAGCGTAGAGCTTGAACCTTGGCAGACGCAGGGCTTGCGTATTAAAGCTGCGATTACTGAAGTTGACTCGCGGATAAACCTTTCCGACCGAAGTATACGTGTTAGAGCTTTATTAGATAATAAAGCGGATCTATATCGCCCAGGCATGAGTTTTCGAGTGATACTTCAACTAGTCGGTGATGAATATGCTGTTATTCCAGAAGCCGCATTAATGTGGGGTGCAACAAGTGCTTACGTCTGGTTGGAAGAAAACGGCAAGGCGAGGAAAGTTGATATACAAATTCAGCAACGTTTAAGCGGACGCTTATTAGTATCGGGGCCATTAACCGCTGGTGATCAATTAATCGTTGAAGGCGTGCAGCGACTGCGTGAAGGGCAGAGCGTCGATGCATCAATATCACAGGACACTAGCTTATGAGTCAACCTCGAGCTCAGAATGATCTACCATCATTATCTATTCGGCGGCCAGTGTTAATTGTTGTCCTTAATTTACTTATTATTATTGCCGGTTTAGCGGCATTTAATACCATTGAGGTTCGGGAACTGCCTGATGTTGACCGACCCATTGTTTCGGTAACTGCTGCTTTTCCTGGTGGTTCTCCTGAAACTGTCGATACTGAGGTAACCAGTAAATTAGAGGGGGCGGTAGCACGGGTCAGTGGTGTCAAATCGATAAATGCCTCTAGCGAAGAAAACAGCTCGCGAGTCAGAGTAGAGTTTCGCCCTGGCATTAATTTAGACGATGCTGCTAATGAAATTCGCGAAGCGGTTAGTAGAGTACAGCGTGAACTGCCAGATACTGTAGAGCGTTTAGCCATTATTAAAGCGGATAACGATGCCCAGTCGGTAGTTAGTATAGCGGTATCGAGTAACACGTTAGATTTAGGTAGCCTAACAGAACGTGTAGCAACTGATTTAGCCCCGTTATTTCTAAGTATTCCTGGTGTTGCAGATGTCAGGTTAAATGGCGATCGTGAACGCGTATTGCGTGTTTTATTAGACCCACTTCGTTTAACTAGCTTTAACTTGTCTATTACCGAGGTGGCTGCTGCGCTCCGTCAAGCGCCATTTGACGTGCCCGCTGGTAGTATGAAGTCAACCGATCAGCAACTTATTGTTCGTGCCGACGCAACGTCTATTAGTGCGGAACAAGTGTCAGACATTATTATCAGTGGTAACACTCGTATTGGCGATGTGGCTACTGTGTACTTTGGCCCAGCAGATGCACAGAGTATGGTGCGACTCGATGGTAAAACGGTTATAGGCTTAGGTGTTATTCGCCAAGCGAGCTCTAATACCATTGAAATATCGGATGAAGTGCTGGCTTTAGTAAAACAACTCGAAAGTCGTTTTCCTGAATTACAGATGCAGGTGACCTCTGATGATGCCGAGTTTATCCGTAGCTCGGTAAAGGAGGTTATTACCTCATTGGTATTAACCATTATTCTGGTAGTCGCAACTTTATGGTTATTTATTGGCTCTGGCCGAGCAACGATAGTACCTGCTTTGTCGATACCTGTATCACTGATTGGCGCTTTAGCAGCCATTTGGTTAATGGGTTTCTCGATTAATATTCTTACGCTGTTGGCCCTAGTGTTAGCCAGCGGTCTTATAGTCGATGATGCTATCGTTGTCACCGAAAATATTCAACGTCGACGCAGCATGGGGCTAGGCGCTCGAGCTGCTGCGGTTATTGGTACTCGAGAAGTGTTTTTCGCGGTTGTCGCTACTACGGCTGTGTTAGTCGCGGTTTTTGTACCTATTGCTTTTTTACCTTCAACGGCAGGGCGTTTGTTTAGAGAATTTGGTGGTGTGTTGGCGATTGCTGTAATTATTTCGTCTTTTGTTGCCTTATCTTTAGTACCTGCGTTAACTGCACGTTTGCCAGTGAAAGCAAATACTAGTAACCGTTTAACCGCTTTAGGTGATGTTCTGCTCCGTTGGTATCAGCGCACTTTGCAGATTGCACTCGATAAAGCTTGGCTTGTCTTTTTTGCCTGCTTAGTTGCCGCATTATCAGCTCTGAGTTTATATAGCGTATTGGATAACGAGTTGATGCCAAGTGAAGACCGTGGCAGTGTCCGTGTTTTTGCTCGTGGCCCAGACGGGGTTGGTTTAAACTTTATGGACCGCCAAGCAGATAAAATGGAAGATATACTGCTGCCTTATGTCAATGGTGGTGCTATTGATTCTATCTATACTGTCGTAGGGCAGTGGGATCCTAATCTCGTCTTTATTACGGTGCCGTTAAAACATTGGGACGAGCGTTCGAAAACCCAGCAAGAAATTATTAATGAAATTAGAGGGCCGCTAGGAGCTATACCTGGTGCACCTGCCAGAGCTTTTGGTTCTAATAGTCTAAATCTACGTGGTCAAGGTGGTGGCCTTGAAATTGCTTTAACCGGTCAAAGTTATGATGAGATTTTTGCAGCGGCTCAAAATTTCTCTAAAATTCTTCAGCAAGAGCTTCCTGAGCTTGGTAAACCTAGGATCTCATATCAGCCAACACAGCCCCAACTTAGGGTGAATATTGACCGTCGTCGAGCAGAAGAGTTAGGTGTACCACTATCAGCTATTGCAACGACATTGCGAGTGGCAATCAATGGTGATGATATTGCCGATTTAAATGTGGGTGATCAATCAATACCGCTCATTTTACAGGCTCAAATTGAGCAAATAAAAGATCCCACTGACCTAGCTAACTTATATGTTGGTTCAAGCAGCGGTAATTTAGTCCCCTTATCTAGCTTGGCTTTTATTTCTGAAGAAGGCGTGGCCGCCGAATTAGAACGTCAGGCCCAACGCCGGGCTATTGAAATGGAAATGGAGCTACCCGCAGACTTACCATTACAGCAAGTGGTAGAGAAATTACGTAGATTAGGCGAACAAAATTTACCGAATAACATTGGCTTAATCTTTTTGGGCGAAGCGTTAACTTTTGAAGAAACTGCCCGTGAGGTGACCTTAACTTATGTACTGGCCTTTGTTATTGTTTTATTGGTACTAGCAGCACAATTTGAGAGTGTTAACAGCGCCGTTGTGGTAATGGCAACAGTGCCTTTTGGGATAGCTGCCGCTTTGTTTGCCCTGTTTTTAACTGGGACCTCAATTAATATTTACTCACAAATTGGCTTGGTAATGTTAATTGGTTTGTTGGCAAAAAATGCCATTTTATTGGTGGAATTTGCCGATCAACTGCGTGATAAAGGCTATGATGTCCGTAAAGCTGTTGAGCAAGCAGCGAGTATTCGATTACGGCCTATTACGATGACCTTACTATCAACACTATTAGGTTCATTGCCGTTAATTTTATCGAGTGGTGCTGGCGCAGAAGCGCGTAATGCTATTGGCTGGGTAGTTTTTGGTGGTTTAGGCATAGCGGTTGTTTTTACACTTTATCTCACCCCAGTGCTGTATTTAGCTCTGGCACGTTTCACTAAACCGCGTGCCGATGAAACAAAACGTCTACAAACTGAGTTAGAGCAAGCTGAACAATTAGAGTATTAAAACTCAAAGGAGGACATGACTTTCAGAAAAAGCCCAGAACTCTCGACAAAATAATATGTTTTGTCGAGGTAGTGATTTGTATGGCTAAAATAAACCTATTTAGGTTTATTTCTTAAAACGTTGTTCACCGCCAATCCAGGTTTGTAATACTTGGGTCCGCCAAATATTTTTTTGCGGAATTTTAAAAATATCTTGATCAACCAAGATAAAATCAGCCCATTTCCCAACGGTGAGACCACCTAGTATTTCGTCTTGATGAGCTGAGTAGGCAGCATCTAGAGTAAAGGCCCTGAATGCTTGCTCAATACTCATTGATTCATTAGGAAACCAGCCATCTTTGGGTTGGTTTCCTCTATCTTGACGAGTTACTGCGGCATGTAAGCCATAAAAAGGGTTGGCTAATTCAACAGGAAAATCTGAACCAAAGGCCAAAGGAGAACCTTGTTTTAAAAAGGTCTGCCATGCATAAGCACCTTTTAAACGCGCTTTGCCGATACGATTTTCTGCCATATTCTTATCGCTGGTCGCGTGGGTGGGTTGCATAGAAGGGATAATGTTTAGGTCAATAAAGCGAGGGATGTCTTTTATCGCGACCACCTGGGCATGTTCCATGCGATTACGCAGTTCTTGTCCGCCGATACGCTCAAAGCTATCTTCAAATTGGTTTAGTACCAGACGATTTGCCCTATCGCCAATAGCATGGACATTGAGTTGAAAACCATGACTGAGCACTAAGTCAAATAAAGGTTTGTAGTCATTCTCATTCAATGTCATTAAGCCTATATGATTTGGAGCATCGCTATAGGGTGATAGCATTGCCGCTCCACGACTGCCTAATGACCCATCGGCCATGGCCTTAACGCTGCGGATAGATAAAAAATTATACGGGTCCTTAACTAAGCCATTCTCTAGCATTTTAGTAAACTCGGGATCAGGCGCCCACAACATCGGGTAAAAGCGCAGTGGCAAAGTATTAGCCGCCTGTCGCTTTAAATAATAGTCATACTCGGCTTTACCAATTCCCGCATCATGTGCGCTGGTAACACCGACGGACAGTAAATGCTGACCGGCGGCATCAAGTTTACTTTTTAAGTAGGATTCAGAATTTTTAGGGAGGTGTGCGAACATTAAGTTCATGGCATTATCAATAAGCACACCCGTTGGGTTGCCGTTGATATCGCGAAGGATTTTCCCACCGGGTGGATCGAGTGTTTCTTTGGAGATCCCTGTTATTTCAAGGGCTTTACTGTTTAGCCAACTGCTGTGTCCATCTACCCGTGACAAGACAACGGGACGGTCTGATACAAATCCGTCTAATTTTTTAGCGCTTGGTAAGGCTTTATCTGGCCACAATACTTCATTCCAGCCACCCCCATTAATCCACTTTAATTCTGGATGAGCTTTTGCATAATCACCGACTTCTTGCGCCGCTTGATGGACTGATTCAACACCTCGTAAATCAACATCTACCAAACTTTCACCCAAGCTCATCACGCCCATAACATGACCATGGGCATCGATCATACCGGGTAACAACACCTTGTTTTTTCCATCAATTAAGATAGCTTTTGGGAACTGTTTGCTGAGATCTGCGTTACCAATGGCAAGCACTTTGCCACCCTCAAAGACTAAATCGCTAAATGATATCAGTTTTCCGTTATTATCCAGGGTATATCCTCTGACATTACTCATGTGGCTGGGGGTTGCGTAAACAAAAGCAGATAACAAACTAATGGTAACTATTAACCAATATTTCATGAATATTTCCTTGGTGTTTGTGAACAGAATATCTGACAATTAGTAAGTTTTTTTCGGTTTACAAGCTTATTAAAAACCTATAAAGACAAGTAATGACTTGGACATCAGTAAACTGACAGTCAATAATTATACTAATTGATATTGTAAACCTTACTTCAATTAAAGCTTAGGATCTATATTATATATTTATGTATCAAGCTTAGTATTTTGAAATTTATAGGAATATAAAGACAGCAATAAACTTGATACATAATCCAGTAATGATGATGTAAAAAAGACTTTACTGGCAGATACTATTGCTAACATGTCTTGTTAACCTTTAATTTAGTCTGTTGTGAGGGATTTAGGGGAATGAATGCAAAGTCATAAGTTATGAACAAGCGTAACATTGAGCATAACTTAATGGGACAGCTACTTTTTTATACCAGTGTTTAAAAGTGCTTGGGTCTTTATCAACACTTGTTCGACATCGAGTGTAAGATAGAGTTTGTTAATTAGGAGTAACTGTCTTTTTTAAACATCGATAGTTTATTTGCTTTAATCACTACCTGATGAGTGAAGTTATTTCACCTATCAAGTGAAAATATCTCGTTTGCGGATATCAATAGATAGATATAAAGTAATATTGTTTTTGAATCTCCCCGATTCTTGTAAAACAAAATTTTTTAATGCGTAAACTGTCATTTCAGGACATCGTTTGATGTCCTTTTTTTTTATAAAGTACAATCTACATTAACGCTGCTATTGCTCCGTTAAATCGATAATTTTAGACGTTTAGTGAATCTCTTTTATTTTACACTCGAAGGCAAAAGCTATTCATGATGATAGGCTTCAGGCTAATGGTAAATAGATAAACCGAGTTCTTCGGCTAGGCTGGCGACTAAATTTGTACCAACAATAGAATTTCCAAAGGTATTTAATAGCGGGCTCCAAGTACAAATAACGCCATAGCCAGGGACAATAGCGACAACCCCGCCACCAACACCACTTTTTGCGGGTAAACCTACCGAAAATGCAAACTCGCCTGACTGATCATACATCCCGCTGGTAGATAATATAGCATTGACACGATGTGCATTTCGAGCGGTACAAACCTTATTTGAGCTATTGGGAACGACCCCTTTGTTTGCTAAAAATAGTAGACTTGTTGCCAGTTGTTGACAGCTCATGGCTATTGAACATTGGGCAAAGTAATGACTCAATACTTCAGGCACTTCCGCTTGAATATTGTTGAAACTTTTCATTAAGTAAGCCATAGCAGCATTACGGTTACCGTGCACTAATTCAGATTGATAGACATTATTGTCAATGTGAATATTTTCGTCACCCGCTAAAGAGCGCATATAGGTTAAAAAGGCTAATTTGCTTGTCGAAAAATGACTGGTTAATACGTCAGCAACCAGCAATGCTCCTGCATTGATAAATGGGTTGCGTGGTATCCCTTTTTCCCATTCGAGTTGAATAATTGAATTAAATGGCTGGCCTGAAGGTTCCATGTTGACACGTTGCCATAAATCATCGCCAATACGATTCATTGCCATCACTAAACCAAAGACTTTTGAGATACTTTGAATCGAAAAAGGAACTTGGTAGTCACCTGCACTGGTAACATCGCCATCAAGAGTTGCAACTGAAATTCCTATGAGGTTGGGGGGAACATCAGCAAGCGCTGGAATGTAGTCAGCTACTTTACCTTCTGAATTTCTACCTTGTTGTTCGATATGTAATTTTTTTAAGGTAGCTTGTAAATTCGAAATGTTTTTTAGCATAGTTATTGCTTAGTCAGTCGGGCTTTAAATAATCGTTTATTATCCATCAAATTCAGTATGTGCCTAGCACTTTTAAACTATATAAATTGATAATAACGGACTCTGGAAAAACCTCCTTAGTAAAGAAAATCAGAACTGATAAGCCTCACCAAGGTGGTTTGTGATTCCATAGTGTGCATTAATATTCTATGGCTTGCTACAGTGGCTTTTAAAAGAGACGTTGCTTGGAGGTAAACACTACAGGAACTGGAGGTGAGTTCTGTCAGTAAAGTTCGGTGAGAATAATGAGGTGTAAGCCTAGTTTTAGTGAATATTAGGTAATATTTGATATTAGTTATTGACCTTATATTAATTAATATAAGGTCTCTATAAATTCTATTTACTCATATCAACAACCACTCGACCTTGAATTTTCCCCGAAATTAAGTCGTCGGCGACTTTAACAACCTCTGCTAAACTTATATCGGTTGAAATATCTTCAAAGACCTCTGGAGCTATAATATTAGCAAGGCGCTGCCATGCTTCTACACGGTCTTCAATTGGACGCATTACACTATCTATACCGACCAAAGTAACGCCTCGTAAAATGAATGGTGCAACACTTGCGGGGAAATCCATACCTTGTGCTAAACCACAGGCGGTAACCACACCGCCATACTGCATGCTGGCACAAACATTAGCTAAGGTATAACTCCCTACTGAATCAATGGCTCCAGCCCAACGTTCTTTCGCTAATGGTCGTCCCTTTTCTGATAACGTTGCACGGTCAATAACTTCTATTGCGCCTAATTTAGTTAGGTACTCTTTTTGGTCAACTCGGCCTGTTGAAGCAACCACCTTGTAACCAAGTTTAGATAATATTGCAATAGCAAAACTACCAACACCTCCATTAGCACCTGTCACTAAAATCTCACCTTTAATGGGTGTTATGCCATTTTTTTCAAGGGCAATGACAGATAACATAGCTGTATAACCTGCTGTACCAATTGCCATTGCTTGGCGTGGTGACATTGCATCAGGCAGAGGAATTAACCAGTCACTTTTTAAGCGTGCTTTCTGAGCGAGACCACCAGAGTGAACTTCCCCAACACCAAAGCCATTGAGTAATACAGCATCACCAACAGTAAATTTGTCAGTATCGCTATGCTCTACCGTACCGACTAAATCAATGCCAGGTACCATAGGAAAACTTCTTATTACCGGCGCTTTGCCAGTGATCGCTAAAGCATCTTTATAATTTATCGTGCTATGCGAAACCTTGATGGTAACATCACCTTCAGACAGAACATTGTCTTCGATTGCTTTAACTTCAGCTCGGTAACCTTTATCATCTTTTTCTATTAAAATGCCGTTAAACATATTGTTTCCTTATTTAGACCGATCGTCTATAAATGGTGAAAATTTATTTAGGTAAACCTAAGATAAATTGATTGAGGTAGTTATCTAGTGGTGCCGTATCTTGAACGAGTTTTGCGCGGCTAACTGCCCCTTCCCAACCAATCCAAAAATATTCGGCTAGGAGCTCGCAATTTGCTGTAATTGAAATATCTCCTTTTATTTGTGCTGCTTTAAGGCACTTTGCTAAACAGTGTTGCCAGCATAGAAATATATCAATTAATTGCTGTCTAAAACTTTCAGGTAGTAAATCAACTTCTTGTCCGAGGTTACCGATCAGACATCCTCTTTTGAATTGATGGCGACTCATACCAATTTTTGCGTCTTCAACAAAATTACAAATACGCTTAAGTGGTGGGTAGGACTCATCTAATAAGCAAGTATCTAACTTATTAGCAAAATAGGCAGCGTAGTTATCTATAACGGCCTGGCCAAATGCTTCTTTATTTGCAAAATAATGATAAAAAGAACCTTTAGGCACACCGACATTTTTTAATATCTGATCGATTCCTGAAGAGGTAAAACCATGTTCGGTCAATTGTTTAAGACCACTGAGAATCAATTGAGCTTTAGTATCGTGATTTTCACGGGATACTCTAGGTGGTCGACCACGACGTGGTTTGCTTGTTAATAAAGTCATTATTAGATAATAGACTGATCGTCTAGTAAAATACAAGTTTTTTAATTGTCATATCAATATTGGATTATCTGGAGCTGACTAGACCAAATTATGTAACTTTGACTACAGTTGATAATAAACTGCGTCGAGACTCAAAGATAATTTAGAGCTGATTTTTCATGATTACGAAAATGGATAATTGACAACGTATATTTGGCACGTAATTAACGAAACCCTATTTGATAACTACAATTTATTTAAGTAAGTATAAGAATTATAAATAGGCACTTAGTGAAGAGTCATACAAGTAGGCATTAATTTTCAACCTATTGAAATAAAAAATGTATCAATAAAAAGCGGTGTAACAATTAGTATGCAATATAAGTATAACAAAAAAAATTGTTTGTATTAGTTTGTCGTAAAGTAATGTACTGTATTAATTATACAATATAAATTAACCTGTTTTATTATCTTTATACTCATCTTTTAAATCAAGGTATGCAATTAGAGATATTTTATTCCGTAATATTTGAATTAATAAAGGACTATATAAATGAATATAACATCTAGAACACTCGAACTAGTTAAATATTACCGATATACATAATGTATTCAAAACATACATACCGATCCTAATTTATTTAAATGATGGATACTGAGCCTAATAATACACAAGTGATATTTTTAGATGTGAAGGTACTATTATTTTACGATAAATTTTTTGAATAATATTAATAAGTAAGTTAATGAGTTTAGTGAGGACACGTGGCTAATATAAATCAAGATCTACTCAATACTAATATCAAACGTTTAGATATTTTTTTTGATGCTGCTGGTGTGGGGATATGGGATTGGAATATTCGAACAGGGGAATTAATATTTAATGAGCCTTTAGCAAATATCGTGGGTCATAGCATTAAGGATTTAAAGTCGGTTAATTTTCGCAACTGGCTTGATAATATGCATCCAGAAGATTCAATAAGAGCAGAAGATTTACTTGAACAACACTTTAATGATGAACTTAATTACTTCGAAATAGAAGCTCGGATGAAGCATAAATCTGGACACTATGTTTGGGTATCGGCCCTTGGGAAATTAGTCGAAAGAGATGATGACGGTAAACCACATCGGATGATTGGTTCGCACCGAGATATTACGCTACGAAAAAATAACGAAGAGCAGATCACTTTGACTAGCCAGTTGCTAAAAGAATCGCAGCAATTGGGAAAGTTAGGCGGATGGAAATTAGATTTGAAGACAGATGATGTGGTTTGGACAGATGAAACCTATCGGATACATGAAACCTCTTCAGAGGAATTTAACCCTACGGTAGAGACGGGGCTCAATTATTATTTACCCGAGTCCAAAGCTATTCTTTCTAAGGCTTTGTATCATGCAATTAATAATGGGATAGACTATGACCTTGAGCTAGAATCCTATACCACCAAGGGTAAAAAAATAGACGTAAGAACGACATGTACTGTTTCTCATGAAAAAGGGGTACCTGTCCGTCTATCAGGTATCTTTCAAGATATTAGTGATCGAAAAATCAATGAAAGGAAGTTAGAAAAAAACAATCTTGATTTAGAAGATGCGAATTCTGCACTAAAACTATCAACACAATACGACCCATTAACAGGACTACCTAACAAAAAATTATTAACGAATATCATTGATCAAGTATTGATAAAAAGTTTTCATAATGAAAAACATGTGGCAATCGTATTTATTGACTTAGATGGATTTAAACAAATTAATGATATTCATGGTCATAATATCGGTGATGAATTACTGAAAAAAGCAGCAAAAAAATTAACGAGTGTGCTCAGAGAAGGCGATATCTTATCCCGTATTGGAGATAATGAATTTGTAGCTGTGATTGACCAACTGTCTGACCCTTCAGAAAGCCATGCGATATTGTCCCGTATGCTTAAATCAGTTTCTGGTACCTTGGTAGTACAAAAAAAATTATTGAAAATTTCTGCGAGTATAGGGGTTACATTTTATCCATTAGATGATGTTACCCCAGACCAGTTAATAAGGCATGCGGACCATGCTATGTATATAGCAAAACAAACAGGAAGAAGTCGTACACACGTTTTTGATATAGAAAAAGATGTGGCAGAAAAACACCATAATGTAGAATTAATAAGAATAGCTCAAGCATTAACCGACGATGAGTTTTTACTATACTATCAGCCTAAGGTCGATCTTAGAACCAATGAAGTAGTTGGGGTTGAAGCGTTAATTCGTTGGGATCATCCGGATAGGGGACTGCTTACTCCTGCTTCGTTTTTACCTGAAGTTGAAAATGATATGTTAGGGGTTGAGATAGGGCGATGGGTAATTACTACTGCTTTGCAGCAATTACAATACTGGCTATCACTAGGGTATGATATCCCTATTAGTATTAACATCAGTCCTTTGCATCTTCAGCATGCTTCATTCGTTAGTGAGCTGAAGGATATGCTCAATCTGTATCCTACTCTTAAAGCAGGCAGTATTGAATTTGAAATTGTAGAAACTAGTGCACTGAAAGACATTGAATTAGTTTCAAGTGTTATTCAGGAGTGTAATCAGTTAGGGGTGCTTTTTTCAATTGATGACTTTGGTACCGGTTATTCATCGCTAACTTATTTAAGGCGTTTACCTGCAGACTCTTTAAAAATCGACCAATCCTTTGTGATAAACATGCTCACTAATACTGATGATAAAGCCATTATTCAAGGTATCATTGAGTTAGCAAAAGTATTTAACCTAACAGTGATTGCCGAGGGGGTAGAAACACCTGAACACGGTCAATTATTACTTGCTCTGGGTAGTTATATTGCTCAAGGGTATGGTATTGCGAAACCTATGTCAGCAAAAAATATTTTAACTTGGCTGGTTACTTGGAAAAACAACCCTTGTTTAGTTGATGGAACTGTTTAACTTAAAGTGACGATAAGCTTTCTGTATTACTGTTTATTCTTTTAAGCTCAGCTATCATTAAATACCCCCTGGTGATTTAGACGTTTTTAATGTTATAAACAATGTCAAATGTTTGACCTTAGGAGTACTTATTAAAAAAACTTACTGAATAAAAGCCGCCCACCGTAATTGGTGCTCCTCTCTACCAGAGGACTTTTGGTAATGGTATCGTCATACCAAGTATAATCAATAGCGAAGCGAGTAAAACCACCCAAAAATATAGGGGTAGCTATTGAGATACCAAGAGTCGTATTGAGTGCTGATTGGCCTTGATACTGAAAAGTAGATGGGTTGGTTTCATTTTTTTTAACACCATAGTAGTAGTTAACATGGTTACTGTCTAAATAACTGACACTAAGACTTGGTTCAAAGAACAAGGGGCCTTGGCGAAATACACGAGAAATATTTACTTTAGTTTCATAACCATTTGACCTATTAAGTAGATCAAACATAGCTGTAACTGCAACTTTCCAGTCATTTTTTTCATAAGAGAGTCCTAACCCAGCGTCCATAGAAAATTTTCTATCGGCCATATTTTCAAAAATGTAACTGTCTGAATTGTCAAATCCTTGAAATCGTGGTGATGCCTGTAAAGTAATGTCAATTTCTGATATTTGAAAAGCATCATAACTAACAAACGGACCTATAACTCGAAAATCATCACCCCGAAAACCTAATATCGGTAAAGGGATAATTCTATAATTATAACCTTTATAAATTTCTTGGTTAATACCTAGACCTAGGCCGTAGAGAAATCCTTTTGGCTCAATACGCTCTCTAACTTCTCCTCTGTTTTCGTTTGCCAATACAGTTGTATTTAGTGATATTACGAAAATTAATAGAGACCAATACTTCATTTGAATTCCTAATATCTATGATTATTATAAGTATAACCATAGGTATTACGTTGTGTTGGTTCGCTAAGATCAATTATCAGTAAAGAGTTTGAAATAGTAATAAGTTATCTAAAATAAACATTGGCTAATGATTTGATTTCTTTGCATCGCTATTACACTGTTTTTTAATAAAGTAACAAAGTAACAAAGTAACAGGTAACCAATCGAGTAAACAAAGCGCTAAAGTGGCATTATAGTTAAATCATGATAGATAATTAAAGCCATACTCTTATGGCAAGATAAAAAACAGCAAGTACCTGTCATGAATCTTTCAGTGGTGCTCGGTAATATATTAATAATAATTGGCAATAATAAGTTCAATCTACTAAAAATTATTGATCTGATGATACCCAGTGGACCAAGATCAATAGTAGTCCTTAGTTTCGCAATATTTTATTCAAAAACTCTCGGTTTGTTGGTAAGACATTTAGTAGTTGTTCAGTCGTATGGAGGTTTTCATTTTGTATACGCTTTATCAATGAAGCTTCTTTTTGACTAAGATGGGTATTTAGTTTTTGCTCTGTATTAAAACCCATGCCATATAGGACATACTGTTTACTTGCTGATGAGAACAATTCAAACCTTTGATTACTTTCATAGAGCCCGGGTGCTTGTGAACGCCATAGTTGCAACGCTTCTTGTAAACTGTCAGGAATTGAATCTTTTTGCTGATGTGCTCGCCAATACTCAGTATCTGTGCGGTTTGACAGTATGTAATGTAATTTAAGGAAATCTATAATTTCTTGCCATCGGTCCAAGGTCATACGATTAAACCTTTTCGCTAATACCGCCATTGCGATAGGATCTCGTGGAAGCTGTTGACTGATCCATTCAGCAGACTTTTCTATTAATACTAAAGCGGTTGCTTCTAATGGTTCAACAAACCCAGCTGAAACACCAATAGCAACACAATTTTTGTGCCAGAAGGTTTCTCTATGACCAGGATTAAATTTTATTTGACGAGGTGTCAAATTCTGTGAAGCGAGAAGAGGGTCATTTTTAACATATTTAAATAATGCCTCTTCAGCTGACGCTCCACTAGTAAAGTCACTAGAGAATACATGGCCAATGCCTCGTCTATTTTGCAGTGATATATCCCAAATCCAACCGCTTTCCTGTGCTGTTGCCACAGTACATGAGCCAATAGGCACTTCATCTGAAGCATGCTCAACCTGAAGCGCAAGGGCGGTA
>Ga0307488_10002556_pt1 | contig 15362 bp, 9 predicted proteins | sample SB02metaG_FD_202248 | JGI IMG/M metagenome (GOLD analysis project Ga0307488, IMG submission 202248) | Sea-ice brine microbial communities from Beaufort Sea near Barrow, Alaska, United States - SB 0.2 | ecosystem: Environmental > Aquatic > Marine > Coastal | place: USA: Alaska | collected 2017-05-06 | reverse complement strand
GGATTCGTAATTTGTCCTGCCTGTTTGCCAACTTCCAGTACGCCGTCCTTGGCTATGCCTCTCAGCTCTTCCTTGACGTCAGACTTCTTAATTTTCTTGGCATTGTTGTAGGTGTTTGAAGCACCCAGGATGGCACCCAGTATGTTTCCTGACTGCACATTCCTGATCACAGAGCCTATGCCGTCAACAACCCCACCGGGTCCGAATAGGCTGTTTGTACCACCACCTAACACACTCAGTGGTGAAGGTGCGTTGTCGTAGTGTATGGTCGCAAAGCCCGTTACGCCTTCTCCCCTGTTAAGTACTTGTGGTCTGATCACTCCCGAATTGTAACGAACTGTCTCGTATAAAATTTGCATTTGGTTCTGTAACACCTCACCACCGGCCGCTTGGTCCATGTTATCATGACTGAAAGAACCTATCACTGGATTCACTAAACTGAATGATGTGAATCTCTGATTATGTAGAACAAAAATTGTTATGTTCCTCAGGAAAGGTTTCTGACGTTTTTTTGGAGTGTCAAGTCCCCACTTGGTGGATGTTCTTTCGGTATTGTAGTAATCGTCCTTGCTGACATTTTGCACGGTCTCATTCAATTGTACGGGATCAGCAACATTGTACTCGTAATATTTCTTCCAGAATGCATTCACGGTGTCTGCGTGGTCATCGTGGAATGTGATGTTTATGGGTTCGTACACTATTCTTGTGTTGGTGTACATCTTCTTGTTGTACTGCACTTTCTCTTCGTAGTTCATGTTGTACTTTGGAAGGTCTACTGCCCTGACCAACATGTTCAGTTCTCGTCTTTCGGCTTCTGTGAATGAGTCAATACTAACAGTGTCGTCCAGATCAAAAACAACATGGTAGAGGAATTTGTGTTTTGGTGCCAGCTTGTGGTGATCGTCGATGTACAATCTAGAGGCATGTTGGTAGTCCTTCATTCCTGGAAGACCATCTTGGAAACCTTTTAAGAAATTGTTTATGCTTGGCATACTGTTATTTATAGTCACAAAAAAAGCGCCTATAAAGACGCTTTCAGTGTATTAAATGCTAAGTCTAATTTTGTTTATTACTGTCCACCACCTGTTGATAGTGTACCGATCGTTCTAGCCACTGCTGTTCCGATTCCTGTACCTGTTGGTGTCTGTATCGCATTGTCGTATCTCACTGACATTGTGATTGTTGCTGGTTCTGAAGTTGCGTATGCCAGTGTGTTGTAGTTAACGTTCTCAACATAAGCACCGTAAAGTTCCCATGTCTCTAGAACGTTTGGAGCACTCGCTCCGTTACCACCGTCTAGCATTTCAATTCTGCCTGTGAATTTGTAATCAATTCCTGATGCCGCACTTGACTGTTCAAAGAAATCAAACTGTTTCTGGATCTGTTCACCAACCAGTTTAGTAACTGAGTTGTTGACGTCATCTCTTAGATTGATTGTGATTGGTTCCCACGTGTGTTTACCCGCAACATAAACTTTTGAGTTGTAAACATCTAGTGTCACTGTGTCAAAAGTCAAGCTGGGTCTTGTCACATCTATTACTTGTTTTGTTAGTTCTGATCTTGGTGTTGATACTCCAAAATTTTCTAGGATCAATCTGAAACGATACTGAAGTTTTGGCATCAACAAGCCTTGTGATGCACTACTCTGGTCGTTGCTTAAAGGTACTGTAAATTTTGATAATGTTGATATTGCCATCTGTTTCTCCTATTTATTCCAAAATTAGCTTCCTAATTGTGCAATTTCTCCTGTGTTTTTGATTCTCAACGGTATGTAAATAAATTCAACTGATTTAACTGGCTCAATTGCTATGTCCACATACAGTTCATTTCTGTCTATTCTAGTAGATGTGTTATTTGTCTCATCACAAACTACCAAGAAGTCAAACAATGCTCTCTGTCCAACAAGTTCCAACAAGAATGATTCTATAGCACCCCTGATCTCGTTCCTTGTTAGTTCATCATTTGGTTCAAAGATAAACGGTTTTCCAATTGCGTCCAATTGTGTTCTCAAGAAGACTGCCAATCTAGAAACGTTTATTCTGTCCAAAGCCGAACTAGCCGATGTTTTCGTCAAGTTACCAAAGTTAACAATCCCTGCTCCTGCAAAGAATGTTATTGGGTTGATTTTAACTTCATGCATTGAATCTCTCACTGACTCCGTTACAGATATTGCTTCAAACTCTCCAGACGCACTGTCGATGTAACCAACTGCTGTTGCGTTGTCAACGATACCTCTTCTAGTTCCTGATGGAGCGAACCATGGGAAAGCAATACTATCGTTGTTGGCAAGTGTTCTCATCATCATGTGTGATGGTGGAACAACAATTGATTTGCCTGTGTTGTCTGTTGTTAGTCCTGATGGATAAAACACACCTAAGAAGTCACTTGCACTTACTAAGCCGTCTTCGCCGTTGTCTAGTGCTACTGCTGTGTTGTTGGCCCAATCCTGGATTGCAGATGATGTACCCTCCAATCTTAATGGAGTGTCTCCAACTATAAATGCTGTGTTGTTTCTGTCTGTGTTCAAGTTGATCATGTTCTGAATCAACTCTGGATAACCAGGTGTAGCAATCACGTTGTACCCTCTTTGGTCTTCTCTGATTGCTTGGTTAGTGTCTATCTCTGATTTTAACTGTTCCACAATTACTTTTCTCTGTGATTTTCTTCCAAAAGTTCCAGAGCCATCGGCGTTGTTACCTGATTTAGTAACCCATCTGTCAGGGAAGTAAGTTGAAACAGACTCATTTGCTTGTCTGATGTTTCCTAATCCACTTGATCCGCTTCCTGGATATTTCGTAGTTGTGATGTAACTGTTTTTGTATTCTTTGACATTGTAACCAGAACGTCTAGTGTTGTAAAGCAATATTCCATTTGGAAATAACGCTGGATCTGGAGCATCTGGATCTAGGAAGTCATCACTTAAAAGAAGTTTAATTGTGCTATCAGTTGGAGCACCTCCTGTTGATAATGAGTCTGCCTTAGCCGCCGTTGTGTGTGATCTTGCATCTGCAAAAACTACACCGTCTTCTGTAGTTTGATCGCTTTTGTCAACAAGCACCCATGCCGCACCAGTTGTAGTAACTGCTACTTGGTTGGCTGTGTTAGTTGAACTCAACGTTGCCGCTGTGTTGTATCTGTAAAGTTTTGGATAGTTCTCTAGATCGCTTGTGTCAATCCATAAGTCATTGCTTACAAGTGCAGTACCATCTGATTGTAAAAGTGGTGCCGTGGCTGAAAACTGTGGACCTTCAGGATCGGTTGCAGAGTAAACTTCTAAGTAACCTTTGAAAGTTGTTCCGTTGTGTACCATGATGTCTGCATCTAGGCTAGTGTTGTACCATAATGTTCCATCTGCTGGTTCGTTGCTTGGTTCACTTAATGATGCCGTGTAGCTCAATCTCTTCCAATTTGAAGCGATGACGTCAGTACCAACAGTTGAGTCTTCTGAATCACCTGCCGGAGTATCATACAAGTTGTCAATTAACGTTGTGCTGTTTGCTGTGAAAGTTCCGTATGCATGTGCTGTCGATGGGCTGAAGCCTGCATCTGCCATTGGAGTTCCAGATACTTCGTTAAATCTCATCTCACCACCTAGCACGTGTTCTAGTACAACTTCTCCTGTTGACAATTTACTTGCTCTGACGTTGATTAGTTTAGTAGTTGACGTAGCCGAAGCGTTAGCATCAACTGCCGCATTCACTGCCGTAACAAAAGCGTCAGCGTCTGTACCACCTAGTGTGATAGTGATAGCCGAACTTAAACTTGTGTCATTTTTTCTAGACTCACTTATCGTGAAAGTTTCTGAACTTGTGAAAGTTGGTGTAGTACTATTACTTGTGATCTTCGTAGTTCCACCTTCGTATCTGAATAGTTGGAAGTCACCCACGTTTGGTGTAGTGTCCGACTGTCCTGTCATTGACTGTTCTGTTATGTTGAATTGTGTGTATAGGTCACCAACTGATAATCCTGTTCCGCCGTTCGCCGCATCTAACTTGAAGATCGCTGTGTGGTGGTTGGCATGTAATGGAGCCGCTACTGCTGAGAAACTGTCACTAGCCGAGCTGTAAAGTTTCGCACTAATGTTAGCACCTGAGTTTGCATTGGTAGTTTTGAACCAAACAGAACCATTGGGTCTGTTCTCATCAGCTGTCTTCCAAGTGGGTCTTGAAGTGTGTGCCGCTTGTAAAAATTCAATACCGTTGAAAGTTCCTGCAGTGATTCCTAAAGAAGCAAGTAAGCCTGTACCTTCTTCAACTCTGAGTGTGTTAGCACCCGCAGTTGAATCACCAAAGTCCCCACCGTTGTGGAATATTTCTAAGTTACCTGTTACTGTGTTCACACTTGATGTGATTCCAGGTACGTTAGCGTTGTTTATCGCTGTGTTAACATCTGATAATGCTGTACCACCTGTTGCTATTGTTGTACCGTTAATCTGTAACGTATGACCATTAGTCACTGTTGTTCCAGAAGCTACTGAAAATACAGGTAATGAATTGTGCCAAGACTGAGATCCAACTTGTACCCAAGTATTAGTTGAGGTTTTCTTGAAAATCTTGTTTGTTACATGTGTAGTGTTGATTGCGTAGTCTCCAGTGATACCAATTGAAGTAAGTGGTGCACCAGTAGAAACACCTCCAACTAGATCAGTAATCGCCGTGATTAGAATTGGAGTCTGTACTGTAAATGTTTGGTTAGTTTGAGACCATTCGAATATACCATAACTGCTTGATGCAAGGTCAAACCAGTATGAGTTATTTGTCGGTCTTGATGTTGGACGTGATGCACTACCTATTAATTCGCTAGTGTCAACATTCGCTCTTAGAACGAAAGCTCTGTTAGCCACACCCAAAAATGAGTAAGCGGCTTGTAGCCCATATTCATTTAATTCATAACCGTTTAATGAATTTCCTGATACGTCTGTGTAAAACTTTGGATCTCCAAAAGTTTCTGTTAATTCTCTCTGAGATGAGATCAAGAAAGCAGTGTTGGCGTTAGCTATTTGTGTTCCTGTAGCTGTACTGTCGCCTGCTCCGTTTGTCTTATCTTGTCCTGATGCTACTATAAAAAGAGGTGTAGTACCCGCATCTGATGGTACATAAAAACTTTCGTTTATTACTGAAACCTCTACTCCTGGTGATGTTAATGCCATTTTTCGTTTTCTCCTTGCAAGTTTAACGTATACAGAGTTATTTATTCAATCGTATGGTTTTTATGATATAACTTGCTATTTTTAGGTGCCTATATAGGCAACGTAAATAAGTGTATGACATACAAGGACAGACCGCTGTGTAAGGAGTGTAAAGCAAAGCCAAGGGCTTATGCCTATAAGAAAGCAACGAAGATCTATTGGCGTAGTCTGTGTGATACTTGTAACAGGAAGAAGGCCGGAAAGAAAGTAGGAGGAATCACAGCCCTACAGAGATCTGGATACAAGAAACACAAGAAGTGTGAGCTGTGTGGATTCAGGGCACAAAAGCAATCCCAGTTGGACGTGTTCTTTGTTGATGGTAGTATGAGGAATACCGCGAGTACTAATTTAAAAACTGTTTGCGCCAATTGCCAAAGGTTGGGAAGTGTCCGTAAGTTGGGATGGCGTATTGGTGATCTTGTTGCGGATGAGTAGATCGTCAACTTGTTGATATAACTCTTCTAGCGTCCCGTCATTCTTAATCACATGATCAAAATCTGATTTTGCCCATGCATATTCCGAAGAATGGATGCCTGTAGGTATTATATTTCCTTCTACATAGCTGGTGAACCAATCTGGATCCTGTCCTCTTTTTACAAGTATAATCTTGCCACCAGACTCTCTGATTGTTTTAATCTCGTTCTCAAATCTTGTATCAGATATTACTGTAGGTTCGCCTTTATATCTAGCTAGACAACTATCAATCCATATTGCATCGTGCATGTTCTGTCGCATTACTTCTGTGCCGAAGTGTTGTAGTACCCAACGTGGTGTTACATCCTTGTTGAATTTTTTACTCCAAAAAATATCAGGCTGTTCTCTCCATGCTCGGCTCTCATCGGTCTTGCCTTCTAGCATTTCCCTGTCCCAATTAAACATGGAACTGACTGCATCTTTTAAACTTTTTGCGAATGAATCTTTTTTGAAATTGTGTTCTTGTACTAGTCTTTCTGCGACCGTATCCTTACCAGAACCTATTAATCCTACTACACCTACTAACATAGGTTTATTATACTATTTTTTTAAACGTTTTTCAATCTCTTTTTTAACATCATGAACTGATGTTAATACCAGTTTTCGTACGCCCATTTTCTTTTCTTTTAAGGCATGTATGGCAACATTCTCTAGATCGTCGACCATGTTAGTCAGTTCTTCCAGTGTGCATTTGGAAAGTTTTTTGTATCGAGTATCTATCATGATACTATTATTTAAATGGAAATAGTGGTCAATTAACCAATAACAAAACTGTGTGGAGTGCCGCCTTCTTGGAAGTTACCTATCTCTGATTCAAGTTTTTCCATTTCGGCCTGTCCTTCACTTTTTAGTGCATCACCGTTTAGTGTAGTCCCACCCTGAGGACCTGCGATAGTACTGAACTTGCCTCTCGCTTCTCCTATCATAACTTTGGATACTGCAAGTGTGTAATCTCTGATCCATGGTTTGGAATAGATGTCCTTGAACAGTGTTATGTCTGGCCTGAAGTTATCCGTGTGCATGAGAACTGTTTCGTCATCTGCCCTGGGTCTCTGTGTGATTGTTAATTTTTTTGTTGCCACGTCAAAATGGAACTGTATGAAACTTCCAAACATTTTTCCCACTAGTTCTTGGTATGATGCAAAAGCATAATAAGTGGCCAATCCGCCTGTTGCTCCTGCTCTCAAAAGGTATGTATTTGTGTATGCTAAATTGAATGGTTCAAAAAGTGTTCCACCTTCTCCACCTTCAGTCCTAGAACCAACACTTCTTCTGTTAAGATTTCTCACGTTGATGATCTCATCTGGTAAGATATATGTGTTCTGATTTTTCTTTAACGTAAGAAAAGCATACGACTCTTCCACAGCATTTGATGATCTCTGTCTGAATTTGTTTATAGCTCTTTCCAGTGCCGTTTGATAGTGTTTAGGGTCTAATTCAACGTCAATCATACCATCACCTAGGTTATTTTTGACGTAATCGAATATCTCTTGTTGTCCTGTTTGTAGTTCTGACATACTCATATTTATTACCGTTGCCTGTACAATAAATATGTATGATATGCCAAGATTATCCATTTTCAAGCCTGAAAAGGGCAACGACTACAAGTTCTTCGATCGTAACATCAAGGAGATGTTTCAAGTAGGTGGAACCGACCTACACTTCCACAAATACCTGGGACCATACGATCAAGGAAGTTCACAAAAGGACGGAGATGCATCGCCCTCACAACCACAGTATTCGGGTGACAGTCTCAATGAAAGAACTATACAGGATCTATTATTTTTAGAGAACAGAGACAGGAAATATGCGGATGACATCTATGTCGTGAGAGGAATATACAATGTACAAGATGCAGACTTCAACCTGTCACAGTTTGGAATGTTCTTACAGAATGACACATTATTTTTAACTGTTCACCTTAATGACATAGTTGAAAGGATTGGTAGGAAACCAATGTCAGGTGATGTCTTAGAATTTCCGCATATGAAAGAAGATTATTCACTAGATGAGAGCATACCTATAGCACTCAAAAGATATTATGTTGTGGAAGATGTCAACAGGGCGGCGGAAGGATTTTCACAGACATGGTGGCCACACTTGTTGAGATTAAAAATGAAATCACTTGTTGATTCTCAAGAGTACAGAGATATACTAGGGGATGCCGCAACAGAAGGTTCTCTTGCAAGTTACATGTCGACTTTCAACAAAGAAAAATCAATTAATGATCAGGTTGTTGCACAAGCAGAACAAGATTCTCCTAAAGCCGGATTCAACTACAAGCAGTATTATGTTGCACCTATTGATGAAAGAGGAAACATCAGGACAGACAACGTCAACACCACGACCACTAGTACAAGTTCAGACAAAACAGTAAATGCTGTGATAGATTCACCGGCAAGTTCGCACTATGGCTTCTACTTAGACGGAGATGGAGTTGCACCAAACGGACACCCGGCAGGGTTTGGAATTAGTTTTCCAAATTCAAATGTGGACAAGGGAGACTATTTCTTGAGAACAGATTTCTTACCAAACAGACTATTCCGTTTCGATGGAACCAGATGGGTCAAGATAGAGGATTCGGTTAGAATAACTACAACAAACAACGATTCAAGAAGCAACTACAAAACAAGTTTTGTTAATAATGCAACGTCTGATACTATAAACGGATTGACTGTGACGCAGAGACAATCGCTAACTGACGCATTGAAACCAAAGGCTGACAATTAAAATGTTACACTTCTATGAAGGTCAAATTAGGAAATTCCTTACCCAATTCATTAGAGTCTTGAGTAATTTTTCTGTGGAAACAGGAAAGGGCAGAGACGATCAAGTGACCCTGAGAGCTGTCCCGGTTGTGTACGGAGATCCAACTAGACAGGTATCAAATATAATCAGGAACAATTCTGAGAACGCATTACAGTATGCTCCACGGATAGCGGCCTATGTCAGAGAGTTAAATTATGACAGAGAAAGGATGCAAAATCCTTATCACATAGAGAAACAGCATCTTAAAGAACGAGGTGTAGACAGTGACGGAAATTACACAAACCAGTTAGGTGCAGGCTACACAATTGAAAAGGTCATGCCATCGCCTTTCAGATTACAAGTCACGGCAGATATATGGAGTTCAAACACAGATCAAAAATTACAGATACTAGAACAAATTTTATATCTTTTCAACCCGGATTTCGAGATACAAAAATCAGACAACTACATTGACTGGACTAGTTTGAGTTACGTAGAACTTGAGGGGATAACGTTCAGTTCAAGGACAATTCCGGTCGGTGCTGACACAGAGATAGATATTGCAACATTAAATTTCTCAATGCCGATATGGTTGTCACCACCTGTAAAAGTCAAGAAATTAGGTGTTGTACAGAAGATCATCATGAGTGTTTACGACGATGATGGCGGACTGGCAAAAGGGTTAATAGACGGATCTTTGATTTCAAGAAGTTTTATTACACCAAACAACTTTGGATTGTTGGTGTCAGGAAATCAGTTAAGATTATTAGGTACGACAGGCGTGAATGTTAAATCCGGCGGCGCTGGATTCTATACAGGGGCTAGAGATCCAGGGTTAGCAGATCCTTTTGAAACCTTTGGACCAGCAGTCAACTGGAAGGTACTACTGGAACAGTACGGGGTGGTAACTAACGGAACGTCACAAATTAGGTTGACACAACCAAACGGCGATGAGATTGTGGGAACAATAGCAACAACAACACTGGACGATACTATATTGTTATACAGCATAGATGACGATACAATACCGGCAAACACACTCACAGCAGTCAAGAAGATCATCAACCCCGCAACATTTGATCCGGGCACACCAGTCAACGGTGATAGGTACTTGATCGTAAATGATGTTGGGGATTCAACAGCATCTGTGCAAAGTGCAACTTGGGGAGCTCTTATTGCCAATATCGGAGACATCATCGAGTACAACAGCACATCTAGTAAATGGTTAAAAGTTTTTGATGCATCAGATCCGGATTCAACACAGCACTATGTTACCAATCTGAACACAGGAATACAATACAGATTCAACGGTACGGAATGGGTCAAGTCTTACGAAGGTGTTTACACACAAGGTAATTGGTCTATTGTCATAGACGGTGGGGCTAATAATGGTTATGATCCAAGTGTTGACGCAACTACTCCTTGATAAATCACAAACAATCTGTTACAATATAGCATGGAAGACAATATCATATGCTCGGGTGCTTTATTCTACAGCACATCTACCAAGCGATTCCTGTTCTTGCAGAGGACTGACAGTAAGACTAAGGGAATGTGGGGATTAGTTGGTGGCAGGATGAAGTACACGGAATCGGCCTTTGAAGGTCTAAAGAGAGAAATAAAAGAAGAAGTGGGAGCCATTCCCAAGTTCAAGAAAGTTATTCCCTTGGAGATGTTCACATCAAATGATGAGAAGTTCTTCTTCCACACTTATCTTATTGCGATAGAGACTGAATTCCTACCCAAGCTGAATGACGAACACTCAGGATACTGCTGGACTGCGTTTGAATGTTGGCCCAAGAACCTACACATGGGTCTCAAGAACACACTGAATAACAAAGCCATCAAAGGCAAGTTACAGACGATACTGGATCTCATAACCTAAAAAAAAGGCCCGGTATTTCTACAAGGCCTTTTAATTCTACTAAAAAGTATGAATATTTATTAGTTGTTCGTCCTCACCGCACAATTTACCAATTTGATTCCTGCGTCAGTTGAGCTTTCTAGTGCTCTTCCGATAACGTTGAATGGTGAAATTGTTTCGCCTGTTGCGGCCGCTCTCGCACAACCTTTAGTTGATGAACTGACCAATCTTTGACCTTTGGTTACAGCACCTGTTACTCTCACTGGAGTTCTTCCAGTCATTGCAACAAATGGATGTGACTCATTGTTACCTGCACCTGCGTTCATGGCGTAAGCTGGTTGATCAGATATAACACCAAAAACTTGATCAGATAAATCCGATGTTGTTTCCGTGATCTCTGCGTCACCACCTACCATTACCACTGCACCTGCTGTCATTGGAGCGTCTGCTTCGAAACGCTCGGCAACGTCCGCGTACTGAGCCGAAGTTGCCAATGCATGGATAACGTTTGCCCTGACATCGACCAAATTGGTCTCTGTGGCCGTGATTGGTGAGGCATTGTCTATACCCCTAGATGCTCTCAATGCCGTCCAGGCACCACCCGCGTTACCGTGGATAGTTGTTCCGTCATCTGCAAATCCTTCATCCCATACCCAGAATAGATCTTCCTCTGTGGTATCTGATGCTACACCCCTGTTCACTACCATTCCTGAGTAAACTGGCATTCCTGAAGCGGCAGATACTGTTCTGTTTACTTCAATCAAGTTGTCCTCAATCGCTAGTGTTGTTGTGTTAATAATTGTGTTAGTTCCGTCAACAGTCAAGTTTCCGCTTACAACCAAGTCGTTAGTGATAACTGTCTGACCAGTTGCTGTGATAGTACACAAGCCTGAAGATGAGATAGTTAAGTCTGTACCATCACCTTCAATTTTTTCACCTGCATCTCCAAAAACTAGTCCGATGTTGTTGGCCAAGTGTGCATCCGTCGTTGCATTTAAATTGATTTTAGCACCTGAGATAGTTAAGTCTGTTCCGTCACCTTCAATTTTCTCTGAAGCACCACCAAATACTATTCCCACGTCATTTGGAATATGTACATCTGTTGTTGCTGTTAGATTGATCTTGGCACCTGATCCTATTGTCAAGTCTGTACCATCACCTGAGATAATTTCACTATCTGCACCGTATGTAACTCCTTTTGCAGATGGTATGTTTACGTTCCCTGTTACAGCCATTGTGACGTCTGCACCTGAAGTGATTGTAAGGTCTGTGTTGTTACCCTCGATCTTCTCACCTGATCCAAAAGTTATACCTACCGCGGCCGGTACAACAATGTCCGTTACCGCTGTCAGGTTGATTGCACCACCCGAAGTGATTGTAAGGTCTGTGCTATCACCTTCAATCTTCTCACCTGATCCAAATGTTATACCAACGTTTGCAGGTAATACTACATCTGTTGTCGCTGTCAAGTTCAATGCACCACCTGATGTGATTGTCAAGTCCGTGTTGTCACCTTCAATCTTCTCACCTGATCCAAATAAAAGTCCAACGTTGGCAGGAATTGCCACGTCAGTAGTTGCTGTTAAATTTAGTAAGTTACTAGAAGCGATAGTTAAGTCTGTACCATCACCTTCGATCTTCTCACCATCGTCACCAAATGTTAAACCAATTGCTGATCCAATGTTAATGTCACCACTTGATCCAACAGAGATTGTTAAGTCTGTTCCATCTGATTCTATCTTCTCTGCACCATCGGCAAACGCTAGACCGATATTCACCGGAATTACTACATCTGAAGTTGCTGTTAGATTAATTTTTGCACCTGAGTTGATAGTTAAATCTGTACCATCTGATTCGATCTTCTCGTTGGCATCAGTGAAATGTAAACCAACGTTTGTTGGGATTACTACATCAGTTGCCGCTGATAAATTTAGTAAGTTACTTGAAGAGATAGTTAAGTCTGTACCATCACCTTCGATCTTCTCACCTGCATCACCATATACTATTCCAATATCATTGGCCAGTTTTACGTCTGTTGTTGCCGCCATTATGATTTGAGCACCTGATGTAAGTGTCAAGTTTGTATTGTCACCTTCGATCTTCTCACCTGTACCAAACGTGATTCCCACGTTTGCTGGTACAACTACATCTGCTGTTGCTGTAAGGTTAATGTTGTTTCCAGAGATAGTCAAGTCTGTACCATCACCTTCAATTTTTTCAGCCGCATCACCAAACACTAGTCCGATGTTGTTAGCTAGGTGTACATCTGAAGTTGCCGCTAAATTGATTTTAGCACCTGATGTGATTGTAAGGTCCGTGTTGTCACCTTCGATCTTCTCACCTGATCCAAATAAAAGTCCAACGTTGGCAGGAATTGCCACATCAGTTGTTGCTGTTAAATTTAGTAAGTTACTTGAAGCGATAGTTAAATCTGTACCGTCACCCTCGATCTTCTCACCGTCATCTCCAAATGTAAGACCTCTGTCGGCAGGTATGTTTACGTCTCCACTTGCACCTGCGTTTAAGGCAATGTCTCCACTACCTTTGGCAGTGATCGCTATTCCGACGTTCGTGTCGCCACCTGTGGCAGATATAATTGGGTCACTTCCAGAGGCATTGTTAGTAATGTCCAACTGGTTGACAGCTGATCCTGTTGTTTGGAATATTAATAATTCGTTACCGTTTGCGTCTGCGATGAATCCTGCATCAGCAAATTTTGGTGCTGTTAAAGTTTTGTTTGTAAGTGTTAACGTGTCTGATGCTATCGCGGCATCTTGATCGTCCACGTATTTCTTGTTGGATACGTCACCGTCAGCACTTGGTGCCGCAGTTGCTAAACCTACGATTGTGTTAGCTGAAGCTGATATTACTATATCACCTACTTCCAGTCCGTTGTTTACTCTAAAGTTTCGTGTTGTCATGGTTCCATATCTCCCGCATGATTGTTAATATTGCAGATATTTATGCTTGTTTTGTACTATTCGCCGGCTAGACAGTTGATTCTGTATGCATTTACTGTTGTAGAACCACCTGATGTTGATGATATACTCAACTGTACGGTGTTGTCTGTGGTATCAAGGAAGTCAGCTGTGAATTCTAGTTGTGTGGTTGCTTTGCTAGACACGAAAGGTCCTGAACTGACACCTGCCTCACCTATGTCACCTGACAGGTATACTTCCTGTACGCTGTAAGCACCCTCTGTGGCATTCTTTCCTACCACGTAGTAGACTGCCGCAGTGGCGTCGTCAAGGTCGAAACTGTCAAATGCTGTGGCAGTCGAACTTACTGTTGTGGCCCCTATGATCTTTTGGTTGGCATTTGATTCAGCTGTCATGGAGTCTGCAAGTAAAGTTTTATGTATTTTCAATGATAAATTTGGAGTCAGTCCCGCCGCTGATAAAACTACATTACTGCCTGATATCGCCGCCGACAAAGTAATCATATCATTATTGCCGGTTTGCAGTGTACCATACTGTGCCACGAAAGCGTTTGTTCCATCATGCACAACTAGTGCTTCAGTCACTCCCGTCTCTGTCTTGGCGTTGTCATCTATTAGTATAACATATTTTGCCGCTCTAAATGATGCATGTGCGAATGTGTCAATACTTTCAGATGCCGAGTCAACATCTGTGTTGGAAGTTGTAACTGTTACACCTGCTGTGGCATCAGATGTACTAGCTCTTGAGATTGGTATCTTGTAGAAACTTATTTTGCTATCTACACTTGGTCCTGTAATTTTTACTCTTACTTGACTACTTGCGATATCGGCTGATGTGGTCGGCATAGCATTAGTACTGCCTGCCGCACCTCCCCTCGGTCCACCTATAAATGCGTCTGAATTGTTATGACACACTGTGAAAACTGATCCACTAGTGTTATCGTTTGTGAGGTCATTCAAGGCAACAAAATACCAAGCCATGTCAAATGCCGCGGCCTGGAAGTAGTCCACTGTCCTTGCGGATGTGTTCACTGTTTTATTATTTTTAATAATAGCCCTTGTATCACTTGAGGTTGTAGTAGATACTGTATCAAAAGACAGAGTACCTGCACCGTCTGTGATCAATGCTTGTCCCGCCGAACCATCCGACGTTGGCATCTTGAATGCCGTGCCACCCGACGTGAAAATCAGGTTCGTGCCATCTGATTTGACAGATTCGTTTGCGTCAACAAATTGTATCGCCTTGTTTGTGCCCAAGGTCACAGTGTCGTTGAATGTTGCGGCACCCGCCTCACTCATGTCTAGTGTTAATGCTGTGATGGTTGAACCACCATCATTACCTGTAAATATTATATCCTTATCAGACGTTGTTTGATTAATACTAAAATCGCCTGAACTGCTTGTTAGTGTACCATATGTTGTACTACCGCCTGCTTTTAATGTTGTTCCACTACTACCACTATCTAAAGTAATACCATTCGCAACATCAAAACCTAAAGCATTAGAAGATACAATTTGTAAATTAGTTCCATCACCCTCGATCTTCTCGCCATCATCACCAAATGTCATTCCAACGTTTGCTGGTACATTGATGTCTGTTGTTGCTGTCAAATTTAAATCGTTGCTTGATGCAATGGTTAGGTCTGTGCCATCACCTTCAATTTTTTCTCCGTCATCTCCAAATGTAAGACCTATGTTTGCTGGAATGTTTACATCAGCACCTGCTTCTAATATTAAATCTCCTGCAACATCAATTGTTAGATCACCTGAAGATAGATCTATCTCTGTGCCATCAATTGTGATGTTATCTATTGTGACTCCACCGTCAAAATCTGCTGATGTTCCTGCCACTGCTCCACTGAATGTTACAGTTTGATCTGCGTTCACTGTAAGGGCCGTGGATCCACCTGTAGCGACTGTTATAACATCCGAACCTGAGAAAGTGATTGACGTGTTGGTGTCACCGTCACCCGCTATGGAATCCAGCTGTAATGATCCAACGTTTGTGAAGTTGGAGTCACCTAGGTCCAGTGTTCCTGTTACGGTTAGGTTTCCTGTTATGTCTGTGTTGGCATTTAATTTTATAGCACCTGTTCCGCTTGGATCCAGTATGAAATCAGCGTTGCTTGGTACTGATATCGTTGATCCTA
>Ga0307488_10002555_pt1 | contig 15363 bp, 4 predicted proteins | sample SB02metaG_FD_202248 | JGI IMG/M metagenome (GOLD analysis project Ga0307488, IMG submission 202248) | Sea-ice brine microbial communities from Beaufort Sea near Barrow, Alaska, United States - SB 0.2 | ecosystem: Environmental > Aquatic > Marine > Coastal | place: USA: Alaska | collected 2017-05-06 | reverse complement strand
TCACTGTTTTCGTGTGGCAGTTGTAGCTGAAGAGTCCAAAGTTCCTCCCGAGCATCCCCATGCTTCCGGTGATGTTGACGTAGTCGGTGTACACGTCAACCCCGACGAAGCCATCGATCATGACACCGTCCGGCGGGCAAGGGTAGTGAATGTCGAGCGTTCCCTTGATGGACACTGGGTCCACCGCCTCGTCCGCCTGCCACGTGCCCGGCTCAGCCGGAAGCACGTAGTCGACCAGCAACTTGATGTCGAGCTTGTCGAGCGTGAAGCCCCCGTCCAATATGGTGACGCCGACGGTCAGCGACATGCTTCCGATGGAGTTGATGGTGCTCGCGTGGGCCCCGCCGAGGAGATGCGCGCTGCCGGAGAACGTCATGTTCCAATCCAGGTCGGTCGGACCCCAATCGGCGTCGGCGTCCGCGTCATCCCGCAACATTCCCACGAATAATGCACTCGCCCGGCTGATCTCGAGCGCCTCCGCTAGCCCGCTGCCGTCGCCCAGCGCGATGCTGTAGTCGCTCACGGTGAGGATCAACTCGAACGCCATGCCCTCCCGCGCGGGGTCGCCGCACCACTTGGTGCCGGAGACCACTCCCTGGACCGGCGCAGACGTCGCCTCACCCACGCCGCCAGAGGAGATGCCGTCCGCCAGGCTGAACGTACCCTTGACGTAGTTGCCCTTGTACGAGCACCTGTTCTTTGACTCAGCGCCGATCTCGAGCGTCAGGTTCAGGAACTGGGAGGTGAAGTAGAACATGGTGGATGCCGTAAACGAACCGTCACGCGTGTCGAAAAAGAACGTCGCAGCCGAGCCGAGTCCGACCTCGCCCACGCTCGCCGCGAGCTTGCCGGAGATCATGCCGGAGAGGGCGAAGTCGCGGCCGTCGTAGTACCGAACGAACTCGTTCGTTTCCTCAGAAAGGAAGTTCTCGCCCGGCATGCCCAATGCTGCAGCGCTGCCGTTAGTTCCGTTGAAGTCGGTCTGGTTCGCCCAATCGGGAACCTCGGATGCCTCGATGACGGTGGTAGCATCGGCGGTGATGTTGTCCATGCCCCAGCCGGTGGCGTAGAATTTAAAATCAGTCACGGCGATCTCGACGCTTTGAAGAGTGAGAGACACCGATGGAACCTCAACCTCGAGTTCGAACAACCGGTTGCCCGCCTCGACGTCTCCGCAGTAAAGAACGAAGTAAGCCGTCATGGCCTCGTCCGTCTTGAACAAGTGCTTGTCATTGCGAATCATTTCGAAGTCGATCGACACGTTGCCCTTAAACGAGTGCCCCAGCTTGCACGGAAAAGAAGCCTCCGCGTGTCGCGTGACGTTGACAATGCTCGTGGTGGAGGGCAAACCCCCCTGCGGCTCGAGCACCATTTCACTGCCCATCTCAAAATCGATCACCGCGAGAAGGAACGCGTCGAACACCGTTTGTTGCCATTCGAATGTAAGCGTCATGGACAAATCGTACTTGAAATCGGCGTTGAGCAAACTCTCCGGGATGCCGATGCCGAGGAGTAACGCTCTGAAGTCGACCTCCACCTCGCCGTGCAACTCTCCTGCCACAATGCTTATCCCGCCTGAGACGTAAGTGGTGATCCTGATCTCGACGAAAGCCTCTATGAGGGTGACGCCCTCCACGATGGTGACGTTTCCTGCGCTCAAGCGCCCCACGTGCAGCGTGTTCTGAAGGTAGTCCGGGCAATATCTGGTCAACGAGCCCTTCACGTCCACCGCATCCGGGAAGAACGATGGATCATCACTCCCGGGCATTTGCATCTGACCGAAAACGAATTGGCCTTCGGCTTCGAAACGGAAGCCCACGCCGGGCTCGCAGGAGGGCCCGAGCTTGAAGTTCGCGTGGGCGCCGAGCATCACGCCCGGCAACGTCAGACGCACCACGACTGTCACGTTCGCCTCAACGGGGAACCCGTACTTGGTGGTGAACACAATTTCGGCGCTCATGGAAAATTGGCGCGCATCTTCCGACGCGAGAGCGCTACCACCGAGGCCGAGGTCGTCCACCATCGCGTTGACGTCCCTTTCGATGCCCCATTCCAGGAGCACGTCGTAGTACCAGCCGTTTGCGCCGAAGCGCACGACGAGGTCCATGTCCAGCTTGGGCAGGAGAATGCCGTTGGCCGACAACTGCGAGACAATATGGGCGAGGATGCCGGCGTACTTGTCGGAGAAGAGCTGCATGCTGAGACCCTTTGCGGAAACGGAGAACCGCTCGGAGTCGTCGGGCTCGAGTTCGCCGCACGTCATGCTCATGTTCCGGGTGTCTGTGTTGATTTGCAAGAAAATGAGATCGATTTCGACGGAGCCGACGATGCCGGTAATAACTTCTTTGCAAGGGAGGCCGATGCCGACCGGAATGGTCATCTTTGCGAGCATGGATCCCGCGTTGCCGTCGCCGATGGAGAGCGAGGCGTCGGTCTCCGATGTGACCTCGACGGTGAACGGATCCGGGGGCTGAATTTCGCCCGCGTCGTCTCGCGCGAGCACGAAGTTCGTGATGGTCATGGCCTCCACCTCCGGCATTGTCGGGATGGCAGCCGCGGCAGACTTGGCAAGGTCAATGGTACCCTGCAAGACACCGTTCATGACTAAGTCGTTCTCTCCGAGAAGACTCAAAGTGTCCATCGAGAGCGTCAACTTCACGCCCCACAAAACCATCTCCTTCAACATGGCGAAACGCGGAACGTATCCGACCACCGTGAAGACGCCAGTGGCACTGTTGTGCGCGGCGGTGATTGGCATGGTCACGCCCTCCGCCGGCATCATGCTCCCGGGGTATTCGCCCATCACGAACAGACCCGTCGATATGTTGAGGACGCCAGACATGGATCGGCTAGAGGAGGTTGTCACCGCCGCGACGGAGCTGGAAGTACCATTGAAGTCGCCATGGAGGCCGTCGAAGGTTAGAGCGCTGTCGTTGTACACCACCATCTCGAACTGACTAGGAAAGCTCACCGAGATTACCTAGTTGTAAGGCCGGCCTTAGGTTTTAGGGTTTAGGGTTCAGGGTTCAACCATGTTGGTATGGTCATTTCGCTTTCACCTCACACGATGCCACTCAACACGGTCATGACGCCAAATGAATGTTGCGTTCGGATGTACCGGGCCTGGCCTGGTTCGCCATGTTCGAATCCAAGGCGGAGGATGCGACGATGACTCCCGCGGGTGAATCGCAAAATCCCTGCGCGTACGGCCAGGCGGAGTGTGCGTGTCGCGTCACACGGAGTCATTCGACTCGACGAGGGTTCATTTCAAATGGTGTCAATGACGTGGCCCGCGTGCTCCGTCCAGCCTTGCGGCGAGTGTGTACGGGTACACTGGTACGCCATGAGCAAACGGGGACGAGTGGCTAGGCGGCCGGGAAGGAGGATGCGGCGAGTGTGTACGGGTACAGCGGTACACTATGCGCAAACACTCGGCGAGCGAGTGGCAAGGTCCCACCTGTGCGATGTCGTCGAAAGAGACGGACTCCACCGCGTTACGCTGCGCCTTGGCGTACGTTGTCATCACTCCGATGGTTACGGCCCGGCATCGAATGAAGAAATCATTCGGTAAGATGACCGAATCGAGTGGTAATATACGTTAGGCGCATTGATCATACTACTGACGTGGATGGGGACATGACATCCGGGCCTCACCTCTGGCTGCGAAGCGCACGCGAGAGGGCGGGTGGGGCGGCGGCGGCGGCGGAAGCGGCGGCGGCGGCGGCGGCGGAGGCGCAGGCTGCGGCGGACTCGGCGATATAACTGACGTAATGACACTTATGCAACTGATACTCACTCGGAAGTAGTAGTGCCCACTGCAACCACCCATGTCCAACCGCCAGCCTGTAAGAACCATGCCATCGGGACATTGTGCTCCCTTGATTCGATCAAGATATATAATGCCGTTATTACCGCAACAAACGCATGGAGTATGATATTCCACTGCGTTTTTACTTGGATACCCCGCAATACTGTGGTTTTCTTGGAAAGGCAAGACGCAGCATGCGTAATACAATATCATACGATTGCTGCCAAGGCCCGAATTGCCGATGTAAAATCGTCTCAAAGCTGGACGGTGATTAGGGCATGTGAATGCCAGCCTATCCAGATAAAACAATTCTGACCCGTGGACTTCTTTATGCCCCGTGTTGTATTCGTAGCACGAAGAAGAACTCTTCCCCAACTTCGTCAGTGCATCTTGGAGATCTTCACTCATGGAAGTGCTCTTTCTCCAACAACTGTAAGGGATTCTCGATTCACGATCACCGCAATTATCACGTGAATACGCAAAGCCAGTCATGTACCCTTGAGCGGTGAGCTTGGTGCTACTATCACCACTTGCCCACTGAGCCGATCTTGGGTTGCAGTCGATTCGATCGTGCCTGTCAAGGAAATAAAAGCTACCATCTGAGCCATCGCCAAAGTCTTGGCAAGAGCCGCGTTCTTGAACGCCGAAGACGCCTAAGCTGGCGACGCCATGCGCGTTCCCGTGGCTCTCGCGGTGATCGCTAGACACCGGTAACGCGGAAGACGAGCGAGCGACCGCAACCCGCCCGTCCTCGGCGTTCCCAAGCTCGGCGTCCGCTCCATACTCCAGCAGGGAGCGGGTGGGCGGCAACGTCCAGTCGACGCTAATGCTCGCAGCCTCCAGGTATTCGCCCGCGGCGAATGCCGTGGAATCGATCATCACTCCATCCTGCGAGCCGGGTCTTTTGGTTACACTCGTTCCCGTGGCGGCGTAACTTGTGCATCTTCGAGGTGTTAAATTTGTGATACTCGCATCACGTTGTGAAAACAATTTTGACGTAAGTGGGTTCGGGGGGGGGGACATCTCAAGCTAAGCAGTGAAACAAGAGCTAGTGCAAGGCCCTTCCTGCGAGTAGGTGAAGATTGAAGAGGGCTTGGCGGGCACCATGGCGTCGACTTTGCCGCCTGCGAGAGAGCGCGCCAAGGACTTGGGCCGGGTGGATTATGCTCGCCACGTCACAGCGTGGCGCAAAAACTCACTGTCGTCTCCCGATATGACGTCTTTACCGTGTTGTGATTGGCTGAGAGACTCTGGTACTATGTGGTTCTTGTGGTTCAGATTGGACGTCTGTTATCGCAGGTCGCGGTCAAACGGCTTCGTTCAATACCACGTAAGACACGAGTTCAACTCAACATACGACGGTGTGCGACGTGGAGAATGAAGTGGCGTGCATAATCGGCCAAGCCCTACCCAAGACGACTCAATGCCGCTCATCACAGTCAGCACGCCGCCGCCGCTTTTGTCCGAGGACCACGCGACCGTCGCGCTTGGCCACACAATTTTCTTGGCGCCGGCGGTGCTGCTCTTCCCGTTTTCTAGGCACGCGCCGATGTTGAGCTGAACGCTTCCCACGCCGATGCGCGCCTTGCCGCTGTCGAACGACTCTGTCTCCACCACGAGGGTCTCGCTGTCGACGCGCAATCCGGGGATGAGCACATCGACGCGCATGGACGACCGAGGGAACATTTCGACCCCGGATTGGATGTACCGAATGTCACTGCGGTGCGCGCCGACGACGGTGGCGGCGGTGGCGGTTAGGGTGGTGCCGAGGAGCCGCGGCGTGGTGCTTTCGTCCACTCCGGTGTCCTTCGAGTGAAACGAGGTGTCGAACTCGACCACGACGGCACTCACCGACACCTCCTGGGCCCACGGCACCTCTCCCCTCACGCTGTCAAGGCTGGTGCTCGACGGCGTGAGCACCGTGCCGGTGTACGTCCCCGTCAGCATCGTCGGGTTGCAATTTTCCAGTAGCGTGACGTTGCCCAGCTGAGCGAACTGCACGGGATCGGTAGCCTTGCCGGAGTACACGAGGTCGAGTCTGGCCTCTCCGATGAGGGTATCCCCGGCGGCCGACATCGCGCGCAGGGTGATGCGTGAGTACTCGGCGGCGCCGGAGAAGGGGAGCATACGGGCACCCTCGTGCGCCAAGGCGGCAGAATCGGTCGCGAGAGCGGCGCAGTCGTACTTGATGTTGCACATGCGTTCATCGCGAGTTTCCGCGAAGATGTCGCAGTTGAGCGCCCAGCTGAGCAGGACCCAGCCAGGGTTGCACCGCGCGTTTCCGCTGTGCGACAACCGCGAGGCGTCCTGGCCCGCCACGCGGAACGGAGCCAGGTTGTACCCCGTGGCTTTATTCTTCATCGCAACCGTGCAACACGTCGTGACGGAACGCACCTGTCCCCCAAACTGTTTCTCAAGTCTGAATCCTGAGATCGCCTCGCCCTCCAGGCAACCGAACGAAGTCTGCGCCAGGATTTCGAGCTTGCCATCCGTGAACGTGTCGCCGTATCGATCATCGCAAGCATTGCTGACGGCGACCGCCGCGTTACAACCGAATCGGAAGAACGAAGATGGGTCGTGGGAAGAGAGTTGATGCATGGCGAACTGAGTCATGAGCGCCTTTCGGAAGCTCCTCTCGCCGTTGCACTGCAAGGAGAAAGCCGCCATGTCACCGACCATCGCGACCGCGTCCTTCACGGTGTCGAGTTGGAAGACACCCGAGGAGACGGAGGGCGGGGGAACGAGCCTGTCTTTGCGATTAAGATCCACGCAAACAACGGTGGCTCGGAGGAGGTCGCCGGGGGAGTCGGCCTCGCACGTTTCCCTTACCGTCCACCCGACCATGCCGTCGCCTTCGTCGCACCCCACGGAAGCGAAGGCCATGTTCCAAGGGCTGGATCCGGCGAAGAAGCAATCGCTGTGGCGTTCGTACGTCCGCGCCATGCGTGCTTGTTTCAGAGGGGCGCAATAGGCGGAGAAGGAGGGGAACCCGTCGACGGCTTGCATCTCCCAGCCAACCTTCAGCTCGCCGTCGTCGCACGTGACGTCGAAGTACTCGAGTCGCGCCAGCGTCAAATAGCGTTCACTCAGGGCAGCCGTGCTTCGAACGATCGGACGCCCTTCGGTTAGCATGAAGTTCTCCCCGCCGGTCACGCACTTGGTCAGCATCGTAATGTCAGAGGTCGTTGACGTCGCCGCCGCCAAATCGTTGAGCTCCCATGACTGCAAGTATTCGTTGGATTCGCACCGCACAGGGAATACGTGCAAATCGATAAGGTATCCGGTCTTCAGGTATCCGATCAGATATCCGTTCTTCCTCTCCTCCTTAGTTCTCAGCTTTGTAGTTTGCACCTTCGAGCAAGGCCCGATATCCATTGAGGGCATTTGGTAAAGTGACCGAGCCGGATGGCGTCGAGGTAGAAAGACATGGTAACTGACGCATATGGGATGATGCGGGGCCTTACCTTGGAGTAACGCGGCGTCATGGTCATGTCGGGGCTATCGATGAACATCGGCTGGTCATCAGCGGCGATGTTTGCTGGCTTTCGGCACACAGCTTCGAAGTGAGTGCCAGTCGCAGCGTAAGCATCGACGAAGCTCACGTTTCTCACGGATCTCCATCCGACGAGCAAGTCACCCTCTCTGCACGCGATGGGAGAGTACGCGGCCATGTCGGCTGATGACTGTTGCCTTGACTCCGTACGCACGACGTACTCTGTGTCCTCGCAAGCGGCACCCTCGCAACACTCCATCTCGACGTACCCGGCGGAGGAGGTGCCCCATTTCATCTTCCAAACCTGCAGCGCCTGCCCTTCCGAGCAAAGCATCTCGAAGCCGTTGTGAACTGACTTCGCGCCGCGCGTGCTCTGGAAATAATCGAAAGGTTTTGATTTAGTCGTGAAGCACGATCCCGGGGTGACGCGATATTGCGCATCCACGCACGAGGTGGTCATGCGCATATAACGAGAGGGCTTGTAATTAGGGACGATGTCACTATCGACCACCATTTTCGTTTTCCTATCGTTCAACATCATGCGTTTTTCCTCGACGGTGTTGATGGTGCGAGTGAGGGCGGCGGTGCCGGCGCGCTTGAGCGAGGGTGAAATGGACCAGCCTTGCATGAAACCATTGCCGCCGCACTGCGCGCCTTCCAAGAAGAGGTCGTCGAGATTGGCGAAAGACGACCCGGAGTTGACCCCCTCGGGTGTGCCCACGATGCCGCGCGCCACGCCTCCGCGCGTGCGAGAGTCCAAGTGGTCAGCCGTGACCGCCGCCGATATGCGCAGTGTGTAGGCTGTCGACTCCCCGGCGCCGTCTCCGCCGCACGTGAGAGCAGCGGTGGCGGATGAGTAAAAGTCCAACGCGCCGGTCATGCCAGGAACCCTGCACGTCACCACTCCGTTCCACGAGTTGACGGCATCGGGTCGATCGCCCTCGCAGTAATCCTTGATCATCGTCGTGGTCAAACCGCGAGGAGAGCAGTAGGGCGCCAGAGTCGGGGTGACGTCCTTCGCCGGGAGCCGAGCTGTAGGGGCGTAGATGCGCTCGCAACACGTGTAGTCGACCCTAAAATGATCACCTTTAAGGTCCGTGCCCGTGTACATCTGCCGACCCGTTAGCACGTAGTGGGAGTCGTCGGACACGCACTTCGCGTCTATGAGACTCAGCGAAGCCATCCCCTTGAGAGCGCCCACGTACTTGTATTGTCCCGCTCGCGTCTCGCAACGGGAGACGGCTTGCATGCCGGTGTAAGCACAACACGTGTACTCGATGCGCCCGGTGGTCGAGTCCACCTTCGTGTACTCGAAGCGAGAGAGCGCCTGGCCGGTCGGGCACGTTACGAGCGCGTTGTTGCCCGCGCTGCTCCACTCGGTGCTCTTCGTGATGCCAATCACGTCCGCGGCATTTGTGAACAAGAAATTCTCGGTGTAGTGGACTGAGCAGCTGCCGGTGTCAATGTCCGGTGTGCCTTCTTCGCCTCCGACCACGCAGCTCGTCTCCACCGCGAATTTGCCGGAGTCGGCCCCGCACACCGCGTCGCCGACGTAGCTGAAGCCCGCCAGGACTTGGCCCGAGGCGCACGCCACGGATTTCTTGTCGAGGTTTGCCAGCGAGGATTGCGTCGCAACGATGTCGCAGGCTCCGAACGCCTTCTTCAGCAGGCCTATTTTGGCGCGATCATGAGAACCACCGGAAGTGGCAGAGCGCGAAGTTGGGCGCGAGCTCGTGCGCTTCGAAGCCTTCGCTTGCGAGGTGGATGAAACGCCGCCGCCGTTGAGGAGCTCGACGTAGCTCGTCAGTGCGGCGTCGTGGCAGCCGGCGTCGGCGCTGGTCGAGTCGGCGCCCTTGCAGACGGCGCGGGTGTTCGCCTCAGCGGCGCCGCAAGTGCCCTTCCCGCCCGCGACGTCTTGGTCGCGAGACCACGCGTCGCACACCGCGAGGGCCTTGTTGATTGAGGTCGAGCACTCGATGGAACACAACGTGACGGGGGCTTCGCAGCGGGGATACTGCGCCGCGCTCAGGCGCGCCAGAGCCGCCGAGGCCGAATCACCATCATTGCCGCCGCCGCTGTTGGAGCCGTCGATCGCCGATGCCATGGCGTCATTGAAGGAAACGGACGACGATGAGATGGGTCGGCGGGGAGGCGACGCGGCGGTCGCTAGCGGGGCTCCCAACAGGGCGCTCCGCACCATCCCATCGTCGGGCTGATGCGCGGCGATGTGGCGCTCAGCCTGCGCGGAGCTCATGCCATTCTCGACGAGGAGCTGATGGATGCCGAGCTTGGAAATGCCGTCCCGCATCTCAGCCTTGAGAGGGTTCGGATCGGAAAACGCGTTGCGGGCCTGCTCGCGGTACACGCGGTCCGACTCGGCGGCGGCGGCCGCCGCGGCGTCGGCGGCGTCGCTGCCATCTGCGGGGCGGACGGACCCGGCGACGAAGTGGCTCGCGGCGCCGTAGAGACCGTGGCGGGCGAACTTGGCGTGGATGCCGCACACTTGGCAGCCCTCGCCATGGTGCGCGGGGGCGGCACCCGCAGCCCTGGCTGTGCATGCGGTGTGCGTCTGCCCGCACTCCGACAGCATCTCGGACATCGTGGTCTTGCAAGCGAACAATTTCGCCTTCACGGTGACGCCACTAGCGACGCCCTCTATGTGGTGCACCCACTCGTGGCAGGCCTGGATGGCGTGCGCCGCACGGCCGCGGCACTGCACCGCGCACTGCTCCACCTTGTGGAACCCGGCGAAGAGGCGCTCGTCGTCGTGTGCGAGAGGGCCGACGTACATGTGATGCGCGCCGCGCCGAGCGGCGGCAGTCTGGCGGCTGCCGCGGCTGCTGCTGGGGGCGATTTGGTCGCTTTGTCCCTCGGCGGCGGCGTGAGTCTGTAGACCTGTGCCGAGCGCGGGAAGGGCGGCGCCACCGGCGGAGGGGTGAAGCTCTCGTTCTTCACTGACGAGGCTGGTGGTGTCGAGCGCACCAGCGTCGCCGCGTGACCGCGGCGAGTGAAGACTGAGGAAATCGTCGTGCAAAGGCGAGGTGCGGCGCCATGTCGCCGCGCAGAAGTGTTGGCACGAGGCGCCCGAGGCGCCGGTGGGGCACGCGGGGCGGGCCTCCGCAAAGCGCACGGCGCCCATCGACGCGAGGCGGGCAGTGTGGCCGCACGCCTTGTCCACCCAAGACGCCGCCTTGAAGTCGGCGCCCACCGCGGAGGCGAGCGCGCGAGGGATGTTGCGCGCGGCGTCCCTCGCCAGGTGACCGGGCGGTATCGAAACGTCGAGCGCCACGACCGTCACCGCCTCATCTGCCAACTCCATGCGGTGAGGGAGCAGGCGGACGAGGGACGCCTTGACATGCGAGCAGTCAGCGCCCAGCGCCGCGGCGGCTGCGGACGCCACGGAGCACTCGAGCATGTCGGCGAGGCCGCCACCCGTTGCGACGTGATCTTGGCCCTCGCCGCCGCGGCACTCCTGGGTGTTGGCGCAAGTCCCCGAGGTGACCGATTCGGCGCACCGCGGGCAGAACGACTCCGCGCGCCCGGTGAGAACGAGGGACACGTGCACGCCGACGTGCGCGCGGGGGGATTGCAGACCCAAGGGAGGAGCGCCGCCGTCGATGCCGCCAATCGCGTAGTGGCCGAGGCTCGCATGCGACGAAATCAGGTCAATCGAGCTGCGCAACCCGCGGACGTTGGGATTTCCTTCGATGTCGAGGGACTCGATCTGGGGCATCGCGGTGATGACTGAAGCGAGATCGCCGTGGAGGTCGTTGCTCGACACGTCGAGGTGCTTGACGCCGCTGGCGGAGGCTGCAGCCGCCGCGAGGTCACCCGTGAGGTGGTTACCGTGCAGGGTCACGTGATGGAGGTGCCGGCCGAGCGCCGGGATGCCGCCGCTCAGGCGGTTGCGCGCGAGGCGGATGGATCCGACGCCGGGTGTGGATCCGTCCGTGAGGCACGAGGGGATGGAGCCGACCAGAAGGTTGTCGGAGAGATCCACGGATCCCCGACGGATAGAGCAAGTCACCGAGGGCACGACGCCGGCGACGCGGTGCTCGCTCCAATATATGAATACGTGCCTGCCCTGCACGACGTGAGAGGTCACCGCCTCAGTCAATGACGAGGGTGCCGCGTCGAGGAGACCGGCGCAGAAGGCATCGTCGTGGATCGAGGACGTCTCCGCCGCGGAGCATGCCGACTGCGTGGAGCCGAGCGCGGAGGCGCACTCGGCGGAATCGAAGCGAGCGTCCTCGGCGTCGAACCCGGAGTGGGACATGCGGGGCACGAGAGTGCCGCACTTCGTGCCCGTGTTGTAGGGGCGCAAGTTGAAATTGAAAGCAACACTTGAAAGCGATTTTATCGTATTTAAGTTTCAAGCGTTGAAACCAGGCGCTTTCAACACGGGTTCCAACTCGCACTGCCCCACCATGTGACCCACGCGGCGCGCGCACTTTTCGCTGCAAGGCAGCGAGGCGATCGCGGCTTCGGCGCAGGCTGCGGCCATCGTCGATGTGGCGCACTCCGTGCTGTGCAGGGCGCTTGCGGCGGAGGCGCACGCTTCTGCAGACTCCGGTGAACCGCCGAGCTTGTGGCGATACACCGCACAGGAAACAGCGGCGACGGCCGCAGCCGCCTGGCAAGAGGAGCCGCGAGTCGCCTTCGCCGTCGCGGCGTCGCACGCGTCGAGGGAACCACCGACGGCGGAGCCAAGAGCAGGCGCAGTCGTGCGTTTTGTGGCCACCATAATCTCGCGTAGCCCGGATGATTCGATGTTAAGGGCCCCCGCGACGTGCGCCGCTAGGTCTTCTGCGTCAGGAGACGACAGAGCAGCCGCCGCAGAGAACGACGAGCCACTCCCGAGTGTCGATATAGTTGCTCCCTTCGCATCCGACGCATGAGACATGTGCAATGCGGCTGCCACCGCCGCCTCGAGGTTGCCGTGGCGACAGGTCTCCTCGCGAAGGTGCCGGCTGAGCTCCATGTCGCGCCCACCGGCCATTCCCGCGACGCCATCCTCGGTCAACCACTTTGTCTGGCTGTCAGAAGACGAGCCCAACAACGAGCGGTGGTCCGCCGCAAACGCGTCGCCCGGCTCGCCACCCATGGACGCGGTCGTCTTGTCCGCGCCGCCTGACATTAGGTCTTTGATCCAGTCGCCTAAGGACTTGATGATCTGCTTGAACTCGATGTGGAACTCGATGTTGACGTCGTAGTGTTTCGAGAAAAGGGTCAGCGACATGGCCAAACTCATCTGGAATGCACCCGTGGTAATCTTGGCTCCGATTTGCATCTCGTGGATACGAATGAGCACGACGGAGTCAATCCAACGGTAGAAGTTGGGCAAGCGGACGCGATAGCTGGGGTCCAAGACGTCCTCCATGCTGCCAAACTTTTTCAGCAAGTCCACGAGCATCTCGAGAGCATCCTTGGCAATGTCCAACGCCGCCTGCGCCACGGCAACCGCGAGGGACGCAATGTCCAGAAGAAGTTGCACCACGCCGAGTGCGATCATCATGAACGCCTCAAGAATCGAAATCGCCGCCTTCATAATCATGCGCTTGAAGAAGAGTCTCCAAGTGCAGCATTCATACCATACCCTGTTGTATGCTTCGCAGCTTTGTTTGACGAAACTTTTGCAGTCGCCCGGGAGATCCCCCGCCGCGATGGTGGTGTAGCCGCACTGCTTTTTGCCGCCGACAACGTAGCACCCGTGCTCGGCGCTCGACTTCACATTCATTTTGCACCACCACCTGCGCCACTTGCACGCAGGCTTGAACTGATAATACACCTGGTCTTCCTTCTTTTGATACACAGCCAAGTCGGTTCGCTTCGCCGTGATTTTGATAGACAATTTCTTCCGCAAAGCATCCATCTTACCCTGCACCTTGCCCAACGCCTTCTTCACGAAGTCCAACACCTTCTGTGCGGCGTCAAGTAGAATCGCCGCAGCAGTGATTAGATGCAGTTGAATAAGCATTAATGGTGTCAAAAAGAATTTAATGAATTTCTCCACGGGCGCCAACATGCTGTCGAAGATGGTAGGCCGCAAGTAAAGCATCAAAGACACCGATATGTCAGAAAGCGAGCTAAAGTCCGGTGGCATTGCTTTCAATGAAGCGAAATCTAAGCCGCTGACGACGATTTCAGCTCTCGCACATCCGAGGTCTTGCCCGTAGAGCACGAGCGTCAGCTTGAACTTGGCCCACATGTCCCCGCCCGAGCCCGGGTCGATGCAAATGTCAAATGTGACAAATTGAGAGAAGAAGCCGATGACGCCCTGCGTTATGAAATAAGCCTTGCTGTTCATGCCGTCGACGGCGATTGAGAAGTTGAGGAACGCTCCGTCGAAATCCGGCTTGTCCAACTTCGGGTGTCCGTCGTTGATCACCGGAGTCACACTCGTGTACTCCTCAGGTTCCGGCTCCGGCGGAGGCTTGTTGAGCTCCCTCAGCCCCCGAGCAGCGTCATTCTCGTCGTCTCCATCCTCACCAGCCATGCCGCCCATCGCCTCGTTTCCGCCGCAACGTTCAAGCGCCTCGGGGGATAACACCTCCATGTAATTTGTGCCGCAGTGTGAGCGCTGCAGGAATAAAACCTTGTCCGGATCGGAAGCGCCCGAAGCTTGCCTCGCCAAATCCTCCCCCATGCGGGAGTACACGGCGAAGACCGAAAGCGTGTACGACCCGGGCCCGAGCTCCGTGCTGATGCGGGCTTTGTTCCGGCTGGAGAAAACGTCCTCTTCGAAATCGCTAGTTCCCACGAGGCTCGATTTGGTCACGAGCACGTCGCCGTGAGAACCAGCCTTGGTCAACACGAGCGCCCCTTTGAAGGCGTGCGTCTTGAGTTTGAAAGTCCAACGACCGGAGAAACCGATGCCAATCGTCGTCGAAAAGCGCACGAACATGTTGCCGAGCGAAGCCTGATCAGATGCCTCAGATTGGCTGCAGAGGGTCAACAAAGGGTAGAGGTCGCCGAGGTCCTCTGAATGAGTTTGCGAACCGTATTTGCAGTTCACTGAATTGCTCGGAAGCGAGGCTGGCGCGGATTCAAACGCTCCCATGGGCCAATTGATGTGATCTTCATTCGCCGCCAACGAGCGCAACATCGCGCTCGCGCCTTCCTCCACGACCACCGCGTCGATCAGCGGGCCTTCCATGGATTCGGCGAGCTTGAAGCGAGATTCTTAAGAGATCGGCACCATCTCGGTAACCATCGGGATCTCCTCCATGGCGGACGCGTCGTAGCCAGCGCAGAACGTGTTATTCGCGTCGCCAGTGCACGTGAGGCCCTCGATGTCGAAAATTGACTTCGGGGGCTCGGCGCTGCAACACTCAGCGATGATCTGCAACTTGTCGTCGGCGCAACCGTCGGACGCCACGCGCCATCCGGTCATGACCTCGTCCGCCTCAGCGTCGCAGAAAACTCCGACGTCGTCGAGGGCAAATAAGCTACCGTTGCGGGGAATCGCGCACCCTGTGGCCCTTTCGGCGCATGCGCGGGAGTGCGGGAGCTTGCAACACTTGAAGCCAATGTGTCCGCGGCCCGGCTCCGCCTTGGCGACGTACCACGGGCGCGTGTCAGCCTTCATGAACCACGTCTGCATCGCATACGTAGGCTTGCATTGCGCAGGAAAGTTGTCCATGGTAGCCAACGTCTCGCCGTCCATCTTCATGAGGGCCGTCTTGTCCTCGTAGCACCCCTCCTCCATCTCGTGAAGCGAGTCAATCGCCGCGCAAACCTTCATGGTCTTCATCCCCGTGGCGTCTGTGGCGTTGGTCGAGTTTCCCGTGTAGTCGTCGACGTCGAGCGAGTCGCCTCCAAGTCCGGCGGCGGCCGTGATGTAATCTCCGCAAGAGCTCATTCCCCAGCCGGACAACACTTGTTTCTTGCCGTCCGAGCACTTGGCCTGGATGTTGACCGCCTTCGACCACTTGATGACATTGGGATCTTGCTCGAAGCACACGCCGGACGTGCTCTCGTACACGGCGCCCTTTGGCGCGGCCGGAGGAGGGGAAGGCGGCGGAGGCGACCCGGGGGTCCAGTCGTCCTCGTAATCCGGGTT
>Ga0307488_10002554_pt1 | contig 15365 bp, 11 predicted proteins | sample SB02metaG_FD_202248 | JGI IMG/M metagenome (GOLD analysis project Ga0307488, IMG submission 202248) | Sea-ice brine microbial communities from Beaufort Sea near Barrow, Alaska, United States - SB 0.2 | ecosystem: Environmental > Aquatic > Marine > Coastal | place: USA: Alaska | collected... | reverse complement strand
GCAATGTTGGCGGAGCATTTTGGTCTTAAAGTTCTATGCGTAACGCTCGCCGCTCATCTCCCAACAACAGAAGGTATAGAAAATCTCAACAATATGATTAAAGACCTGAATGTTGATCATATGAAAATTACTATTAAGCCCAGTGTCTTTAGGGCGATCAGAAAAAAGTGCTTTCTTCGGCAAGGAGAACCTAACTGGGCAGAACATTGTGCGATGTTTTCAAGTGTTGTAAATACAGCTCTGATATATGAAGTTCCGTTGGTTGTCTGGGGTGAGGATATTGCCTTTGAGTTCGGTGGTCTTCAGCGAAGCGAAAGTAAACCATCAGCTCTGGCAATTAATAAAAGTGATTTGGTAAAAGAAAAAACAATTTTTGATTGGTTGGATGACGATATTTCTGAGCGAGATATCTTTTTCTATAAATATCCTGATTATGAACGGCTTGAAAGTGCTGGTATTAAAAGTATTTATCTAGGGCACTTTGTACGGTGGTATGGCCGCGAAAATTATAATTTTGTTAAAGAGAGAGGGTTCGTAGTTCGCCAGTCTGGTTGTTTGCCAGGAAATTATCTCGACTACGATAATATTGACGAAAAATTATGTGAAATTAATATCTGGTTTAAATATCTTAAGTTTGGATTTTGGCGGGCAACTGACCAAACATGCTACGATATTTGGAACGATATGCTGACCAGAGAAGAAGCTGTAAAAATTGTCAACAATCTGCAGGGCGAGAAACCTTTTAATGATCTAGAAGATTTTTTGCGTTTTCATATGTTAACAAAAGAAGAGTTTTTTGAAACGGTAGATAAGTTCAGAAATAAGGATATATGGGATTTTGTTGATGGTGATTGGGTGCTAAAGTGTCAGTTAATGTAAAATCTACCAAGCAAGCTATTTTTTTACTGCGATTCTTTGGTCGAAGGAGTTTGATTAAGTTTGCTTCACTCCTTGGTGTTCAAGCAGTTCTAGATGCGGTATCAATATTAAGTATTTACCCATTTGTTTACGTGGTTTTAAATTATGGGGTCGAAATTTCATCAGATGATTATTTAAGTCACTATAAATATAGCCTCCAAGCAATGGTTGGTAGCGAATATTCACTGCTAGTGAGTATTGCCGGCTTTTGTTTGTTTTTTGTTGTTTTAGGCAACTTATACCGACTTTATGTGGGTTATTTTATTAATAAATATACTGAAGATATTCGAGCTAATATATCGAGCTTTGTATTTGAAAACTTTTGCGATGCTGACCTCAATAGTCATGAATCCTTAAGCAAGAATGGTTTTGTTCATCGTGCCGTAGTGCAACCTGATTTGTTTGTTGATCAGGTTTGCAAGCCACTTTTTTTTGCTGCGGGGGCAATCTTTAGTTCGGTTTTGATTCTTGTCAGTCTAATTGTAATCGCCCCTCTTATCTCTATGGCTCTGCTCACATCTATTTTTTTATATTATTCGATAATATTCATTTTGTTTAAACGCAGCACCCGTCGTTATGGCGCGGTTATAGAAACTGATAGTGCGCAACGTATCGGATTCGTATCTGACGCGGAAAAGGGTATTAAAAGCTTTCTATTAGATCGCCGTGTTTCCTTTATCAAAGAAAGGTTCAGATCTGTTTCACACTCCCTCGCACGAGCTAAGACACTTTATCAGACACTGCAGCTTGTTCCTTCTTATGGTTTGGAAGCTCTAGTGTTCTCAGCGTTAATCATCGGTACCATAATCTTATTTGGCCTCGGCGCCGAAGAGTCAAGCAGGTTCCAGGGTTACGGTACGGGACTTGGTGTGGCGGCAGCGGCGCTGTACAAGCTGAAACCAAATGCTCACGTAATCTATCAAGCCTTACTGGCTTTACGGTTCGGCCAAAACAGTGTCATAGATCTATTTTTCTTGACAAGCGAGCTGATAGCCACGCCTCATAATGACTCTATTGCTTCGGCAACTGGGCCGGTGGGTATTTCAGCCAATGGGGGAGTCTCGTACGGAAACAGGTTTTTATTGAAGGATACAGGTATCGAGTTTCCAGCGGGTGAAAATATCGGTATTCTCGGCCCATCTGGTAGTGGTAAGAGCACGTTAGTTGATTTAGTTTTAGGGCTTCGTAAGGATAAATCATGGTCTACAAATTGGACTGATAGTCAGGGGCAATTCCTTTCATTGGCTACACTTCGGGGTATAGCCGCGTATGTGCCGCAGGAGCCTATGTTGTTAAAAGAATCAATTGCTACGAATATTTCACTTGCTCCAACGGACTCGTTGAGTCAAAAGGATATTGAGGGGGTTTATGCAAGTTTAACTTTGAGCGGTCTAGAATCTTGGGTAAGCACACTTGAAGATGGAGTGTTCACTGATATTGGCCTGGGTCAAGTTGAGCCTTCAGGAGGGCAAAAAAAGCGCTTGGCATTAGCACGCGCGATTTACTCAGACCCAAGTATTCTGGTACTTGATGAATTTACCAGTGGCCTTGATTCGCGTACAAGTAAGTCGGTAGTTGCTGATTTACTAGAGTATTCGAAAAATAGGTTTACTGTAGTGTGCATCACACATTCGGCGGATGATTTGATCGACTTCGATAGAGTTTTCGAGCTGAAGGATATGAAAGTATGCTGCGTTTGAGATTGGAACAAAGCCAGAGTTTGATTTTAGCTTTCCTGACAATACCGGCTACTTTTTATCTTTTTATCAGAGGGTGGCTGGGGGAGGAGCTTGCTCAGGTCACATATTCATTAATAAATTTTTTTTTACTCACATTATATTTTATCCTCAACCCTAAGGCTGTTTTTTCACGTGTTCTGGTATCGTTTTTCGTTCTAATACTTATCTCACTTTCTTTAGGTTGCTTTAATGTTATGCAGGATGCGAGGTTGGCGCCATTTCTTGTTTCGTTTAATGGCGCTTTACAGTTACTTGTTGGGTTGTGGTGGGGGAGTCAACGAAATGTAAAGTTAGAATCCATTCTCCATGTGGCTTGGATTGTAGTTTTAATTTTAGTTTTTGCCGAGGTCGGTAACAGATTGACTGCCGGGAATGGATTGGCGTCTATGTTATTTAATAATAGCCATGTTTTTCTTCTAATATATGTTTTTTTTGGTTTCGTGGAGCGGCGTTTCTTAAATTCGGCTTCTTTAATAGTTTTTTGTTATATGGTTCTGACTGGTTTTTCATATTACCTTGATTCTGCTTTTGCTCGTGAACAATATAAAGTCATTGTTTATATTTTTTCTGCTTTGATTCTGGTCTTTTCTTTTAAATTCTTACGTGGATTCATTTCTTCGAGATTTACTTTTTTAGTATTTCTTTTTATGGTTTTATTGATAATATATCTTTTCGATATTTTGGGAAGTTTGGCTAGCGATTTACCCGTAAGTAGGGAGGGATCTCTTTATTACAGGATTTCAGTATTCGAGCATATAATAGACAGATTTTTAGCTGCTATCCCGTGGTCTTTGGCTGGGTTCGGTACCGGTTCAAGTGCATATAGTATTCCTGGTCTACTAGGGCTTTCTAGCCACAGCGGTATCTCTGATATGATCTTAGAGTTCGGATTACTTTCTGTTCTTTTTTTGGTGTTCAGTTATCCCTTAAGATCTGATTTTTCTAGAAATTGTTGGCTTGGAATTTGGTTGTTTTGGTTTTCTGTGAATTTATTGAATAACTCCTTGGTTCCTTCTGCACTGTTTGAATATCAAACGGGCCTTACTTTTTTTGGTTTCATTCTCGCTTACATAAATAGGGGTCAGTATGCGGTCTATCTTGGTTTGTCCGAGTTTTCCTGTCGAAGAGTGTTTAGGAAAAAGGTTCGGTTGTGATGAACTCTCAGTCATTAGTGTAGATTATGATACGGATGGCAATTTTTTATTTTTTTTGAATCGTGAGATTTTGTCGAACAAGCTCATAAGCGAATTGTCTTTATCGCCGGGTTTTTTAAGTTTTATTTCTGACCGCCTTGCAAAAGATGACTTTGTCATTGCTCGATGGGAACAGCGTTCAAATAACAGTGTTGATTTTAATGATACTCTTTTAGCTGATTTGATTCGCTTGCACGAAGCGCTTTCTGCAAATAAGTATAATAGGGCTGTTTTTTTTACTCCGATATACCATCATCGCCATACTTTTTTAATTGATATTGTTTGTGATTTTCTTGGAATCGAACGTGTCTATCTTTATCCCAATCAGGTCAATGGCGATCTTCTGCCGTTGATTTTTGAAAAGGCGGGTGTGGAGAATAGGAAGTTGTTGAAAGTTAAGCGCGCTGAACAAAAAGTTGATATATCCGCATTTGTGGAGCGTTGTGAACTGTCAAAGAAGCCAATAACTTATGAGCGTGATAATTTAGAATCAGGTATCTACCAATCTGTATTTTTTGCAATTTTGTTTTGCATTTATCGATCTTTAAAGGCTAAATTATCCACCAATAAAGCATTGCTTTATTATTCAAAATTGGGGCTTGTTAACGAAATTTTACTCATGTTTCGACAGCGAATATTTGTAAAACAGTATAAAAAAATTCGCAAATGGAGTTTAGATAATATTACTTTTGATAGATCGATTGTGATCGCCGCCCATACACAGCCGGAGGCCTCTAGCGCTCCTGAAGGAGGATTGGTTCGCACACATGTCGAACAAGCGATTAGTCTTAAAGAGCGGGGCTTCTGTGGTGATATTTATTATAAGGAGCATCCTGCCTCTTTTCGTTACTTTGATAAGTACGTTGGTCCCACTAAGTCTGGTCAATATCGGTATGCGAATTATATATCATCGCTACAGGATTACGGGATTAGGTTTCTTAGAGGGGATTCGAATATGCTTTCGTTGAGAAGCGGCGAATCTCCCTTGGTCATAACGATGACCGGGACGATTGCTTTAGAGAGAGCATTGCTTGGATTGAGGACAATTGTTACCGGCTATCCGTGGTTCATTGCTTGTCCTGGAGTGATCCATATTGAGGATGCATGTTTTAATGATGATGGTCTTGCTTGTAAGTCATGGTTTAAACCTGATTTTGAGTTAGCTACTGAAGCAAGACTTTTCATTCAAGGATGCCTGGCAGAGTCTGGCATACCGAATCCAGAAGGTATTGGAAACCTCCATCCGTACGAAGATGAAGCAATGCGCATTGAATATTACGATGCACTAATCAAGATCTGTAAGGTGGAGCAGATTTGATATACATATTGATCGAATCTAGTAAAGGTCTTGTCTCTGCTTTTTTTACTTACGGCCTAAATAAAGATGTATGTTATGTTTCTAATATGCATTGCGGTTTGCGTGCATTTGAGGAAGCTGGTCTCAAAGTTATCTCATATAAAAATTTTTATTTTGATATGATTAAAACTGGTCTTGGGTGTAATAAAGTTATACTTACGGAAAGAATATTTAATTTTAAGTCTTCGTTTGCTTGTTTTTTTCTGCGCGGTGGCGACGTTGATTACTTAGATAACCTCGTAGTTCAGGATTGCACTTGGCAGGATACTGGTTTTTTTGGTTTTTTTTCTTATCTCAATTCGGGCTACTTAGCTTTTTTGCGTGAGACGGGTAGAGTTTCTCTCCGTTATGTTTTTTGGCTTTTGAGGTTCTTGTCATTATATCCGTTTTTATTTCTTGTTGGATTTAGGGTTGTTGTCTTAAATAATGGGGCGATTGGTTATCGTATGCCTTTACTAGCAAATAAATCTTTATGTTGGGACGGGTCTGTTAAAAAGCTTCCAAATCTTTCGCTCAATGGATTGGTTCTGCTAATGCCTCTCATTACTGAACCAAAAGCAAAAGTTTTTTACTCGGCGGTTGTAGACCTTATAAATCGGCTTGATTCATTCGATGTTATCGGTCGCCCGCAAGTTTACTTAAAGCCTCATCCGCGAAGCGATGATTCTTTTTTGAGTCACTTTGATAATTTAGCGGGGAGTTTTGAATTGGTTCCAAAAAAAATTCCGCTTGAAATGTATGACCTCAAAAAAGCTATCTTGCTAACTCATAGGTCCACAACAGGAGTTGAAGACTGCGTGGCATTTTTTTGTTTTGGTGAATACCTTGGTTTGTCTGAATCAGAGCTAATTGGTGTCCGTGCATCTATGAAATCTTCTGAAGAGTTTTTGGATTTTGTTCGTCTGAATGTAGAGAGGTTATCATGAATAAAGTATTTATTGTTGCTCCGACCTTCAAGGAGCCGGATAGTGTAGCCAAGCTTTTGCAGTCGATCACTACTCAGGATATTCAATCTCAGCTGTCAGTGTTTATATGTAATTCTAATCCGGGTGATCGTACTAGCGACATAATTTCAACTGCGACTGAATCTGCTACAAATGTGTTCGAGCTGGAAGGGAACCCTCAAGAGTATTGGTCTGCAGCGGTTAATCGGGGGCTAGCACGAGCGATTCATGAGGGTGATGATGATGATGTGGTTGTAGTTTTAAACGTAGATATCGTATTGGATAACGGTGCCTTAGGACGCCTGTTGTTAAAATTTAGTGAGCAAGGAGGGCGGTGTCAGCTTGGTGGTATGGGTCGCGCAGGAGGGACCTATGTACCGTCTGGTTTCCGAGTGAGAAATAAGTGGTTAGCGTTAAACTATCATCCTTTCTCAGGTTCTTCTATTGAGACTTCGCTTCCAAAATGTTTGGAAAGCGTTGATGCCTTGGTTGGCCGTCTTATGGTCTTCCCTCTCCGTGCAGTTAAAAATATTGGGTTAATTCCGGTCGAAAAGTTCCCCCATTATAATGCTGATCTTGTATTTAGTTTTATGATTGCAAGATCAGGTTTTCCGGCTTATATAGTTCCAAGTGCAGGGTATATATCAGATAGAGAGAATACGGGTCTTTCTGTATACTCTAGTAATTCGACGAATTTCCTCTTTAGGTTCCGTCATTTGTTTTCACTAAAGAATCCGTCTAATCCAGTCTTTCGTTTTCGTTATATTCGAGCGGTGTTTCCATATTATCTTTGGCCGTCAGTTTGCTTGTCTTATGCTGCCCGAACTTTTCTAGAAGTAGTTTTCGGTGGTGACTGTATTCGGCAGTTTTTCGGTAAGAGTGGACGAGGATATTAATTTGTAGTTGCAATGAGAAGCCTAGAAAATATTTTCGGCAGTGTTTTTTGTAGCGTAGGGGTAGTAGTTTGAAAATCATTTATTTGCACCAGTATTTTAATACGCCTGAAATGTGCGGTAGCACTCGTTCGTATGAATTTGCGCGTCGTATGGTTGAGGCTGGACATGATGTTTCGATGGTTACAAGCTTGAGAGAACCGGATAGCAGCAAATCAGGGTGGTTTGAAACAGAAATGGCAGGTGTCAGTGTGCACTGGTATCCTGTGCCGTATCGTAATCAAATGAATTATCGCGAACGTTTATTTGCGTTTTTTGCGTTTGCTAAAGCCGCGAGAAATAAACTTTTGGAATTAGATGGAGATGTTATTTTTGCCACTAGTACTCCATTGACAATAGCGCTACCCGCAGTTCTTGCTGCGCGCAAGAAAGCGATTCCTATGGTATTTGAGGTTCGTGATCTTTGGCCGGAAATGCCAATAGCTCTTGGGGTGCTCGATAACCCCGTTTATCGCTTTGCAGCGCAGCGCTTGGAACGCTGGGCTTATAAGAATTCTAGCGCTATTATTGCCTTATCGCCTGGTATGAAAGCAGGGATTATTAAGACTGGCTATCCCGCAAATAAGGTCGCTGTTATACCCAATAGTAGTGATAATTATGAATTTAGATCCCGACCAAACTTAGCTCAAAAGTTTCGTCTTGAGAGGTCGTGGCTAGGTGAGAGCCCATTATTAGTTTACACAGGCACATTTGGCCAAGTGAATGGGGTTGGATCTATGGTGCCTTTGGCCAAGGCTTTGTTAGAGCGCGGATCGAACGTACGTATTCTCCTTATCGGTGATGGAGCTGAGCGCGTGGAGGTTTTGCGGTTAGCTCAGCGGGAAGGTGTTTATTTGAAAAACTTATTTATCGAAGAGCCTCTGCCCAAAAAAGAGATACCTGCATTGTTGAGCGCTGCAACTATGTCAGCCTGCTTATTCATTGACTTGCCTGAGATGCGCTCCAATTCTGCAAACAAGTTTTTTGATTCTTTGGCATCAGGTACGCCGGTAATGCTGAACTATGGTGGCTGGATGCATGAACTTGTGAAGACGAGTAAGTGCGGTTTGCCTATGTGGAGGAAGTCAACAGTTGAAATTGCATCTGCTCTCGATAAAAAAATGAATGATCCAGTTTGGGTCAATGAGTCTGGTAGGGCAGCGCGCGAGTTAGCTGAGACGTACTTCGATCGTGACCTGTTATCAAAAGAGCTAATCACTGTTTTACAATTAGCTGTTGATAAGAGGGCGAGTAGTGTTAGTGACGTTGCACCTGGTCGCTACGGTTTTGAGGAGTGAATTTATTTTGATTAAGCGATTTTTTGATATTATTGTCTCTCTCGTGGTAATCTTGTTATCATTATCGATTATCCTGTTAATTGCTTTAGGGGTTTATAGTAAACTTGGTTCGCCTATTCTCTTTCGTCAAACTCGTCCTGGTATAAATGGTCTACCTTTCGACATGGTTAAGTTCCGCACTATGCGAGATTCGGTTGATAAATATGGAAATGCGCTACCCGATACAGAGCGTATCACTCCCTTTGGTAACTTCCTTCGTTCAAGCAGTTTGGACGAATTGCCGGGATTATGGAATGTTTTAAAGGGTGATATGAGTTTGGTAGGACCTCGTCCTTTGCTCATGGACTACCTACCGCTTTACTCCAAGGAGCAGAATCGCCGACACGAAGTGCTCCCAGGTGTTACTGGGTGGGCACAAGTTAATGGGCGAAATGCGATCAGCTGGGAAGAAAAATTTACATTTGATGTCTGGTATGTTGATAATCAAAACTTTATGTTAGATTTAAAAATATTATTGATGACAGTTAAAAAAGTGTTGATGAAAGAGGGGATTAGTGCTGATGGACAAGCAACAATTGAGCCCTTTAATGGCAGTCTAGGAAAACAAAAATGAAGTTGGCATTACTTGGGGCAAGCGGTCATGGTAAAGTCGTCGCCGAAATAGCAGAAACTTTAGGCTATAAAGAAGTTGTGTTTTTTGATGATGCTTGGCCAAAAAAAAACCGAATAGGGCCATGGTTAATTGAAGGTGATACTGTCTCTTTGATTGCGCGTAAAAACGAGTTCGTTGCCTGCATCGTTAGTATAGGTAATAACAGTCTTCGACAAAAAAAACAGTGTGATTTAGAGCAACAAGGTTTTTGCTTTGTCAGTCTCGTTCATCCTAATGCAGTGGTCAGTCGCTATGCAAATATTGATGTGGGGACTGTGATTATGGCAGGAACAGTCGTAAATGCATTCACCAAGATAGGTCGAGGATGTATTGTTAATGCGGGGTCGACCATTGATCATGATTGTGTGTTGGATGATTTTGTACATATTTCACCTGGTGCTCATTTGGCGGGAGATGTAAGCATATCTGAGTGTTCTTGGGTTGGTATCGGCGCTTCAGTCAAACAAGGTATGTGTATTGCTTCCAATGCGATAATTGGTGCTGGATCAGTAGTAATTTCAGATATTCCTGCAAACTCTGTAGCTGTTGGTGTTCCCGCTAGAGTTAAATAAATAGGAAATAAGAATGTTGAATACATCCTTTTCACCATGGCCTTCTTTCACGAAAGAAGAAGCCGATGCCGTTTCTAACGTTTTATTATCAAACAAGGTCAATTATTGGACAGGAACCGAATCTCGAGAGTTTGAGAAAGAATTTGCGGCTTGGTGTGGGGCTGAATATGCCATTGCACTAGGTAATGGAACCTTGGCATTAGATGTTGCACTTAAAGCTTTGGGAGTTGGTGCGGGGGATGAGGTGGTCGTAACACCACGTACTTATTTGGCGTCTGTCTCCAGTGTTGTAACCGCTGGAGCAACACCGATTTTTGCAGATGTCGATCTAAATAGTCAAAATATTACAACCGAATCGATTGAAGCAGTATTAACGCCAAATACAAAAGCAGTTGTTGTCGTTCACCTTGCAGGTATGCCTGCGGATATGGACCCTATTATGACACTTGCGCATGAAAAAGGCCTTGTTGTCATTGAAGATTGCTCGCAAGCCCATGGAGCTTATTATAAGGGAAGAGCGGTGGGTACTATTGGTCACGTCGGTACGTGGTCCTTCTGTCAGGATAAAATTATGACTACGGGAGGCGAGGGTGGCATGGTAACCACCAATGATAGATTTCTGTGGGAGTTTATGTGGTCTTATAAAGATCACGGCAAGAGCTATGATGCCGTGTACAATCGTCAACATCCTCCTGGGTTTCGTTGGTTGCATGAAAGTTTTGGCACTAATTGGCGAATGACCGAAATGCAAGCAGCCATAGGTCGTATTCAGTTAAAGCGTATGTCTGACTGGACAGCTAAGCGACGATATCATGCGGGTAAAATAGATAAAGTCTTATCTCATTTTGATTGTGTACGTCTGGTGTCGGTTCCAGATAACTGCACCCATGCAGAATACAAACATTATTGTTTTATTGAGCCAGAAAAGTTAAATGAAAATTGGACTCGTGATCGTATAGTTGAGGAAATAGTTGCTTTGGGTGTGCCGTGCTTTCAAGGAAGTTGCTCTGAGGTCTATCTTGAAAAAGCCTTTGATAATACAGGTTGGCGGCCCAAACAGTCGCTGCCAAATGCAAGAAAACTAGGTGAAACTAGTGTTATGTTCTTAGTCCATCCAACTTTAACAGAAGATGAGGTCAATAAAACCTGTTTGGTCATCGAGCAGATTTTAAAGATAGCCAGTGACTGCTAGAAAGTGTCAATGTATATTAGAATTCATTCACAACATGTCTATCTTAAATTAGCAATATAGATATGTCTACACCAAAGCTACTAGCGAAAACTGATGCAGAAATGATCGATACTTACATTGGTAATTTATTTTGATTACATTATTAAAACAGTATTAGGTAAAGGTTATGGATATAGAGTTAAATTCAAGTAGTTCACGCTAAATCAATAATGTACATTTAATAGAGTATTAAGAGTAGATTTAAGAATTTTAAATATGACTGACATTTTTACGAAAACCCTAATATTAAAAATGGTATCTATTAGTCGCCGTAATAAGCGTTTTATCATGGTGCTTGCCGATTTAATCGCTTTGCCTTTAGCGTTATGGTCAGGCTTCGCTTTGCGATTATCAGGATGGTGGCCAGCAGAATATTTAGCGGCTTCTTGGCAATTATTTGTGGTATTACCTATAATCGGTATTTTTATTTTTATGCGCCTTGGCTTATATCGTGCAATAGTGCGTTTTATGGGTGCACAAGCAATTTGGGCGGTGGGTAAAGGAGTTTTTCTTTTAGCCCTTTTCTTGTGGGCAGCAGCGTCTGTTTTCCAAATAAATCTTTTCCCGCGTTCTATACCTGTTGGCTTTGCGTTGGCTGCCTTGGTGTATGTGGGTGGTAGTCGTTTATTAGTTAGGCACTACTATCACTGGGCCGTTAAGTACTATGAGAATAAAGAGGCGGTACTTATTTATGGTGCAGGTGGTGCTGGTATTCAGTTGGCGACTGCATTATCGGAAGGCAAAGAATTTCAACCAGTAGGCTTTATAGACGACGATAAAGCCTTATGGAAGTCGACGATTAAGAGTCTTCCGGTTTACGATCCTAGTAAAGTTATTAATTTAATTGAAAGTGCTTCTATCGAACATGTTTTATTGGCTGTGCCTTACGCTAGTAATTCTCAACGTAAAATGATGATCGAAAAGTTTGAAGGTTGTAATGTTCATGTGCAAACAATTCCCTCTATGCCCGAGTTACTTTCAGGCAAGGCTTCTATTGAGGAAGTTCGTGAGGTACAAATAGAAGAGTTACTTGGGCGTGACGCAGTGCCGCCCATGTCGTCGTTAATGACCAAATGTATCACCAGCAAGATAGTCTTAGTAACAGGGGCTGGTGGGTCAATAGGTTCTGAGCTATGCAGACAAATAATACAGCGACAACCTAAAGCCATCGTGTTGTTAGAGCTGAATGAATATTGTCTGTATAAAATAGAGCAAGATTTAAAAGGATTGTTGAATAAAGAGTCGTCATCTATCCCAATTCATGCTTTGTTGGGGTCAGTCACCAATAGAGATCGCATAGCCAAGTTAATTAAGCATTTTTCGGTGGATACTATTTATCACGCCGCAGCTTATAAGCATGTACCGATTGTTGAGCAGAATATTGTAGAAGGCGTGTCGAATAATGTAATAGGGACCCAAGTTGTTGCAGAAGAAGCAGCAAAAGCTGATGTAGGCCACTTTATTTTAGTCTCAACCGATAAAGCAGTCCGCCCAACTAATGTCATGGGTGCGACTAAACGCTTTGCCGAGATGATCTTACAGCAATTGGCTACAACCAAAACAGCCACTGTATTTTCTATGGTGCGCTTTGGAAACGTGTTGGGCTCTTCAGGTTCTGTGGTGCCCTTGTTTCGCCAACAAATTGCTAGTGGTGGCCCGATAACCGTTACGCATCAAGAGATTACGCGGTTCTTTATGACCATCCCAGAAGCTGCTTCACTAGTAATTCAAGCAGGATCAATGGCCGAAGGGGGCGATCTGTTCGTGTTGGATATGGGCGAACCAGTAAAAATTGCTGACCTCGCAATACGTATGGTGCAGCTGTCGGGATTAGAAGTGAAAACCGAGGACAACCCCGATGGGGATATAGAAATTCAGTTTACGGGATTACGACCTGCAGAAAAGCTTTATGAAGAATTGCTATTGGGCGACGATGTGATGGGTACTCAGCATAGTAAAATTATGCGTGCCAATGAGCACTGTTTGCCTGTTGACGAACTGGCCGAGTATATCGAAAAAATGCACGACGCCGTCACTCGCTATGATATTCATGCCGTAAGAACATTGCTGCGCGCCGCTGTCGCTGGCTATCAACCCCATAAAGAGGTAGTCGACCACTTAAGGCCGAGCGCCAACTCAGCGGCTGATAATATTATTAACCTGCGTTAACGGTATGGGTGGAATCTCTGCTTAACGTCATTCCAGCGATCAAAAATGGCACCATGCGTTTATTGATGGTACTTTCCGTCCTGGGAGGGCAAGGCGGGAATCCATCAGTGATGTTTTTATATCAACACAGGAGCAAGTTCAGGATGACAAAAAAACTTACTCAGAGCTTCCTTGGTGCATTAGCGACTATGTAGTGTTTGCTGGTTTATGTTGTCTTCGAGGCTCGCCGTGCGAAGAGATAAAGGAATCAGGCCTGTCATGTTGATACGCTTTATTCTTTTGTCGCCTTTCTCAGTATAATTCGACCAACAGCCACCAAGAATCCCAACATCCCGCCTAAGAAAATGCTGATGGCTAATATCAGAATTTTTATGGGTTTAATGGATTCTTGCGGAGTGATGACTGCACCATTTTGAAAGTCAATATTGATCGGTGGAAATTGCATGTCTATTAACCGTCTTATCTCTTCTTTAATCTCTTGTAATCTTGGAATGAATGCGAGGTCACTTTTTCGTGCGCGGAGTATTTCGATTTTTCTATTATTGCTAATCTCTTGTAATTCTGTTTCCAGCTTAATGATGCCTGAATCCAAAAAAGTGTCTTTAGGTAAATTGCGCATACTCTCAAGTTCCGCTTTTAGTAGCGTGCTACCCCTTAAATAAAGGGGTTCTTTTTCACTACGTATTTCGGTGTTGACGGAAATCTGTCCAGAAGTGGCCAGATTCGACATGCTGCTAAGACTTGATGGCTGTTTAATATTAAGTGCTTCGGCGATTTTCAAGGCTTCTTGTAGTTGAATGATATAGTTTACTCGATTTTTAAGCACATAGCTTTTTTTGGAGGTTATCTTATCTTCAAGCTGTTTAATGTTTAATCGCATGTCTTCTTTTAGACGGCTGATGGTGTTTTCTCTCATTTCCCTCGCGTCTAATGTGACTAGTGCTAGTTCGGCATTTCGCTTTTCTACAGCGGCCCTCGTTAACAAGTTAAATGATTCGCGCCATTTTTCAATTAACCTTTTCGATGCTAGAGAAATAATGTTGTTAAGCATTTCAGCGGTCAGTGCGCTATCGGTGCCTGTGGTTGATAGGGTGTAAAGTTTAGGCGTTAAATTGTCTTCTTTTTTAAGGGCAGGATAATTGATTTCATAATCCAACAGGTATGTTTGGTTGTCTAAAGTTTCTTCAGGTACCCCTTTTATCGAAATTATGTTTTGTTTAAATTGTTCTGCAAGCTGAAGTTTGAATTTATTAGAACTCAGCATATAAAGTAATTCACTGAATGCTTGGTCAGGCCCTAGCTTGATCAGGTGCGTATTGTTTATTGTTGCTAGCTCCGCTGTGGTTGGAGCTTTGATCTGGGCAGTAGATCGATAGATGGGCTTGGTCGTCAATAAATACAATACTCCGATCAAAGTTACTATGGCGGTGCAGGTGATAATCGTAATTTTTTCACGCCACAGGTTTTTACACAGTTCAATCAAATCAATTTCGTCATCGTAGTTTGGGCGGGTAGCTGTTTGTTCGGTCACTGGAAGATCCTAAATTTTGAGGTTGAATTGCTGGCTAGCCATTATAAATATAATGATTATAAGTGCCTTAAGCATAAATAGCTATATGAATGCTAGATCGCACACACACAAAATCAATATCAACCGTCTCTCTGTATTTTCTAAGACCTTTACGCTTTTCTCCATGCCTCTCAGGCGTTTAAACTTAAAAGCCTGTTGATGATCTGCCTGTAAATTGGTTATTATCCCCGCCCATGAATATTCAAACGACATCACCATCTAAAAAAACCAAAGGCCAAAAAGGCCGCAAGCAAACGTTAGAGCAGCACTTTCAGCGTGAATGGCAGCGGGTATGTAATGCGCGCAAGCGTAACGAACGCTTACGTGTAGAAGTCAGTGAGTTTGCAGCCAATGTGTTCGAGCAGATTCGGGAACAAGAGCAAGCTTGTGCTACGGCGATTTATCAGCAAACAGAGCATTTGCTACAGTTTATGGCCCGTAAGTCGTTCACCGAATGGCAGCGGCAAGAGTTGGTTCTTTGGATTATAGAACATGTTGATCTTTTGGCCTGGCACCCCTTTGCGAGTCACTTGGATCTTGATGCATTGAAAACGGGTCTAGAGGCAACAATGCCTCTACCGGAAGAGTATCAAGACGATGTAATGGCGGGTTCGGCGGCAAGCGAAGAAGCAGAAAAGGCAGAGGAGTTCGCAGCCGAGGAGACCTCGGATCGTCAAAAATCTACAGATAATTTTGATATGTTTGAAGACTTATTTGCTGAGTTTGATGGTGAATATACTCAACAGGCTCAGGCTGACGACAATACCTTTGATGACGAAGGCGATGCGTT
>Ga0307488_10002553_pt1 | contig 15366 bp, 16 predicted proteins | sample SB02metaG_FD_202248 | JGI IMG/M metagenome (GOLD analysis project Ga0307488, IMG submission 202248) | Sea-ice brine microbial communities from Beaufort Sea near Barrow, Alaska, United States - SB 0.2 | ecosystem: Environmental > Aquatic > Marine > Coastal | place: USA: Alaska | collected... | reverse complement strand
GCTGCCAATGTCACAGTCATATTCGAAGTCGAAACCAGCGGAGCCGATCCACCCGGAACATAAATTCCCACCCGCTGAAACGGCTGATACATTTCACCGACTTCCGCGCCCTGCGCATTTTTTCCCGACCAGTCTTTGCGAAGACTTCTTTTAGCAAAAGCCGCCACATTTTTTCGTGAAGCCGCGATCGCTTTTTTCGTCGTCGCATCCACCGCACCATCCGCCGCCGCAAGCTCCGCATCCGTCACCCGAAGCTCTTTGCCCGATTTAAAAACCGCGCCATCAAACTTTGCCGAAAGTTCCAGCAACGCTTTGTCACCACGCTTTTTCACGTCAGCAAGAATCCCCGAAACGATTTCCTCAACACCAGCCGGAGGTGTGGCCCGACGGTTCAATTTCTTGATCGCAGAAGCGTAATTTTTATCCTGATATCGAATGATGCGCATGGATCGGAAATGTGCGGCAAATTCTAAATCTGCCAACCGTGAATACGACAGAAAATACATTTTGAAGCAATAGCAATATATGACCGGCGATACCACCTGTCAGGACCCCACCAATTCGCGACGATGCTTTTATTGAAATACAACGAATTAAACCCTGACGCGATTTGGTCGGGTTCATTCGCCGAACAGACCCTGTTGGTTCGAAAAATCACTGAAAATCGACCCAGATCGATTTTAGATAATCTTCGCCGGTAAATTCTGGAGGCATCGGCAGCCGTCCAATCTCGCGGATTTCGCGCCGGGCATTTTTCACACCCGCCTCAACCTGCTCGCGAAAGTCCCGATAACTCATTCGAAACGTATTTGCACACGCAAGCAACCAACCGCCGGGCTCGACCACTTTCGCAGCGAGCTTTGCCAAATCCGCGTAATCACGATCCGTCCGAAAATTGTTCTTTTTATTTCGCGAAAATGTCGGCGGATCTAAAATCACGCCATGAAACGTGCGGCCCTGCCGAGCAAAGGTTCGCAACCAGTCAAACGTATCGCCCTTGCAGAAAAACTGCGTTTTGGGATCAATTTCGTTCAGCTCAAAATTTTCCCGCGACCAGTCGAGATACGTTTGGGAAAGGTCGAGACTACTCGTAATCGCCCCGCCGTTCTTCGCGGCGATGACGGAAAACACACTGGTGTAGGAAAATGTGTTCAGCACTCGATCCTCCGCGTTGCAGCGATCGCCGACGCGGGCTCGATTCAATCGTTGGTCGAGAAAAATCCCTGACGAATAGCCCGCAGAAAAATCGATCCAACAGGCGACGTCGTTCTCCTTCACCGAAAACCGTTCAGTGACACCCTTTCCCGCAATGTATTCCGGCTCAGTTTTCGCCGCACGATCCCGAGGCTTCCAATAAATTGACCGCGCGTGCTCCGGCGCAACGCTTCTTATAAAGCTCGGGAAAACTTCATCCCGAGTCTGCACGAGCCAACGTCCGTCAAAATTATCGATCCAGATTCCAGCTTTGGCGTCGTTGTAGATTCGCCAGGCAGTTGTGGTTTCTGGATTCGGCGAAGGCGTGAGGTTCATCAATTTTCGAGCCCAACCACTTTCGCCATCTCTTCGCCACTCGAACCCGTTTTACGAATGCGAATCAAATACGCACTCGATTTTTGCGATTCCGGCAGCGTTACCCAATTCGCCAAATTTTCTGGCTTCGTAAGACGGGAAAAAACCACCCGTTTTATCCGTGATTTTTCGACAGTCATCACACCGTAGCCGCTCGACCCGTCATCGTTTTCAGTTTGGCTCGACCAGACTTTCACCGACTTTCCGCCATCTGTATCGCCAAGATAAACAACGAGATGGCCACGCTCGCCTTTTCCGATATTTTCATTCCAGAAAATTTTCATGAAATCTCCTGGCTTTGCTTTTGCGTAATCGGAAAAATTCGGCCCCAGATCAAGCGTCTTGAAAAGCATCGCCGTCCCCGGTCCATCGGCATTCCAGTGTCCGAAAATCCCCACGCCGTCGAGCTTTCCTCCGGTCACATCTTCTTTCGAACCCGTCCACGCCAGATCACGACTGAGTGTTTCAGATTTCGGGACTTTGCCATCTTCGATCAATTGTTCCGTCACTTCGGCAAATGCCAGGAACGTCGCGCTCGAACAAAAACTGTAACCCTTCGCCTTTTTCGGAGTCACCGAAAGCTCGCCGTTTTTCTTCGGCTCGATTGCCTTATCCAAATCGGCGACCGTCTGCTGCAAATCATCAAGCCTTTTCCCCTCCGGCAAATCCTTCCGGTATTTGGCATAGATTCCTCCCTTCGGCATTTCCTTCGCAATCGTTTCGAGAATCAGCGCGTTGTAGTCGCCACCGAAGGCAATACCCGTCAGAAAAATTCCGGTTAAAATTACGATTTTCATTTGTCCGAAAGTAATTTTTCCATCGCAACCGCAAAGCGTTCGCCGAGCTCCCGCTGTCCTGCGCTGTTAAAATGCGCGTCATCAAAATTCTTCAGGCCTTCAGTCGTAATGCACGCCGTCCCCTCAATTTTCGCCGGTTGTTTCACGATCATTTCGTTAAAGCCCTCATACTCCGGTTTCCACTGACCGACCTGCGAATACACGAATGGTAGCTTCGGTGATTTCAAATCCTCTCGCAAGTTTGCGATAAGCTGCACCAGTTTTTCTGGGTAAAACGGCAGATTTTTCTCGCCGGAATCACCTTCGCCCTGATGCCACAAAATCCCTTTCAATTCTCCACCTTCAGCCAATGCCGCTTTGGTAGCTTCGATAGCATGATGGTATAAATCAAAATTGTCCGGCTTTTTCTTGTCCCACTGCCCAATAGAAGTTCCACCGCGTGCGGCGCAAACGATTCCGACTTCAACGCCGGGGTGTTTTTCTGAATACGCGTTTACAAAGCTCGGGCCGCAGTTGAGTTGCTGCATTTTCACGTTTTTCCGCGACGGCGATTGCAGATTGTAAGGCGGCACGGCGGCCTCCCATTTTTTCTTTCCAATGTTCCAAAGAAAAGCGCCATCGATTGTTTTTTTGTCCTCTGCTTCGATTTTCGCACGCCCAGCCATATTCGACTGACCGATCAAGAGAAAAACGTGGCGCTCTTTGTTCCCCTGAGCCCACCCACAACTCCCACCCAGCAAAACTAGAATTGCGACAATCCTCAGCAGATTATTTCTGAAATTTTTCATACCAATTATCCTGAGTCATTCGCGCCAACATGGCGAGACAATGCGGATACGTTCCCCGTCCCGCTAGAATTTTTCGACTTTCGTGGAAACTACCAAATTCAATCACCTCAATTTCGACGTGGCGCACGCCCCAATTATTCATCCACTTTTTGGTCGTGAAATAAATGTCGATCGTTGGCTTTCCGACCAGCGCACTTCCGTAGTCGTCCACCACAAACATCCGATCATAGCCTTTGACCTTAAATTTAGTTCCCAACGGGAAAAACGACCAATCGGCTGCAGCAGAATGGTATTCCGCGGTGTAGCGAAGCACTGTCCCCAGCGCAGTTTTGTTGCCGTATTTCACATGATCTGACTCCGTGTGCGTATAGGCGGTTGTCCGGACTTTGACCGTCAAAACCGGTTCTTTCTTCTTAGCTTTTTCTTCAGAGAATCCATCCGCCCCGGCCACGACAAACGCGAGGATAGCGAAAGAAAAATTTGAAAGCCGAAGATTCATCGTCTGCAATTTGGAAGTGACTTGCCAAAAAATCAAACTTCAAAAAATGGCTCAATTCATTTAGTTTCTCCGAAATTCAGACGGCGCATCACCCGTCTGAGTTTTGAACCAACGAGCGAAATAATTTTGATCCAGAAATCCAACTTTCTCGGCAATTTCGCCTACTGGCCGGGAAGTCTGTTGAAGAGCCGATTTCGCCGCGATCAACTTTTCGCTAGATAATATCTGGGAAACGGTCGGACTGTTTTCTGACCGAAGCTTACCGTTCAATTCGGATATTTCACGAAATCCAAGCTGCTTCGAAATGTCGGCAGCGCTCACTGAATCGAGCCCTAATCGATGAATTCCGCTCCTGACACGAACTGCCAACGGTCCGCTGGTGACCGAAACTTTCGATGACGTCGCTGTTTCCCGCAAAATTCCCACCAAATCCAAAATGGTTACGGCAACAGAAAGTGAATCAGCGCCGGAATCCGAAAGCTGGGCTAGCCTCACCAATCCCTGCTCCAGCCGTTTCAGCGCAGAAGGATTCAGATGCGAACTGATTTTCCAATCCACTTCAGCGGTATCGGATTCAAAATCGATCGCCAAACAAAGAGGCCGCAACGCACGCTTCTTTCGAAACCCGTGCCGCATTTTTTGCGGTATGAAGACGAGACTCCCACGCCGAACTGCGATTTCCTGATCCGGCATTATCTGATGTCCACGGCCTTTCAGGTAAACCAGACACTGGTGAAAATTTTCGTGATCGTGTCGGGAAACGCCATCCACCTGCGGTGTATGACGATTCAGAACGAGCCGCGAAATGCGATACCCCTCGATTGAAATATCGAGGTCACGGAGCAAAAGCGGTTGGAATTCGCGAGGCATGAAAAATGTTGTTTTACGAAGCAACAGAATTGGTTCGATGAACGCACCCTGTTGATTCGTGAAATTCAAAAACAATTTAGCACAAAAATTCACTACAAAAATTGCTAATTTATTTCTCGTTTATCGACTTGTCTTTTATCCATGATTACTTCACCTGCAGACATAAAACCCGATACCAAGTGGACCGATACGAAATGGGCCTGGACGAGTGAGGAATCGCTCGTTGATCACAAAACGTCAGGACGGCTCTGCGTCGCGACTCTGTTGCCGTTTAAGGATGGTCAGCCTGATTGGGCGGGATTTGAGCGCAGCATTCAATGGATGATCGACTGCGCGGGGCATTTCAATGTCGAGATCGCTTTCGTTTTGAATGCCGACACCGGTTATATTTTCAATCTCAGTCCTGAGCTGTACCGCGAAGTAATCACGCGTTTTCGCGCCACGTTTCCTACACCTAAGATTATTTGCGGAACAACGGCGGTCGGCGCGAGTGGAGATGAATTCAACGCGGATTGGTATCGGACGCATCTCGATATCGCGCAAGCGTTCGACAACGTGGAGGTGATGATCATGACCTCGCAGCAGCTCAATTCGCTCGATCCCGAGCGCCGCCGCGACGGGTATTTTGCAATCGCCGAGCACATCACGGTTCCCGCCATTGTTCACGCGCTTGAGCCGTCTTTTGTGTCCTGGGCAACGCCGTATGAGCCGTGGTTGCTTCACGAATTAGCTCAGCATGATAAATTTATCGGAGGAAAAGTTTCGACGCTCGATGAACCGCATTTTCTATATTGGTCGGCGATGTGCCGCGATCTCGGGCTCGATTTTGCGCCTCACAGCGGAGATGATTATGGAATCGCTCAGTCCATTCGCATGGGAAATCCGTTGCTGATCGGTGCTGGAGTTTCGGCCTGCCCGCTGATTTGTGCGGCGAAACAAATGTGGCTCGCGAGCGAAGACGGCACCTTCGACACTCGCGTTTACAAGTTGTTCGAGGCGTTTCAGTCGCTCGAAGACAGCGTTTTCCGCCTCAATGCGAATGGCAGTGCGGCAGCCTATAAACACTCGACGGCGGCTGTTCTGAAATTACTCGGATTGATTGAGACCGATGAAATTCACCCGGATTGCCCCGATTCACGCAGCGATGGCGAGTTTGAGCGCATGCGGGAAGCGCTGATTCGCCCCATGCGAATTGCCGAGCGGATGGGTATCCCGAATTTTGAGATCGCCTAGACGATTCTGGAAAATGAAAATCGCATCAACAACAGTCGGCGCACTTTTGATGTGGGGACTTACCAACGAGTTTTTGTTTTATTCATTCAGAAAGGCCGACGGCCTCGGGCAAATAACTTTCCTGATTATTATTTCACTCGCCCCAAGCATTCTCTTTATCTTTTTGCGCATCAAATCGTTTCGAAAATTACCTAGTATCAATAAATTTTGGACGGCACTGGGTATCGCGTTTTATCCGCAATCCTAATCCTCACAATCCGTATCAGTTTAACTGATTGAAAAACGTCTCTCTTCAACCATGCCCACTCCCAACCTTTCCAAACTCTGCGTCCACACCATCACCACCAAGCCGTGGTCGATCGAAGTCGCGATGGACAAATTTGCCGAAGCCGGAATCGGCGGTATCACGGTGTGGCGGCAATGGCTCGACGGACACGACATTTCCAAAGTCGGTGATCAGCTTCGTGCCAGAAATCTCGAAATCGTTTCGACCTGTCGCGGGGGATTTTTCCCGGCGAAAACTCAGCCTGAAATCGACACCGCCATCGAAGACAACAAACTCGCCATTCGTGAAGCGGCCCGACTTGGCGCGCCGATGGTTGTCCTCGTTTGCGGAGCAGTTCCAGGCCAACCGCTGCCGGATTCACGAAAACAAATCGCAGATGGAATCGCTGCCTGTTTGCCGCTCGCGGAGGAAATGAACATCAAACTCGCGATTGAACCGCTTCACCCGATGTATGCTGACGACCGCAGCGCGATCAACACGATGGCTCAGGCAAATGATGTCTGCGATCACCTTGATCATCCGCTCGTCGGAATCGCTGCGGACGTCTATCACATTTGGTGGGATCCCGATCTCGAAGCACAGATCAAACTGACCGGAGAAAAGGATCGGCTGTTCGCGTTTCACATCTGCGATTGGATGACGCCAACGAATGATTTGCTCAACGATCGTGGTCTTATGGGCGAAGGCTGCATTGATATTCCCAGCATTCGAAAAATGGTCGAAGCGAGTGGATTCAAAGGCTTTAACGAAGTCGAAATTTTCTCAAATCGGTGGTGGGAGCGCGATCAGGATGAGTTTCTGGCGGCGATTAAGACTGCTTACCTTAATAATTCATAGCCGCCAAAAGTCTCAAAAAGCACAAAAAACCAGAAATTTTCCACTTAAAAAACCTTTGCGAATTTTGCGCTTTTTTGCGGCCATTCTTTGCAATTAATTAAAAATGAAAACACACAAGATCGGTATCATCATGAACGGCGTCACGGGGCGCATGGGCAAAAACCAGCACCTCATTCGCTCGATTTTGGCGATTCGAGATCAGGGCGGCATCGTCGTTTCACCGGACGAAAAGATTGCAGTCGATCCGATTTTGACGGGGCGAAATGAAAATAAGCTGAAAGAAATCGCAGAAACCTACGGCGTCGAAAAGTGGACCACCGATCTGGATTCGGTGCTCGCTGACGACGCTTATCAGATCTTTTTCGATGCTTCATCGACGCTTCACCGCGCCCGCTTTGTGGAAATGGCGGTGAAAGCGGGAAAGGCAATTTATTGTGAAAAACCGACCGCAGTTGAGACCGATGAGGCGATTCGACTCGCGCAGGTGTGTCGCGATGCAGGTGTGAAAAACGGTGTGGTACAGGACAAATTATGGCTCACCGGAATCCGGAAATTGCAAATGCTGATCGATCAGGGATTCTTCGGCCGAATTCTCTCCGTGCGTGGCGAGTTCGGCTACTGGGTTTTCACGGGGCACGATGCCGACCAGCCGGCGCAGCGTCCGAGTTGGAATTACCGCAAAGAAGATGGCGGCGGAATCATCATCGATATGCTCTGTCACTGGCGTTATTTGGTGGACAATGTTTTTGGGAAAATCAAAGGCGTAAGCTGTCTCGGCGCGACGCACATTCCGGAGCGTGTCGATGAAAACGGAAACAAATACGAAGCCACTGCGGACGACGCCTGCTACGCGACGTTCGAACTGGAAAACGGGATCATTTGCCAATTCAACAGCTCCTGGGATGTCCGCGTGCGACGGGATGATTTGTTCGTCATGGAAGTCGACGGCACGCAAGGCTCTGCAATTGTCGGCCTTCGAAAATGCTGGATTCAATCACTCGGTGCGACGCCAAAGCCAGTCTGGAATCCTGACATCGATCAGCCGATCAATTTCCGCGAAGGCTGGCAGGAAGTCCCTGACGCAACAAATTACGAAAACGCGTTTAAAATTCAGTGGGAAAAATTTCTCCGCCACGTCGCTCTCGATGAAGAGTTCCCTTGGGATTTAATGGAAGGCGCAAAAGGTGTTCAACTCGCGGAACTCGGCATTAAAAGCTGGGAAGAGCGAAAGTGGATGGAAGTCGAGGAGCTGTGAGTTTTCGCCATATTTCCTGTTTGCAGTCTCAAAACGACTGCCTTAATCTCGCGCCATCATGGTTCGACACAGTGTATATTTTTGGTTAATCGACGGGCTCACCGCAGAGCAGAAATCTGATTTTGAAAAAGGCATGGAAGCTCTTTTTGAGATCGATGTTGTGAAAAAAGGTAACTGGGGAACCGCCGCGGCGACGCCTGAACGCCCAGTTACCGATAACGGCTACGACTACACGCTTATCCTCGAATTCGATGAAGTGGATGGCCACAACGCCTATCAAGTTCACGATGATCACACCGTTTTCGTCGACAGCTTCCGCCAGTGGTTTGATACCGTGAAAATCTTCGACGCAACAATCAACTGATTGGATTTGAATTTTATTCCCCGACCTCCTTCTCGATATGACGACTGATATTTTTAACTCCGCCGGCGAAAAGCTGGACTTCGCTTTTCACGGAAATTCGGAAGATTTCTCAAATCTCGTGCTGATCGGGCACGGCGTGACGGGAAACAAAGACCGTACCTGGATTGAATCCTTTGCTAATCAATTGGCGGCCGCAAGCCACAATGCGGTTCGGTTTTCCTTTTCAGGAAATGGCGATTCTCAGGGTGAGTTCGGTGAGTCAACAGTCAGCAAGGAAGTCGGCGACCTCGGAGCAATGATCGATGCAGCTGAACGTGCTGGATATGAAAACATTACCGTCATTGGTCACAGCATGGGCGGCGCCGTCGGAGTGATTCGCGCGGCCAGTGATGCTCGAATCAAAAAACTGATCTCGCTCGCGGGGATGGTTTACACCGCAAAATTCAACAAATTTGAGTTCAGTGATCAAACCCCTGACTCAGGTTTCATGTGGGATGAGGAAGACTGCCCGTATTCGCAAACGTTTGTCGATGACATGAATTCCATCGACAACGTGCTGGCTCAGGGAGAAAAAATTTCCGTGCCATGGCTCCTCGTTCATGGCACGGCTGATGACGTCGTGCCGATTCAGGAAAGCCACGACATTTTCGAAAAAGCGACCACGGGTGACAAAAAATTGGTCGAACTCGCGGACGCCAATCACGTGTTTTCTAACGACGGATTGCAGCCGATGATCGATACGGTGATCGGGTGGTTGAACGCGTGACTTTGGTTTTTACGAACCAACAGGGTTGATTCGGCGAACATGCCCTATCCGTTCGTGGAGCTTCACTGCTTCGACCAAATTCGCTTGTTCAGGCTCATTTCCTCGATGGTATCGAGGAAGCTTTTCAATTCTTCGAGCATGCGTCGAATCTGAGTGGGATCGGTTGACTGTCTCCCTGTGCTTGGCTCGAGGTAAGTTTTGGGGTGCGGAACAGCGATCCACACACAGGAATCTTTGAACGCGAAGCGGATGTCTTTTTGGCCAAAGCGGCTCCGCATATCGAGCAGTCGGCGCATCATGGCTGTGCTCAAAATGTAGCGGCACTCGATTTCGTCGTTCGAATAAATCGCAAACGCCTTTTCGAATTCCACATCTTCGAGCTGAACCAATTTCGTGCCCGATCGCCCCTCCATTTTTTGGAACATTCGCCCCAATTTACCGAACGAACTTTCGGCATTGTCAGGAAAAACAAACGTCCGCCCGTGAAATTCTTTGTGGAAATCGGCGATTAACAAAAGCCCGTCAAAGATCGTCACGTAATACGTTTCCGATTTGCCATCGCTATCGGTTCAGGTTCGACGTTCCTCGGCATCAATTTCTGCCAATTGGAGAAAGGTATCGCCGAATTTTCCAGAGACCAAATCTTCGGTCTTGTAGCGATCCGGGGTGGTCGTGAATAATTCGGAATGATTGAACGAGTCGCGGTCGATTTCCCTCTTCGCATCATAACCGAGATTGGGATCAATCAATTTTAGGACCTGAGGGATCACGATACTCTTGAACTTTTCGACATACGCGGCGCCCAGTTTTCCAACGGTAAAAGCGTAGACAATCCCCGAAATGATCGCCACGACGCCAGCAGCAATCGCAAACGGAATGATTTGATCAGAAATGAAACCGGTCAAAAGAATCGCCACGACCGCGATTGCGATCGCCGAAATGAACGTGGCCGACTTTTTCTTTTAGGCGAGCCGGTCCGGCTCAAGGTGTGCAAGAGTCGGATGGACGTTAGCGATGATGGATTCGATATCAAGCATGGCTTTAGAAACTCACAGATGAAATCGCGCGGTCGGAAGCATTGGCTTCGAAAAAGTCATGCCGCTTGAAGTCAAATTTCGCAGCGATTAGATTTGTGGGGAAAGACTCAACCGAATTATTGATTTCAAAAACGGCCGCATTGTAGGCGCGACGAGCAGCGGAAATCTGCTCCTCGATCTCCGGTCCCACCTGCCCTTCCAGCCGAAAACGTTCGCCATCAGTTTCCGCATTTTGAATCTGGTTTCGAAGCTCAATCACCCGAGCCAGCGTTTCCTGTTCGTGAGCCGCGTAGCCTTTCACCGTGTTGACCAACGCCGGAATCAGATCCGCGCGTTTCTTCAAATTCACATCGATGCTGCTAAATGCATTCCGCGCCATATTTCGCTTACTGACGAGGCCGTTGTAGACAATGATTAAATACAGCGCCACGACGACGAGAAGGACAATAAAAATGATAAGCGAGCGATTCATACAGTTCGGTCACAGTAAAACCGAACCGCCGAATTTCCGCCACTACAATCAGCTTTCGGTTTTGGACTGGTCAGATTTACCACCTCCGCCTCGTTTCATGATCGCCTTTACATCAGCAACCGAATAGACGCGTGTCACAAAAACACAGCCAAAATAAACCACGACGCCGACGCCGCAAATCACGCAGAGAATTCCAACCCGCTGGATAAATTGGCCGGGAGCCATCAGCCACGGATTTGAAAAATGAGCCGCAGCCCAAACCGTTGCCCCCATCAAAGCAGAGGAAATCAGCATTCGTATTCCGCGACTCGTGAACCCCTTTGCCATTCGCAACAAGCCATCTTTTCGGAGGCCAACCCAGAGCAGCACGACGTTTACCCATCCTGCAACCGAAGTCGCCAACGCACATCCAGCCGGCCCCATCCACAGGTAAAACGGGTAAGCCAAAACGATGTTCGTCGCAGCCGACGCTATCGTGAATCGCATGGGCGTTTTGGTATCTTCCCGCCCGAAATACCCCGTCTGTAAAACCCGAACAATGATGTAAGCCGGTGTTCCAATCGCAAAAGCAGCGAGTGCCCTTCCAGCATCACTTGCGTTTTCGGCGGTGAATTTTCCCCCTTCGAAAAGTGCGTAAATCATCTCCTTTGGAATGACCAATGTTGCCACCGTTGCAGGCAACGCGATGAGTAGGGACATCTCAATTCCCCGGGCGATATTCTCCCGCGCTTTTTCAATTCCATCACCCCGCAAACTCCGCGCGATTTCCGGCAAAAGTACAATTCCTGCCGCGATACCAATCAACCCGAAAGGCAGTTGATTGATTCGATCCGCATAGAAAATCATCGACTGCCCTCCGCCTTGCAGACTTGCGACTGTTTGACCTACGAGAAGATTGATCTGCTGAATCCCTGCGCTGGCCAGTCCCGGAGTCATTAGAAGACCAAGCTTCTTCACGTCGGAATCAATCTTTGGCAGACGAAAACGGAAACGAATTCCATTTCGATAGGCAGAAATCATCACCAGTCCGAGTTGTAAAACACCAGCCCCGAGAACACACCAACCCAGAACTTTGACCGCTTCCTGCTGCCGTTCCGTGAACATCGAAAAAGCACCGCTATCAATTTGCGCTTCCGTCAGAGTTTCAACCGGAACCGTGAAAGGCTCAGCAGGTTCAGCCATCGTTTTCAGGCCAAATGCCTCCGGCAGAAAGATCAGCATCCCGACGATGAAAACGATGTTGAGCAGGACGTAGGCGAACGATGGCGTCCCAAAGACGCGGCGACTGTTCAACACTCCCGAGAACGCCGCCATCAAGCAGACAAAAATCAAATATCCCAGCGTGATTCGCGACGCGTCGACCGCCAACTCAAATTTATTTCCCTCAAAACCCGCTGCGATCACTCTCACCAGAGGTTCCATGAAGATGAAGCACACCACAAAACAGATGATCAAAATGACGAACATCAGCGACGTCACCCGACTCCCGAAGTCATCTGCCGCCGCATCTCCCTCTTCCTCGATTTTCCGTGAATACATCGGCACGAACGCAGCGTTGAAAGCCCCTTCACCAAAAATTCGGCGAAACAAATTCGGCAACCGAAACGCGGTGATCCACACATCCGCGAGATGCCCGCCTCCGAGGAGGTTGGCGATCAATTTATCCCGGACAAACCCGAGAAGACGACTCATGAGGGTGAAGCCCCCCACGGTAAACATGGCGCGAAACATAGCAGTGATTAAAGTCAGCGAACTATCGCCGAAAACGATACGCGGTCGACGAAGATTTCTTTCGCGGTAAAATGAAGCATGGATCCCTCGCGTTCACGCACCGCCAGGGTCCAGCCGAGCTCTTCCATATTCGATGGAATCGTCGGGATCATGGCAATTTCGGAATCGACCAAATCGATCCAACAGGGTTGAATCAATGAATGAACCCTGTTCGATCGTTTTTTCTCATCCTGCTTTCGCTAACGATGGCGGGATCTGCACAGGAATCGTTCGATCTCGTTTTAGAAAACGGACGGGTCATAGATCCCGAATCAGGGTTCGACGAAATCCGGCACGTGGGAATTTTAGACGGAAAGATTGCTGCGATTAGCAAAACAGCCCTTTCGGGAAAGGAATCCATCGATGCTACCGGATTGGTCGTTGCGCCTGGATTCATCGATTTGCATCAACATGCCTGGGACGCTGATTCGGTTCGATTTAAAATCCGGGACGGCGTCACCAGCGTTTTTGAACTCGAAGTCGGAACGGACAACGTCGCCGCGTGGTATGAAAAATACGCCGACAAGCTGCCGTTCAATCACGGAGTAGCGGTTGGGCACGTCAAGGTTCGCATGCAAGTGATGGGAGATTTTCCGTCTTTTTTGCCAAAATCTGATTCAAAAGCAGCCACCGTTGAAGCCTCGCAGGAACAGCTTGAAGAACTCAAGCTCGGTATCAAGCGGGGACTCGACGAAGGGGCAGTCGCCGTCGGTTTTGGCATTGCTTATACACCCGCGGCATCACGATGGGAAATTTTGGAAATGTTTCGCGTCGCCGCAAAATACAATGCCGCTTGTCATGTTCACATTCGCACACGCCGCAAAGCCAGTTACGAAGGAGTCGAGGAAGTGATTGCCGCCGCTGCGATTACGGGAGCGGAATTGCAGATCGTTCACCTGCAAGCGACCGGCGCCAGTGCGACGCCGCGACTTTTGCAAATGGTCAGCGAAGCGCGGGCAAACGGAATTAAGGTTAGCAGCGAAATTTATCCATACACTGCGGGAATGACGGATATCAAATCAGCGATTTTTGGAGAAGGCTGGCAGGAGAATTTTCAATTGGACTACGGAAGTCTGCAGTGGGGTGCAACAGGTGAGCGGCTTACGAAAGAGTCGTTCGAAAACTATCGAAAAACGGGAGGGCTGGTGATTGTTCATTCCAATACTGAAGAAATTGTAACAAACGCGATCAAGCATCCGACCGCTCTAATTGCGTCTGACGGATTGAAGGGGCATCCCAGAAATGCGGGAACCTTTGCGCGAATTTTGGGATTTTATTGCCGCGAAAGGGGCGAGTTAGATTTAATGACGGCTCTCAGAAAAATCTCGCTAATGCCCGCTCAACGACTTGAGGCGCGAGTCCCTGCAATGAAAAATAAGGGGCGTTGCAAAATAGGAGCTGATGCAGATTTAACGCTCTTTGATCCTGACACCGTTATCGACCGAGCGACTTTTACCGACGCAGAAAAAATGTCGAGCGGCATCCCTTTCGTCATCGTCGACGGAGCGGTTGTCGTTCGCGATTCAATGATCGTCTCCGATGTTTTTCCGGGAAAAGCAATTCGAGCAACCCAAACCAAACCTGTTAAAAAATGATCACTCGACGAAAGTTTATAGCCACCTCGGCAGCCGCTGCTGCGATTCCAAGTGCGGGTTTTGCAGATGAGAAGCCACTGTTCTCGGTGGGACTGATCGCCGATGCCCAATACGTGGACGCTGATCCCGGCGGAATTCGACACTATCGCAACAGCATTCAAAAACTTGGAGACGCTGTGAAATCGATTAACGAAGCCGACGTCGAATTTTCGATTCACCTCGGCGATGTGATTGATCGGGATTTCGCAAGTTTTGACGATATCCTCGAACCACTTCGTGAATTAAAGACGCCGGTCCATCAGATTTTGGGGAATCATGATTTTTCCGTCGAAGAGGATGATAAACCAAACGTGGCGGCAAAAATGGGGATCAAAAATCCTTACTATGCCTTTTCGAAAAACGGGCTGCGTTTTATTTTCCTCGATGGCACCGAAATCAGCACCTTTGCTCAGCCGATTGGTTCTGTGATCCATCAGGAAGCGAGCGCAATGCTTGCAGAATTTAAGGCCAAAAAGCGCAAGAGCGCCCAAAATTGGAATGCAGCAATTGGGCCGAAGCAACTCGCGTGGCTTGAAGGCCAGTTGAAGGAGGCTGTTAAAGCCGGCGAAAAAGCCATCATTTCCTGCCACTACCCGATCCTACCGGACAATTCGCACAATCTCTGGAACGATCAGGAAGTCCTTGCCGTAATCGAAAAATCTTCCAAAACCGTCGTTGCCTGGTTCAATGGTCACAATCACGCTGGGAATTACGCCGAGCGAAACGGCGTTCATTATGTAACCGTTCAAGGAATGGTCGACACCGCTGACACCAATGCATTTGGCGTGATGGATGTTTTTTCAAATGCCCTGAAGATTAGCGGTAGCGGCCGGGTGCCGGATCGCGTTTTGAGTTTCTGACGCTCAAGAGCGCGACTTTCTGGAATTCTTGATGCTCCGTTTTTTTAACGGGAATTTTAAAGAATGGGGCGGAATTTTCGGGAATTCCGTTTGCTCCGAATTTTGAAATCAGGCAGCAAAACTTTCGCCGCAGGAACAGGTCACGACAGCGTTTGGATTCGTGACTTTGAAGCCACCTTGCTGGAGGTCGTCAGAAAAATCAAGCTCTGAACCAGTCACGAACAACGCACTCTTGGGATCGATCACGACGCGCACTTCGTTGGATTCGACCATGATGTCGCGGTTTCGAGGGCCATCGACAAGATCCATCTTGTATTGCAAGCCGGAAC
>Ga0307488_10002551_pt1 | contig 15372 bp, 13 predicted proteins | sample SB02metaG_FD_202248 | JGI IMG/M metagenome (GOLD analysis project Ga0307488, IMG submission 202248) | Sea-ice brine microbial communities from Beaufort Sea near Barrow, Alaska, United States - SB 0.2 | ecosystem: Environmental > Aquatic > Marine > Coastal | place: USA: Alaska | collected... | reverse complement strand
ATGTTGAGCAAAGCTTGGATTTATAATTAGCTGTATTAAAATCAACAATAATATTTTTCTCATGATAGAATATTTGTGGTTAGTATTTTTAATTTTTTTAGGGCTGGTGATAATTAAGCCTAACGGTTTTGTATATGAAAAGTAGCGGATTTTAAACACTAATTTTCGGTTTAGAAATGATTTTTATTTTATTGATTACCTTTGGTTTAAGCACTAAAACCGCTATTTTTTATATACATTGTTGGCAAACGTTTTTATAGAATAAATTATTTATACAATTATAGTATAAAATACAAAAACGAATAATTATCTTAATAGTTTAAAAAAATTCCGAAATGCGTTGAATTAACCAAAAAGAAGCCATACTGCCAATGGCGTAAGGAGGTATTTTTATGAACCATTTTGCCCATTTAATTTTTATTTTACTTAACAACCAAATACATCCGACTGCAACTATAACAAAAGCAATCTGCCCCAGTTCAACGCCTACATTAAAGAACAACAAAGCCCAAGGAATATCCACTTGAGGTAATCCAAGATCAACCAGAGCACCGGCAAAACCGAAGCCATGTAATAAGCCAAATGTAAATGCTACTACCCAAGGGTATCGCACAGTTAATCCCTTCCGACCATTGTAATAATGTACTAATTCAACTGCCAGAAATACAATGCTTAACGCAATTACCGCTTCAACCGGAGCTCCGGGAAGCCCAATGAATCCTAATGCTGCCAACGATAATGTTATACTATGAGCAATCGTAAAGGCCGTTATGGTTTTAACCAGCTTACCGAAACCTTTAGTTAGTAACAGTAATGCCAAAACAAATAAAAGATGATCTATGCCTAAGAGAATATGCTCTATTCCCAGAGATAAATAGGTTTTTATAACACTATATCTATCAGGTAGAACCGGAATTAAATAACTCGGATTGGATGGTTTAATCCTTGATGAATATTGTATGCCATCGGTCTTTTTAATAGAAACCAAGACTTCAATGAGTGTTTTATTCAAGCCATCAAAATGAATGGTTTTACCTTCTAATCCATTATTAATTTTTATTAAATAGGTTCTCCTTAGATTTCCTGGTAATAAATTAGATTGTTCATCAATAATCTCCCAATTACTTGGAAGTACTGGATAAATTTTTGGAATAGCTGTACCCATAGCAGGAACTTTCCAAACAACTTGATAGATATTTCCATCTTGTTGTGAAATACTAAAATATGCAGGCCGCACTTCATGTGCAAAAAGTGATATGGAAGTCAGCAGAAATATAAAAAATATACTAAAACTTTTCATTCAATTCCCTTTTAAGTTCTTCATCATCTAATTTAACAATAATGGCATAATTTTTAAGCAATGAGGTAATGAGCTCCTTTTTAAAATCGTTACTAGCCTTATAGTTGTAATCTACATTCACCTTTTCTGCAACTTCATTAAAAGTAAAATATCCAGCTGGTTTTCGCTCCGAAATGTAAACAATATGAATTCCAAGCCCAGAAATGATAGGTCCAGTCCATTCTCCCATCGGTAAAGTCTCAAGAGCTGTGGTAAATATAGAACCAAGATCCCTGGCAATTTTTATGGCATCCGTATTTGTGTATTCTAAGGCCAGTGATGTATGATCACCAAGAGCTTCTGGATTTTTGGTGATTAAAGCACTTTTTGCGTCATCAAGCGCGTTGGTCCTATTATCATTACTAAAATACACTTGTTGCAAAGTGTAAACTGATGGCTTCTTATAATTTTCTTTATTTACTTCGTAATAGTTTATCAACATTTCTTCACTGGGCTGAAGGGATTCGGCAAGACCATCGGAAATGAATTCCATTTTTTGAGCCAACCTTCGTTTAACGATCTCATCGTTATGATCCAGATTCATTGCCAAGGCTTCTTGATACAATACTTCTTGCTCAACATATTGTTCTATTAATCCTTTTAATTCTTGTAAACTGGGTTGTCTATTTCTTTTAAGTTCCCATTTGGCAGCTAGCTCACTAATTAAATTATCGTCAATTAATATTTCATTTTCGTTTTGTTCTGTGTTGACGGCACCATAAACAGCAAACAGTAATACTCCAATCAATAAAAAATGGAGTAATGGTTCTCGCAGAATTTTCTTCATATAATTATAATATTATTTAGGCGTATACCAAATTGGAGAACTATACGCTCTTTCTGTTGTTGTCAATTTTATTTCGGGTCCTAATTCAGCACCAAACCTTACTTTATCATAAAGTGTCCACCTTGGTGTTGGAATTTCAATTACTCTTACATAATAAAATGCTTCTTGTGTAGCATCAAAATTAGGATCTTTCCAAACTTTACTCAACTCAACAGCACCAATATCATTAGACCATGTTGCATCTTCTAAGTTTACGTTATTTCCAACTGAAGGTACTTTACCGTTTTCATCCATTTTTCTATCTCCACTCCAAGCTACATCATATACTTTTTCTCCAAGGCTTCCATCTTCATTAACCCAGCCTTTTACAACCTGAACTCTATCTAAACTACCTGATTCAGGATCCATAATTGCATAAACCATAAATGATGGTACATCAGCAGAAGGTGCAGTTAAATCGCCACCCATTGGTACACCTTTATCGTAACCTGCTTGCGCATGATTCTCTTTTAAGTCGGCTTCGTTAAAATCCCATCCGCCAAAAAATCTCAATTTAATTCTAGAACCTGTAGTCCCATAAGTTTCTTTACGTGCCATTGCATCGTAAAGATCTTCACGTGTATTTGATTTTGCCCATACAGCAGCATAACCAGAAGCAAGCGTTTCATAGTTATGAATAGTACCTAATTTAGATTTTATAAAAGGATGGTGAGCCCTATCTTTTGATGGTTCTACCCCTGAGGTTTTACCAAAAAAATTATTGTCATCAGCAGTAGCTAATGACGTATGAGAATCTGTACTTCCTATCATTCCAAATTTGAAAGGGTTTATTCCCATCTCTTTTTGGTATTTTATTCCATTTTTAAGAGCAGAACGAGCATACTCATATTGAAGCATATCCTTCGTTTTTAGTTGAGAATAATCTAAATTAGTTCTATCCCAATTTTCGAAATCTGCAAATTCGTCATTTGGTGATAGGTAAGGGTGTGCTTCACCATCACCTTTTATCTGCGTTACTTCGTAAAGAGGTTCCCTTTTAAATCTTTCCTTAGCATAAGATTCATCAACAGGTTCTCCATTAATTCTGGTTTCGGCAAACATTAATCCATTACTCAAGTTACCGTTATGTGGTATAGCCAATACTTGCCCACCTGTATTTTCTTCATACATGGCCATGTTTTTCCATAAATATTCCGGATCAGGACTATCCTCTTTGGTATATGGTAAATGTCCCTTTGTTTTATCTCCATTGTCTCTATAAATTACAACTCTGTGTAAATTATTCCCTTTAATAAAAGAGGTCCATTCGTAACCAATAAAAGCAGTAAATTTACCTGGATTATTGTATTTTTCTGCGGCTTCTACTACTTTTTCCCATACTGGTCTCATCATTTCTTTATCGTTAGTCTTAAATGATAATGTTCCGGCTCCGAAATTGGTTATTATGTCCATTGTAGCTTCAGCTGCATTTCCCTCATCAATCATTTTTTTCCATCGTTTCCCCTCTGGTGTAGTCATGATAAATCCACTACCGGTTAATAATCCTGGAAATAATCCCATTCCATCTGAGTGGTCTGCAATAACTAAGAAATCAAGCGGTCTCGATAATTTGGCTTTTATACCAGTGGTAGCAGTTACTTCTTGACCTAAGGCAAAACGATATGCTTCATCCATTCCTATTCTATTACCAAAAGCACCAGCATCTAAAGATAGATCTGTATGCAAATGCGTATCTCCCCAATACACATCGTTTAGGACGTTAGACTTTACTTCATTTTCAGAAACCTTTTCTTTAGTAGTTTCGGTTGCTTTTTCTTTTTCCTTTTTCCCATCGCCACAACTTACAAAAGTAAATAGTACGACTACGAGCGACAAAGTGTTAATTAGTGATTTCATATTTTTCATTTATTTCTATTATTTAGGCGTATACCAAATTGGTGAGCTATAAGCTCTTTCGGTAGTAGTCAAGGGCACTTCCTTATCCACTTCAACTCCAAATCTTATTTTATCAAAAAGTGTCCATCTTGGTGTTGGAATTTCAATGACTCTTACATAATAAAATGCTGCTTGCGAGGCATCAAAATTTGGATCAGTCCACACTTGACTTAACTCCGCTGAGCCAATTTCATTCGACCAAGTCGCATCTTTGAGGTTTACATTATTTCCAACAGATGGCACTTTACCATTATCGTCCATTTTTCTATCTCCACTCCATACTACATCGTACACTTTTTCGTCTAAACTTCCATCAGTATTTAACCAGCCTTTTACAATTTGAACTCTGTCTAAACTCCCTGACTCTGGATCCATCATGGCATAAACCATAAATGAGGGAGCATCTGCGGTTGCACTTTTCAAATCTCCACCCATAGGTACACCTTTATCGTAACCAGCTTGTGCATGATCATCCTTTAAGTCAGATTCATTAAAGTCCCATCCACCAAAAAACCGCAATTTAATTCTTGATCCTGTAGTCGCATAAACTTCCTTTTTTTCCATGGCTTCAAAGATCGCTTCTCGTGTGTTTGACTTTGCCCAAACAGCCGCTAGACCTCCAGATACCATTTCCCATCCCATATATTTTTTATCCCCAAATTGTAACATAGGATGATCCATACGATGATCGGAAGGCTCCATATGAGGAAGCTTTCCGAAAAAGTTATTTTCTGCAACTGCGGCTATACCAGTATGAGCATCTGTAGCACCAATCATCCCAAACTTAAACGGATTAACTCCTAAATCTGATTCTATCTTCAATCCATTTAGCAATCCATTACGAGCATATTCATACTGAAGCATATCATCCGTTTTGTCTACGGATAAATCAAGATTCCCTTTATCCCAAGTATCATAGTCAGCAAATTCGTCATTTGGCGAAAGCTTAGGATGTGCTTCACTGTCTCCCTTTATTTGAACCGCCTCATAAAGTGGTTCATACCTATTACGCATAGTGACATATTCCTTAGTAATAGGTTTATCCGTTACAGGGTTTATCAAAGGAAACATCCTTCCATTACTTAAATTTCCATTATGTGGAATTGCCAATACATTTCCTTGAGTTTTCGTTTCATATGCTTCAAGAGCTTTCCAAAGATCCTCTGGGTTATCACTTTCTAAAGACGAAAATGGCAGCATTTGATTAGCACGCTCTTTTCCATCCTTATAGATTACAACCCTGTGCAAGTTATTTCCACCAGTGTTAGAAGACCACTCATAGCCGATAAAAGCAGTAAAATTTCCTGGATCGTTATATTTTTCTGCCGCATCTATATTTTTTTTCCAAATTGAACTCATTATCTCTAAATTGGTCAATTCATCAGGTAAGGGAGTGCCTGCCGGAGTTTGACTGGCCACCATTTCTCGATATACATCCATGGCTTTTTCTTTATCACCAGTATTTAACCATTTGTTCCATTTCTGGACAGTTTCATTTCCCATAACCAATGGGTTACCAGCTTTTACCTCACCCATTACACCCATCACTTCAGCATGGTCAGCCACTACCAGAAAATCCAGTGGTCGAGATAGTATAGCCGGTACACCAGTAGACGAAGTTATTTCTTCACCGCGAGCAAACCTGTATGCCTCTTCCGGCCCTACAATAGTTCCGAAGGCAATAGCATCAAAAGATTGAGATGTGTGCAAATGCGTATCACCCCAATACACATCATTTAATGGGTTTGAAGCTACTTCTTTTTCGACTATTTTGTCTTTAGAATCTTCAGTTGCTTCTTCTTTTTCCTTTTTTGTTTCGTTACAACCGACAATTGTAAATAGTATGACTGCAAGTGATAATGTGTTAATTAGTGTTTTCATATATTTCTATTATTTCGGTGTATACCAAATTGGAGAGGTATATGCGCGGTCTTGCACTACCAACTGCTTACCATTATCTTCACGTAACTAAAGCCGGCTGCCTTTGAAGCCGCCGGCCTTTGTTTAACATTTGAAGAATTATTGCTTGCCCGGGTTTTCCTTAAGTTTTTTCATCACATTATCGAGGTTGAAACTACCAGGCTCTTGACGAGGTGGAAACTCACGGAAACTTTGTAGCCATCGTCCAACATATGCTCCTGCTGGAGCAATCGCGAACATATGCTCCAGGTACCAGCGTTGGTAACCCATGGCGTTCTCATGTCTGGCCCGCTCAAAAGGATCCATGCGCAAGTTGGTGAGTACAGGAGCACGGACAGGAGTGAATGGGTTTATCCAAACTTCTAATCCCTCTGCCTCTTGCTCAAGGAATGTCACCTTCCAGTCATTGTATCGCAGAGCTGCAACACTACCATCGTCCGTCCAGTAAAGGAATTCATGACGAGGCCATTCAGCCTTACCAGTAAGTGCAGGAAGCAGATTGTACCCATCCAGATGTACTTTGTAGGTTCTGTCATCCACTTTTTGACCTTTCAATAAGTCTTCCTTAACAGTTGTGTTTCCTGCTGCGGCCAACAGTGTTGGGAGCATATCTTCGTGCGCCCCGATGTCATTGATTATGGTTCCGGGTTCAATAACGCCAGGCCAGCTTATGAGCGTTGGGACTCTATAGCCGCCTTCCCATTGCGTATTTTTCTCACCACGAAGCATTGTTGTGCCTCCGTCAGGCCAAGTAAAGGACTCAGCGCCATTGTCGCTAGAATACATGATGATCGTATTCTCGTCTAGGCCCAACTCCTTGAGTTTATCCAGAATCTCTCCTACATGTCCGTCATGCTCAACCATGCCATCGGCATAGATACCTTGGCCGGTTTTGCCTACTGACTCCTCTTTCAAGTGGGTGAAGATGTGCATGCGAGTGGAGTTCCACCAGAGGAAGAAGGGTTTGTCCGCTTCTGCAGCGCGTTCCATGAAATCCATTGCTTTGGCGTTAACTTCCATATCAATGGTTTCCATACGCTTTTTGGTCAATGGACCTGTATCCGTTATACGGCCGTCAGCATAGCTATGTATCACTCCGCGTGGACCAAAGTTTTTCTTGAACTCCTCACTCTTTGGGTAATCTGGATGCTCCGGCTCTTCTTCGGCATTCAGATGGTATAGATTACCAAAAAATTCATCGAACCCGTGATTCGTAGGAAGCATCTCATCTAGATCACCAAGGTGATTTTTTCCGAATTGGCCGGTCATGTAACCTTCGGCCTTAAGCATGGTGGCAAGCGTAGGGTCTTCTTTTTGCATTCCTTCGGGTGCACCGGGTAGGCCGACCTTTGTAAGGCCGGTGCGGATAGGTGACTGGCCTGTAATGAAGGCCGCGCGACCAGCGGTACAACTTTGTTGGCCATACCAGTCCGTGAACAGCGCCCCTTCCTTTGCAATTCGATCGATGTTGGGTGTTTGGTAACCCATCATCCCCATATTGTATGCACTGAGGTTAAAGCCACCAATGTCGTCTCCCCATATAATTAGGATATTAGGCTGATCACTTTTTTGCGCATTTACTGCAGTTGCCATTACAATGGTGAACAGTAGCAATAGATAGTTTGTTCTTTTCATGTCTTGAGTTTTTTAATTCGATTAAATTTCAATATTTATTTTAATGCCTTCTACTTCGATTTAGGCGTATACCAAATTGGACTTGACCAAGCTCTTTCTTGTATGCTACTTGGGATATCTGTACGAACTGGAATTCCTAATTTTACAGCATCGTAAGTTGACCATCTAGGTGTTGGAATTTCGATTACTCTTACATAATAAAAAGCATGTTGTTTAGCATCAAATTCAGCATCTGACCAAGTCGTTAAAAATTCAACATCTCCAATGTTATTACTATACTTTGCAGTTTTTAAGTCAACAGTATTCCCAACAGGTATTGCACCATCTTTTCTGTTATCTGACAAAGCAACATTATAAATTTTCTCATGTGTTTCGCCATTCGTATCCACCCAACCTTTGATGATTTGTACTCTATCCAAATTTGCGCCATTAACTTCTTTTATAGCATGAACAATAAACATGGGCGACTTTCCATTTGAGTTTTTTAAATCGCTTCCCATAGGAACTCCATCAGCATAAGCAGTAGTTAACCAGTTTTTATCAGAAGTAATATTTTGAGTATAATTAAAACTGGCAAAAAATCGCACCTTCATTCTAGTACCAGAAGTACCAAAAGTTTCTTTATTGAGTAGTGCATTATAGATTGCATCTCTGGTATTTTCTTTAGCCCAAACACCACCTAAACCACCAGACCCAAACTCTCTAAGTTGAAGATTGTTTGCTTCAGGAAATCCAGGTAAACCATTTAATCGGTGTTCTGGGTTGTTTTCCATGCCAAATTTTCCGGTGTAATTATCTTCTTCAACTGAAGCCGCTGAATTATGTGAGTCAGAGTCTCCAATTACCCCGTACTTGAAAGGGTTACCTACACCTTCTGATTTAAATTTCAATCCATCGCGATATGCCTGACGTAAAAAACTTCCTTTTCTATTAGTTGGCCTTTCTGTCAATGCAGATAAGGTGTAATCCCATTGTTCAAAATCAGCAAATTCATCATTAGGAGATAAATCTGGGTGGGTTTCTGAAGCCCCTTTTATTTGGCTAATTTCATATATAGGTTCATTTAACATTCGGGTATCACTATAACTTTTGGTAATCGGGTTACCATAAGAATCCGTGAGCGAAAACATCATTCCATCACTCGCATTTCCATTGTGTGGTATAGCTAGAAGAGTTGCACCATTTTTTCTTGCTTCGTTCATATACTTCCAAAGATCTTCAGGTTTATCTGAATCTAAAGTAGTGAAAGGTAGGGCTGGGATTCCTTTGTTATCTTTAAAAAGAACAACTCTGTGCAAATTTCTATTGTTAGGTGCTGAAGTCCATTCATATGCAGGGAAAGTCGTAAATTTTCCTGGCGTATTATAATCATCAGCAGTGTTAATAATGTCTTGCCACATTGTTTTAGCCAATTCGGGTTTAGACAATTCCGGATCAGAAATCCCTTTGTTCATACCATCAAGTACTCTCGCAAAAGCAGCAAAGGCAATAGCCTGATCGTCAGAAGTTATCTCTTTTGCAATATCTAATTTACTAAGTGGGCTATTCGGGTTTTCCATGTTTTTAAATACACCCATATATTCCGCGTGGTCTGACACTGCATACCAATCTAAAGGAGCTTTAATTTGCATATCGCCACCACCACCACCACCAGGAATAGCTTCACCCAATGCCCACCTATAAGCATCATCTGGATTTGTTACACTTCCGTTGGTGTATCCATCAAATGACCAAGAAGTATGTATATGTAAATTTCCGAAATAAGCATTTTTAGTTTCGCTAAAGCCATCAGTTCGTGTTGCCGAAACTTCTTCTGTACTTGTCTTTTCTCCAGTTTTTGTACCACCTTTCTTATTAGATTGATTACAACTGAATACAGTAAATACAATAGAAGCGAGCAGTATTGCTTTTAACTTAATTAATTTTTTCATATTGTTCATTTATAGCTTATTAATGTTTGCCAACGTGTTATATCGAAAACAACAGACACCTTTAATCAACTTTCATCTCGAATAAACGGAGGTTTTCAGTGGTTTATCCAGTCTGACTATTACGGCTAACTTAAGATACGGGTTCAGGGTCTCGAACTTGTCGGCTATACTATTTGTTGATTAATTTTTAAAATATCATTTATTCGATTACCCTATGTTAGGATAGTTGAAAACTGGAAAGTCGAAATGAAGTGGGGAAAGAGAACTTCCGAATATGAATATAGTAAATAATTAATATTTAGTTTGCGGAAAACTATAAAATATGATAAAAATGTTGACAACTATATTAATATTTCAATAAATTTAAAGTGATTCAAAAATATTCCCGTACTTCAATTAATGAAATTCAGAGTATTAATATTATTCTCTTTAGTAACTCAGATTAGCCTGAGTTAGGAATTATAAAATCTAATGGAAAGCATGCTAAACAAGGAATAGGTTCTTTAGCCTATAGAGATGGCTGGAATTTATACGATAGCTGGCTTAAGTCGAATTATAAGCTCAATGAGGCTTTAGTTTCCTGTAACCCGAATAGTATCAATGTCGTAAGTCGTGGTTTTATCTGGTGCCGCACCAAGGTATTTGAATGCTATATTTACCATTCCTTCTAACGTGATTTTCGTAAGTAGGCTGTTACCAGCAATTAATTTTATATGTTGTTGTGCTTTCGTTATTTAATTTTATATTCTTTTTCTAACAATGTAATAAGTCGTTTTGCTTTTGTTTTTAAATCCATTTCGGATTATTTAATCAATGTAACATCTGTTTTAAAATTTCTTATAACATTATTGAACTTGCCAAGTGTAGCTTTATCATTTTTTAAAAGATAGTTTTTGTTTCCTTTGTCCATTTCTTCGACCATCATCTTTTTTAAATCCGTTGCGTGATCTTATATTCATAATCTCAAACCACATTTGATTTGAGTTTTGATAATAAAAATTCAAATCTGGTATATAAGATTCGAGAAGGTGTTTAACAGATAAATCGTAGTCTAGTTTTGAGACAGGGCCAATACCGTAAATGAATAAAAAAAGGGTCGGTGTTTTAAGCCGACCCTTTTTTATACTAGTTAATTATATCTGAAAAAAGCTTTGGTTAATTCAGTTTTAAATCTATATGCGGATTTTCCAACCCTCCGCCTGGATTAACATTCCTCCACATTTGCAACATGCGTGATTTTCCTCCGGCACCGTCTAAAGTAACAGGTGCATTCCCATGAACTACCCAGGCACTAGCATTAGGATCCTCAAGGAGAAAAGAGAAACAGTATGTCGTTTCATCATATTCATCATAATAACAAAATTCTTCAATTGTACCTGTGAACTTTGTATTCATATGCCCTGTTCCAAAGTAATACTCAATGGTGGTAAGGTTAAAGTAGGCCGCATCGGCCTGGGTTGTATTTAGCTTCACAGAAACACTCCCATTTGGATTCTGGCGCCAGAAATCACCTTTTCCATAACTACCGCCGAAAAATGCAATCTCACCGCTTATAAATGTGAACGTCTCAAAGTCGATTACCACATTCTTTAATATTCCAAGACCATAACCAGCGTCTGTTGGTTCAATGAAGTAGGCGCCTTGGCCTAAATTATTCGCCGCCATAACCTTTGCTACGCGCAGGTACTTTTGTGTGTCTACTTGTTTTGCTAATGATTTATGATCATTGCCAACAGGCGAAGACAAATTGGCTGCATCTATTTCAGGAGTACTAATAGCTTCATCCTGACTGCACGACATACACACAAAAATTAATAACAACAATACATAAATTGTTTTTTTCATAATTGCTTTGATTTAAATTTAAAATTTAAAATTTTTACCTATAACAATAAGAAATAATAAAAAGTAAAAGAGGAGAGACGAGCAACAAGAATTTGCCTTTTTTTAGAATTTTAGAATTCACACGGAAAAACTAAATACAAATAATATTTAGTGGTCGGTTGAACATAGTAAAGATATAAGTATTAAATCCTTATTCCCTATGGAGGTTTTTACCTATATTTAGTACTAAGGTCTAAAGCCTAGGAATGTCGTAAATCGATTGAATTGTGATTTATAGCATAATTTTTTTGTGGAAATCAAGGCTAACGGATTTGTATATTGCTAGTAACCTGCGATATAGCAATTACTTTTCGGTTAAGGACGAGCCGAATTTTTTAATTTTATTATTACCTTTTTCTCAATAAATTAAAGATGATTCAAAAATACTCCCATGCTTCAATTAATGAAATTTCGAGTATTAATATCATTCTATTTAATTACTCAGGTTAGCCTTAGTCAAGAATTATATAGCCTAATGGAAATTCTGGCCAAGAATGGAAAAGGCTCTTTAGCCTATCGGGATTGTAGGCTTAGTTGTATGTTACTTGGTCTCTAAAATAGCACTTTTTACACAAATGCCCGCTAGTTTGCGCTTAACCGATGTTGTGTGCAGTACTTTATTTTATTCATTAATGCTATTCACTTCAATCCAATAGCCATCAGGGTCTTGAAAGAACACTTGCCTTATTCCATCAGGTCTAATGTTAATCTTATTTAGGTTACCAGGGAAATCAGAGTATTCGATATTCATTTTTGTGAGTTTCTGAACAAATTCATCAAAATTCGCAGTTGATAAAGCAAGATGTATAGCCTTATTTGTCTTAATATCATCTTTGAAAATTGATAATAGGTGTAATTCTTTTCCATCTCCTAATGAAATCCATTTTACGTTTTCAGCTTCTGGTGGCAATGGAATTATTTCCAAGTTAAGAACATTTGTGTAAAATTCTGCTGATACATTTACGTCTTTAACTGACAACGCCATATGATTAAATGAAAGAGAGAAACCTTTCTTTTCTTGTCCGATAACAACATTTGAAAACTGAATTAAAATCAGTAGAATTATTGCTTTTTTCATGATTTAATTTTTGTTTTTAGTTCTGTTTTTAGCTTGTATACAACGTGCTTGTGTATGTTTAGTTAATAAATCACAGATAGAATATTCCGCAGGAATGTTCGTAAGTCGGCAGTGACCTAGCAATTTTTTATACACGTTGTTGTGCTTTCGTTATTTTTCTGATTTACTCAATTCTTTATCTATCAACTCAATTAGTTTATTAATTTCATCTTCCAATTCTTGATAAATTGTATTGCCAAGATAATATGTTAGCATCAAGTGATGCGCAATGGCATTTTCAAATCGTCTTAATTTTAATAAGGGTAAATTACTTAATGTTTTTTTAGGCGCATCAATATTTAGTCTTTCTTGCCTTCTTTTATCGTTAAGTATTCTAATACTTCCTTTATTGTTATAGAGTTCTATAATAACATCTCTTACTTCTGCCAATTGCTTTTCTTGTGACCATAAAGAAGTTTTCTTACCTTCCCAAGAGGCTAAAAAATTTCTAATGCTATCATTCTCAATATCTTTTAATCCACCAGATGAAATTACTTCATTAAGTGCTCCACTTTCAAGGGGAAGATTAAGTTCATTAAAAGTTATTACCCTTAATTGCTCTGACATTTCATCTTCACTAGCAATACCTAAATCTATATAAGAAATAACTTTTCTTTCAGCATCCATAATCTCAAAACTCAAATTTTTAAACTCACTTATTGAGTTTAAATTATTAATCATTTCAGCTTTTATAATCCTTAAATGTTTAATTTGTTTTTTGTAAATAGTTTCTTTTTCATTAAGATTATTAAGTTGTATTGCGATAAAAAGACCTATTACTATCAGCAGGATTTCACCAATAGCATATAAAATATACTTGCCAATTTTATTTTCAGTCAGCATTTTTTGACGAATTTTTCTAAAGAATTTTATCATTATTTAACGTATGAAGTTCCTTTTTGATTAGTTTTAAAATTATCTGGTTTTGTTTATGTAGTATCTTAAATTCGCTAAGTGCATTTCGAGTATTCCATAATTTATCAACGGTAGTGTTTTGAAATTCTCGGTCTCTCAATTGACCTAACAAATCAGATTTAAAATTCTCTTGATTAAAATTACTATCCCTAACTATTATAGGGATGTATTGTTTATTTATTGTTCGTTGGGCTATGGTATGATTTTTTATCTCACTTTCTACTTCTTTATACTTCAAGTAGATGCTGGGAAATTTAGATAGCGTAATTTTCAAACTTTCATTAGACAACATATTTATTTGTTGCCTATTACTATTAAGTGTGTTGCTTACCAAACTTATATTAGGATAGTTAAGGTAAAAAAGTGAATCTCTTGTTGTGGTATCCTTTGGTACCGTAACGTTTGGACCTGTATGCCGTAGAATTGTTTTAGTATATATTATTAGTTTGTCATAATTTTTAAAACCTTTATTTATAATGGAGTCGTTGACTTCAAAATCTTTAAATAATTGCTTTAAAGCAACTTGTTCTTGTCGCCTTTCTTTACGTTCTTCATTCCAATTATTAATCTGTAACGCAATGAGAATCCCAATAACCACAAGAACAATTTCTCCGATTGCGTAAAGCAGATATTTGCTGAACTTGTTTTCAGTCAGCATTTTTTGTCTAATTCTTCGGAAGAATTTTATCATTAGAGGTTAGTTTCTCTAAATGTATGATAATTAATCAACTAGATGATTTAGGGTAATTTATGTTCTTTTGAATATTGCTAGTGAAAATAATGAAGGCTAACGTATTTTATAAAAACCAATATACACCTTTAAGCAAATTTTATACGGAATAAACGGATGTTTTAAGGGTTTTGTCCAGACTAACGCTTAGATCTAAAATAAGCTACGGGTTTAGGGTCTCGTCCCGATAGCTATCGGGATTGCCAGCTTTGTTGTTTGTTACTTGGTCTAAAAAATAGCACTTTTCACCTAATTGCCCTCTATTTGCGCACCCGATGTTAGCCAACGTTTTTTATTCTTAGTTACAAATGTTTATCTAAATCGTCTTCAGTTTAAACAAAGGATATGAATTACCCATTAATGAAGCCTAAATATTACTTCTCTTTATTTAAAGAAATTATCAACTTCATTAAAAAACCTAATAATAAGAGGAATCTTACTAAATCTACGAAACAAAAAATTTATGACACTATAGGCTTATTATTTATAAAGATGCTATTCTTGATTCCTGTAGTTTTATTTTTTGCAGTTGTTTATGATCCAGAAAACATCCAAGATGGAAATATGTCCGAACGTTTTACTCCAATTGTACTATTATTAGTAGGAGTAGTAATTCTACCTTTTCTTGAAGAAGCACTTTTTAGGCTTTCATTAAAATTTAAACCCATTTATTTGGCTTTAACATCAAGCGTGTTTTGCTATTATATTTTGACTAAACTTGTATTTCATACTAAATTTAGCGCTGTAGATGAAAGTTTTTTAATAAGAGTCCTTATTTCAGTTTCATTGGGAATAATTCTTTATCCGATAATCAATATTAAATCATTCAAAAACACATTAAGTGAATTCTGGACTCAGCACTTTCGAAGTATTTATTATATCTCCTGTTTGGTTTTTGCTTGGATGCATTACTCGAAATACGAGTTAAACTGGACTAATGTTCTCTTGCTTCCCATTCTAACATTACCACAATTAATGAGTGCCATAATATATGGGTATATTAGAGTGTCTTATGGATTTCAGTATCCACTACTTTTACATATGTCTAATAACTTAATAGGATTTAGTGTGACTTTTTTGTTTGCCAAAGATTTAATTTAACCAAATAGGTTAATTGTTGAGTTGTTTTTTTAATGTTGGCTAAGGGTTTGTGTATGGTTTCATTGCGTTGAGCAGAAA
>Ga0307488_10002549_pt1 | contig 15374 bp, 14 predicted proteins | sample SB02metaG_FD_202248 | JGI IMG/M metagenome (GOLD analysis project Ga0307488, IMG submission 202248) | Sea-ice brine microbial communities from Beaufort Sea near Barrow, Alaska, United States - SB 0.2 | ecosystem: Environmental > Aquatic > Marine > Coastal | place: USA: Alaska | collected... | reverse complement strand
ACGTTGCCACCTTGTTTTAACAATTTAGCAAGGTGTAAACGGTTACGTTCACCACCAGACAAGTCTTTCACAAACTTCTGCTGATCATTGCCTTTAAAGTTAAAGCGCCCCGCATAAGCACGCGAAGGCACCTGATAACTGCCTACGGTAATAATGTCCTGCCCATCAGACAGTTCTTCCCACACAGTTTTTGTACCATCTAATTGGCGCTCTTGGTCTACATGGGCTAATTCAACAGTATCGCCTATTTCGATGCTACCTGAATCTGGTTGCTCACTGCCCGTAAGCATTTTGAACAAGGTCGACTTACCAGCGCCGTTACCACCCACAACACCAACAATAGCGCCTTGGGGCATACTGAACTCCAAACCTTCCACCAACATCTTGTCGCCAAAGGCTTTACTTACGCCCTTCACATCAATGACTTTGTCGCCTAAACGTGGGCCAGGTGGAATATAGATTTCAGAGGTTTCATTTCTTTCTTGGAATTCACGTGAGCTTAACTCTTCAAAACGAGCTAAACGCGATTTTGATTTAGCCTGACGGCCTTTGGCGTTGCTGCGCACCCACTCTAACTCAGACTTCACTGCTTTTTCGTGGGACGCTTGCTGGCGGCCTTCTTGAACCAAGCGCGCTTCTTTTTGCTCTAGCCAAGATGAATAGTTGCCTTCGTAAGGGATACCATGGCCACGGTCTAGCTCTAGGATCCAGCCAGCAGCGTTATCAAGGAAATAACGATCGTGGGTAATGGCCACAACAGTGCCGTTATAATCCACTAAGAAGCGCTCTAACCAAGCCACAGATTCAGCATCCAAGTGGTTAGTCGGCTCATCTAATAACAACATGTCTGGCTTATTCAATAGCAAACGACACAAGGCTACACGACGGCGTTCACCACCCGACAAATGCTCTACACTTTCATCCCATCCTGGCAAGCGTAAAGCTTCTGCTGCCACTTCTAAAGTGCGCTCTAGGTTATGTGCATCACTGGCTTGAATGATGTCTTCTAGCTTGGCTTGCTCGGCTGCCAAAGCATCAAAATCTGCATCGGGCTCTGCGTAAGCTGCATATACTGCGTCTAATGCTGTTAGGGCATTTTTCGCTTCGGCAACACCTTCCTCAACCACTTCACGCACGGTTTTGGAATCATCCAGCTGCGGTTCCTGCTCTAAATAACCCACATTAATGCCCGGCTGTGGGCGTGCTTCACCGTTATATTCTGTATCGACGCCTGCCATGATACGTAACAAGCTGGATTTACCAGAACCATTTAAGCCCAATACACCAATCTTGGCACCGGGGAAAAAAGACAAAGAGATGTCCTTTAAAATTTCACGCTTGGGAGGAACCACTTTTCCAACCCGATTCATCGTATATACAAACTGCGCCATGTGATTTCCTGATTAATGCAAAAATATGCCTCCATTATACCCTGAGACGTCAATAAAAGGGGGGAAAGCACCTCCCATAGTATTTAGCCATCCGGCCACTTGTGATATGGTTTGCAGCCCCCACTAAAGGGGGATACTATATTTTGATCACCGTTGTTGTTTAAGGAATTTCCGTGCCTACTACACATGTCGCCTCCTCATTGCTGCCTACCCCTTACGGCACTTTCGATATGCATGGCTTTGCTGATAGCGAAACTGGCAAGGAGCATCTGGCCCTAAGCATGGGCGACCTTACTGACGGCATTGCCGTGCTGACGCGTCTGCACTCTGAATGCTTAACAGGCGATGCCTTATTCAGCATGCGTTGCGATTGTGGTTATCAGCTACAAGAAGCTCTAAAGCGCATTGCCAATGAAGGCCGTGGTGTACTTTTGTACTTGCGCCAAGAAGGCCGTGGCATTGGTTTGTTGAATAAAATAAAGGCTTACAACCTACAAGACCAAGGAGCGGACACTGTTGAAGCCAATGAACGCTTGGGTTTTGATGCCGACATGCGCAAGTATGATATGACCAAAGATATGCTTGATTACCTACAAATCAAGTCGGTGCAGTTGATGACCAATAATCCACGAAAAATTAAAGCTCTCACAGACCTTGGGATTAAGGTAGAAAAACGCCAAGCTCTAGAAGTGGGTGAAAATAGCCATAACAAAGCCTACCTAGCCACAAAGGCCAGCAAACTAGATCACTTATTCGGCCAATAGTTGAGCCTGCCATGTCTCAATTTTTGCTGTTATGGCCGTCTCGGATAAACCCGCATTATGCAACACCTGTTCACGGCTTCCATGAGGTAAGGCAGCGTCTTCATGGCCTAAACATAACAATCTAACATTTTCTTTTTGCTGCACTAACCACTCACTCACAGCAGAACCTGCACCACCAATACAGCTATGATCTTCGATAGTGACAAAACCGTTATGCTGAGCAAGTAATTGCTGTAACAGAGTTTCATCTAACGGCTTCACAAAGCGCATATCTACCAGCGTAGCATCAACAGCCTCTGCAACCGTGACTGCCTTGTCTAACAAAGCCCCAAAATTTAGTATAGCAATGGTATTAGGCTTATCCGAAGAGCGTATCACCCGGCCTTTACCCAACTCAATAGGCGCTATTATAGGAGGCCCCTCGAGCGCTTCACCACGGGGATATCGCACTGCAGCAGGCCCACAATGAGCATAACCAAAGCTTAGCATCGCCCTAGTTTCAGCAGCGTTGCTTGGAGCCATCACTACTAGGTTAGGCAAACAACGTAAAAATGCCAGGTCATAAGCACCTGTATGAGTCGCTCCATCTTCGCCCACGGCTCCAGCTCTATCAATGGCTAATAATATGTCCAAATCCTGCAATGCAATATCGTGAATAAGCTGATCATAACCACGCTGTAAAAACGTAGAATAAATAGCCACTACAGGTTTAGCACCTTCACACGCCATGCCTGCAGCCAAGGTAATCGCATGCTGTTCGGCAATAGCTACATCAAACAACCGTACACCAAATTCTTTGGCAAAAGGCTCAAGGCCAGAACCGCCAACCATAGCAGGAGTAATTGCCATTAACCGATCATCTATTCGTGCGTTCTCACAAACCCACTTGCCAAACACATGGGCATAAGTAGGACACTTTTTGATAACCACAGATTCAATTGGGTCAATTTTTGCCAACGCATGGTAACCCACTGGATCACTTTCAGCTGGCCCATAACCTTTGCCTTTTAAGGTATTGATATGCAACAACTTGGGACCAGGAAGCTGCAACAACTCACTAATCGCTAACATTAATTGCGTTAAGTCGTGACCATCCACAGGGCCACGGTAGGTAAAGCCTAGCGCCGTAAACCACTGCGATGGTCCTCCATATCCATGATGGTCATCTAAAAAAGTGGCTAATCCACCCAGGTTTTCATCGATAGCCATATCATTATCATTAACAATAATGAGTGCGTTGGCTTGGCAGTGGGCCATATGATTTAACGCTTCAAAGGCCATGCCAGCGGTAAGTGCTCCATCTCCAATCACCGCAACATGCTGAGCCAGAGGGTTCTTATTTGCCAAAACCATACCCAATAAAGCGCTAATAGAGGTACTGGCATGACCTACACCAAAAGCATCAAATGGACTTTCATCGCGTTTAGGGAATGGCGCTAAACCACCCTCCTGCCGCATACTTAGCATGGCCTTCTTGCGCCCGGTGAGCATTTTATGAGGATAGGCCTGATGACCCACATCCCAGATCAGCCGGTCGTTAGGTGTATCAAGCAAATAATGTAAGGCAATGGTGAGCTCTACCACCCCTAAGCCAGCACCTAGGTGACCTCCAGTTTGGCCCACGCTGTATAACAACGCCAAGCGCAGCTCATAGGCTAATTGAGGTAATTGTGCTGGCTTTAGCGTGCGCAAATCTGCCACACCATCCACTTGATCAAACAAGTCTGTGATGGGCGCTTGCCGTGGAATCTTTAGGATAACTGGGAACATGTTACTAGTGCTTGCGGGTAACAATAAAGTCTGCCAACCAAACCAAAGGCTCTGCTGCAGCACCAAATTCGGTTACAGACTCTTTGGCCTGCTGATGTAGCTCCATCAATCGCTCTTTAGCAGCGGTCATACCCAGTAATGCAGGGTAGGTAGACTTATCATTGATCACATCCGAACCCTGAGTTTTACCCAGAGTTGCCGTATCACCCTCGATGTCCAGAATGTCGTCCTGCACCTGAAAGGCTAGACCAATCGCTTGCGCATATGTACGTAATAGGTCAATTTGGTTAGTGCTAACCTGGCTCTGTGACAAGGCACCAATCTCTACACTTGCAACAATCAAAGCCCCTGTTTTTAAACCATGCAGACGTTCCAACTGCGCCAAATTAACCGCATCATGTGCTGCCGCCATATCTAGCATTTGCCCGGCCACCATACCTTTAGCTCCAGAGGCTTCGGCCAAACATGCTACCATTTCTAAACATTGCTCAGCACTTATTTCAGGGCCTTTCGCTCTAGCCAGCAATTCAAAAGCCAGCGCCTGAAGGGCATCGCCAGCTAAAATTGCAGTGGCTTCATCAAAAGCAATATGACAACTGGGTTGACCGCGTCGTAACGCATCATCATCCATAGCGGGTAGATCGTCGTGAATTAAAGAATAGGCATGTATTGCTTCAACAGCAGCGGCTAATGGATCTAAAGTGGCGTCATCAACACCACACGCACGGGCTGCGCCATACACCAAGGCTGCCCTCACTCGCTTACCACCTTGCACAGCACTATAGGTCATCGCTTGGGATAAGACCCCACTGGCACGTCGCTGGCCAATGGCCGTATTGAGGTACTGCTCTACGCGGTTTTGAGAGTGGTTTAGAAACTCGTCTAATGAATCAAAGTCCAAACTTAAGGCTCCTTACTAAAGGGCTGTTCTACAACATGGCCTTGGGCATCTTGCATCAATACATTGACCTTTTGTTCAGCTTGGGCAAGCGCTGTTTGGCAGCCCCGTGTTAATGAAATCCCACGCTCGAAGGCGGCCAAAGAGTCTTCTAGGGTTAAGTCACCCTGCTCCATTTGCTTCACCAAAGCCTCTAGCTCGGCTAGCGAGGCTTCAAAATTAAATGCGCTTTTAGCTTGATCCTTAGTCATCGCTATAACCCCAATACCAAACCGCGGGGCATGCCAAAGGTCGAGGCTGCATTCTGAATCACCAGCATGTCCACTAAATTAATCATGATGAATACCAGAATAGGAGAGAAATCCAAGCCGCCAAGGTTGGGCAACATACGTCGCACTGGTGACATCACTGGCTCTGTGAGCTGATGCAGCAAATAGGCCCCGGGGTGTTTAGTTTGAGGCGCTAGCCAACTCAAAATAATGCTTGCAAGTATGGCAAAAAATAACAAGTCGAGCACTTGAGAAGCCAAACCAATAACGCTCCATATGGCCAAACTCACAGGGTTAGGCAGTTCAAAACCAGCAATTAATAGCACCACGACAATTAACAATAACTGAACTAAAAACGCTAGCACCAGCGTAGCTAGGCTAAACCGTCCTGTGCGCGGCATTACCTTCTGCAACACAGCAACAAACGGTTGCGTCATTTTCACCACAGCTTGAGCTAAAGGATTATAAAAATCGGCCTTAGCCAACTGCAACATAAAGCGGATAATAACCAGCGTGAGGCACAACCCAAAAACTGTTTGTACTAAAAATACACCTGCATTTGTCATGATGAAACAACGCCCTTAATAGACTTAGATAGCCCTTTACAGAAACCTTCAAGGCCTCTTAAAATACTGATCAATAATTTAGTTTAATAGTGTCTCATATTGGATGAATTGAAACTACTAGGGATGAACTAAAGTTGCCAACACCCTTGCCCTAGCAGCCCCGATACCTCGATTGGCTCCAATGGTTGATATATTACCCATGTACCCTCCTGAGAGCAGCCTTCACCTAAACATTAGTTCAGTTTAGCCTAGCCGAGTATTAGCTAAGGATTGGATTTAACGAGTTTCAATGCCTCATCACTATAAAATTCAATTTCAGAGGGCAAGAAGCGAGTGTTGTTATCAGTGTCTTTGATACGAGTTTCACCTAAACGCAACACCACGATTTTCTCGTCGGGATGAATGATAGTATATTGCCCCAAGTGCCCCATTAGGGCGTAAAAAGTGGCAGGTGTGCGCTGATCGATCCACAGGCTATGTGCATAGTGAGACACCAAAGTGGTTTTTTTGATGGCCCGTATAAAATCGCCATTAATGATGGTTTGCCCTTGCCATTGGCCATCATTAAGTAATAACTGCGCTATTTTTGCCCAATTCTCAACGTTGGTACTAATGCAACAATAACCCAATTCTAAACCCTGCTCATCGGTATGCCAAAGCGCATCATCGTTCATACCCAGAGGTTGCCATAACCGCTGTGATAAATAGTCTGACAAAGACAAATTGCTGGTTTTTATGGCTCGTTTAAGCAGCAAGGTTAGTAACTGTGTTGAAGCGCTGCTGTAGTAATAGGTAGCACCTGATTTTTGATGATAGCTTTGCTCCAATACGAAGGTTTCACTGTCACTGCCATAATATAATTTTGGTGTTGCAGAGAATGGAGAGTAGTAGTTTTCATCCCAGTCCATGCCCGATGTCATGGCAGAAAGCTGGGCAATAGTCACCCCTTTTGCGCGTTCTTTTAGTTCGGGTAAAAAATCACTAATAGGTTGATCAAAATGTTTAATATATCCGTCATCGATGGCTGCGCCAACTAATAAGGTAATGACTGTTTTAGCCATAGAAAATGAGTTGGTTTGACTGCGACTGGTATACGCCCCGTAATAAGACTCATGCCAAACCTTTCCATCTTTTAAGATCATGAATGCAGCCGACTTTTGTTCAACTAAGTAGTTTTGTAGTGGCTGGCTTAGTGGGATGGCATTGTATTGAGCGTGACGTGCGAAGGCCTGATGATCACCTGCCTGTATAGTGGCTTGGTTAAACCCTGGGCCGTCATTAATATTGGCGGTGACTTGCCCTTGAAAATACGTGGCTTGTACCGCTTTGATAATGTGCATATTACCGGTAGCAGATAGGCCCACTAAGATAATAGTGATTAATGCGCCTAATCCAACCCATACCTTTTTCATAATATTTCCTTTATTATGGTGCTTTCTTTCTATCGTTGTAGGGTGTTTTTGATTTGGCTTTTACTTTTTGGAACGGATAACGCACAATTAGCAGATCATCAAACGTCCTATGTTAGTAGGACTAAAGAAGCCAACATATCATGAATCCTGCACGCCACCTTAGCGTTATCTTTCGTTTATTACTAGCTCCATTAGTACTTATATTAACACTGTCATTAGCCCTACCTAGCTACGCAGAACAGGCCATCCATAGCCAAAAGTACGACATCCACTACAATGCCTTTAACACCATGATAGTGACCCCTGAAGTGGCTCAAACTTATGGCTTCACTCGCGCCAGAAACCGTGCACTACTGAATGTGTCAGTGATTGATAAGGTCACAAAAAAATCTTTACCAGCTGTGGTAACAGGAACTCGAACCAACATCATCGGGCAAGTATTACCATTAGAGTTTCAACAAATTAAAGAGCAAAACGCCATCTACTACATTGCACAATTGCGTTTCACGGAAGAGGAGATGTGGCGTTTCGAACTGAAGATACAGCCAGATTTGAATGCTAAGGCAATACCGTTAAAATTTAGTCAAATATTCTATTTAGAGCAATAGTTTATTCAAAGCTATCTATTCAAAATACCCTAACAGGTCATTGAGAAAACGCCACCCTAATGGGCTGGCCTGAAGCCTATCTGGCATCAACAGCCCAGCCTGCCTAGCAGAGGCAACAGCAATTTCCACTTGAGTCAGCGCTTGTCCAGTATTGGCTAGATACGTAGATGAAGAAACGCCCTTCTGAAGCCTCAGGACATTCATAAAGAACTCCAGCTGCAGCTCTTCTGGGGCAACACAATGGCTTAAGGCCAATGGTGTTATTGCTTCCATATAGGCCTTTGGTTGGCGTAACTTCACCCGCCGGTCTATAACCATTGCACCATCATGCCAAGCACTCACTTTGCCATGTGCTCCAGCCCCTACACCAATATAATCACCAAAATGCCAATAGTTGAGATTATGCCGGGCCTGGCTGCCTGGTTTGGAATAAGCCGAAATCTCGTACTGAGTTAACCCAGCAGCTTCGATTAGTGTTTGGCCCTGATCTTGAATATCTACCAGAATATCTTCATCGGGCAAATTAGGGGGCCGGCTATAAAACTCAGTATTAGGTTCAATAGTGAGCTGGTACCAGGACAGGTGGTCAGTGCCAAACGCCAAAGCTTGCTGCAAGTCAGTCAAACCCTTCTCTAAACTTTGCCCTGGCAAACCATGCATCAAATCTAAGTTAATACGGTTAAACCCTAATGACTGCGCTTTACCGATAGCCAGCTTAGCTTGAGAAGCGCTGTGTATACGGCCTAACGCTTGTAAACAATCATCATCAAAACTCTGTACGCCTATAGATAAACGATTAACACCCCGTTCAAGAAAGCCTGCAAATTTAGCTTGCTCAAAGGTTCCAGGATTCGCCTCTAACGTCACCTCCATATCGTTTTCATAGGTGATATTAGCTTTAACAAAATCGAGAATTTGACCAATACCATCAGCACTCATTAAGCTGGGTGTACCACCACCAATAAAAATACTGTGCAAAGTGCGATCGCTGACTAGAGCTAACTCTTTGCTTAAATCACCTAACAGAGCTTTTATATAACTTGCTTCGGGAATATCTTCCCCACCCTGGGTAGCATGGGAGTTAAAGTCACAATAAGGGCACTTACGTACACACCAAGGAATGTGGATATATAGGCTCAAGGGAGGTAAAAAGCGAGGTGACGACATCAAACTTGCGCTAATTCTCGTTGTAATTGGGCTAAGGCTTTGCCTCGATGACTGAGAGCAATCTTCTGTATGGGCGTGAGCTGCGCAGCACGACAGCCCTCTTCTAACACTTCAAAAATGGGGTCGTAACCAAAACCGTGTTCGCCCTGAGCACTCTCCATAATCACACCTTCCCACGCTGCCTGACATATGAGCGGCGTAGGGTCGGTAGCATGGCGCATGTACACCAATACACACTGGAACCGACAAGTGCGTAGATCCGCTGGGATATGGGCAAGGTCAGCAATCAATTTAGCGCTATTGGCAGCGTCTTTGGCTTGGCCCTTTAAAGGAGAACCGGCATAACGGGCCGAGTAAATTCCAGGAGCACCGCCTAACGCATCTACTTCTAAACCTGAATCGTCAGCTAAAGCCGGCATGCCTGATGCGGCAGCAGCATGGCGGGCCTTGAGAATGGCATTTTCAACAAAGCTGAGGCCCGTCTCTTCTACTTCTTCGGTGAGAAACTGATTTTGTGGGATTAACTCGATACCTAGCGGTGCTAAACACTGGCCGAACTCTTTTAACTTACCAGCATTGCCGCTGGCTAATACCACTTGTTTCATTGCTTAACCTTGTGAATAGGCATTTCAGAATTAATGTGCAACACACACCCAAAGCACTAACGCATCTTCTTTGCTAGTAGATACCACCGCGTGACCCATGGTGCTGTCAAAATACGTGCTATCCCCTTCGCTAAGAGCCAACGGCTCGTACTCTTCCGTGTACACCAGTACGTCGCCATCTAGCACAAGCAGCAACTCTTCTCCTTCATGCCTTACCCAGCCACCAAATTCATCCAAAGTGCGGGCACGAACACGGCTCTTAAAAGGCACCATACGTTTTGAATCTAATTCTGTTGCCAACAATTCATGTTCATAGGTAGCTGTTAGGTGTTCGCGACCTTGCTGTTTTTTGGTAACACTGCGACGACCAGAAATACGAACTTCTTTTACCGGAGCAAACAACTGAGGCATGTCGATGCCTAAACCAACGGCGAGCTTTTGCATTAGATTAAAGGTAGGAGAAAGCTGGTTGTTTTCCATTTTCGACAAAGTCGATTGAGCAACACCAGTAACCTTACTGGCTTGCTGCAACGTCATTTGTCGATCTTGTCGCAAGGCTCTCAGGCGTTCGCCAAAGTTACCTCGCTGAGCTGCTGGGCTAGGAACGGGAGGTAATATACCTGCTGCGGGGCGCAGTGTAGACATGGTTCTCTCCATCTAATTAACAGTAGGTCACGTTAACCGCAAGACCGCCGCGAGAAGTTTCTTTGTATTTGTCCATCATATCAGCACCAGTTTCACGCATGGTTTTAATTACGTCATCCAATGATACCAAATGTGTGCCGTCGCCGCGCATAGCTAAATGAGCTGCGTTAATCGCTTTGATCGAACCCATAGCGTTGCGTTCAATACAGGGTACTTGAACTAAGCCTGCGATAGGATCACAGGTAAGGCCTAAGTTGTGTTCCATACCGATTTCGGCAGCGTTTTCCACTTGCTCAGGAGTACCGCCAATCACTTCGGCTAAACCTGCAGCAGCCATTGCACATGCACTGCCTACTTCACCCTGACAACCCACATCAGCTCCTGAAATAGAGGCGTTAAGCTTACATAAGAAGCCTACTGCGGCAGCAGCCAATACAAACTTTATAACCCCATCATCATCGGCTAATGGGTAGAAATTAGTGTAGTAATGTAATACCGCAGGAATAATGCCTGCAGCACCATTGGTAGGTGCGGTAACAATACGGCCACCCGCAGCATTTTCTTCATTAACGGCCATCGCATAAAGGTTAACCCAATCCATGGCAGATAACTGAGGGGTAATCACTTTCACAGAACCCAAGCTACTGAGCTTTTGAAACAAATCTGCGGCGCGGCGCTTCACATTAAGACCACCGGGCAACACACCCGCTGTGTGGCAACCATTGTGCACGCACTCTTGCATCACCCCCCATAGGTGTAAAATTTCACTTTTTACTTCTTCTTCGGTACGCCAAGTCTTTTCGTTTTCCATCATCACCTGACTAATACCCATGCCTGTAGCTTTACAGTGGGCAAGCAATTCAACGCCAGTGGTAAATGGATAAGGAACTTTGGGTTGGTCTTCATCTATTGGTAGTGCGTCTGCTTTAACCGCCCTTTCGTCTACAACAAAACCACCCCCTACGGAGTAATAAGACATCTCTAACAACACCGCACCAGTATCGTCATAAGCGCTCATGGTCATGCCATTAGGGTGGTACGGTAGAGACTCTTCTAGGTTAAGAATAAGGTCTCGATGCTGGATAAACTCAATTTCATGTTCCCGGTTTAGCGGCAACCGCTCATTGGCCAAAATCTCTGCCAACATCGGAGTCACTTGTGGCGGATCGATAGTATCTGGCGCTTCACCCAGTAGACCTAGGATCACAGCATTATCGCTGGCATGGCCTTTACCCGTTGCACCCAGAGAGCCAAATAACTCACCTTTAACTCGAACTACTTGAGTGAGTTTACCTTCGCTCTTAAGCTGCTGTACAAAGGCTAAGGCGGCCCGCATTGGGCCTACGGTGTGGGAGCTAGACGGGCCAATGCCGATCTTTAGCATGTCGAATACGCTTAAACTCATGATCAATGCCTTTGTTGTGGTCAGGCCACTAGATTAAATAACTAACCGTGAACTATCGCCTAATACAACCTACGCCATCTATCTTGGTGCGACACCAAAGTAGCTCCTGCTACCTAATGTCTGCACTTTGCATCAATCGTCCTTCAAGTCTGTACCTGTGGTCCTAGCCAAAACATCCACCCCTTGCTGGTTCCAAAAGTGTAACAGGTCAATAAAGACCCAATTTTCGGACAGCTTCCCACCTTCGCGACGATATATATCAATGACCCGCATATCGCCTGGCTTGCCCGTTGCAGGCATACCCATAAAACCTCCTGTAGGCACTAATGTTAAGTTTGGCCAACCAAAAAATCCACCAAACTCACCTTCAGCCATACGGCAAATATGGCCATTAAACGCACGATCTTTAAACGCCGCTCTAAACGGCCCAGAATGTTGCTGGGCGTAGCGTGGGATAGTGTAAGTGGCACCAATGCCCGTTGGGCCCCACCAAATCATGTCTTCGTTCCAGCTCAGCCGTAACTCATCTTCTAGGGAGAGCTCATTCTGCCAGTCACCCAAAGCAGTCATCATGTGATTGATAGACGCTAAGGTTTTTTCGCCCTGTGCAGGCTCCTGCTCATTAAACATAAGTCCTGTATGAGTCATAGGCCCAGGTTGCACCATCTGCGCAGCAGTCTGGGGCGGGAACGGCTGCAAGCCAGCCTGCACCATCAAATGCGGTATATCAAAAAACATGGCTGTTTCAGTTATTTTGCCATTTTCAACCTTGTTGAATTCACAATACCTGAGCATAGCCATTTTGCCAGTAGGCCTGATACCTAACCAAGACTCGTCAAACAAACCCATGAGATGACCCATGGACACTACCCACACAGATGAGAAATCATCCATTTCGTTGTGCCCTGCCATAAAAACATCTTGGCGACGCTGTAAATGCTTTAAAGAATTCCTCAGTGGCTGCCAAAATAAACGCGCTACTTGAGTTGCAGAGGTTTGCTCATGAAATGGGTGATAACCGCGCCATAGGTAATTGTCAGTGGTATAGTCTTGTATCACACCATCCAAAGCTTCTGGGGTAGCGTTATCTAAACGCTGGTAAAAATCTAGCACGACGACTTTTGCCGCCTGAATATCATTTTTCATACTTAATAAATTTACCCTTTCACTGCGCCGGCAGTTAAGCCAGAAACTATTTGACGCTGGAAGAACATAACCAACAGAAATAATGGAATCATCGCTGACACTACGGCAGCTACCGCAAACATCACATTGCCCTCTACTTGCGTAGTACCGAGGAAGCTAGCAATTTTGGGTATCATAGTCTGGTTATCTTGACTTAACAAAGATGCAGTTACGGCAAAGTCATTATAGGCCAGTAAAAAGCTAAACAAGCCCGTTGTAATTACGCCAGGCCACATGACCGGTATAATAACGTGCCTGAATGCTTGAAAGCGTGTGCAACCATCCACCATGGCGCTTTCATCTAGGTCTTTAGGAATATTCAAAAAGAATGAGTGCAACATCCATAGGGTGAAGGGCTGGTTAATGGCCACTAATACTACAATTGAGGTAGGTAAATAGCCCCAAACATTCCACTCGAAAAAAGGCAAAAGGTAGCCGGATACCAACGTAATATGCGGCATTGCTCGAAACACTAAAGCAAGCATAAGAATCCAGAAAGAATACTTAAATCCTGATCTAGCTAAGGCGTAACCACCCAACGTACCTAAGGTGAGAGAAATAATCACAGTAGACACAACCACGATGAGTGTGTTGATAACCGACACACCAAACCCGTGCTCTACCCAAGCACCGTAATACCCACTAAAGGTGAAAAAATCCCCTGTTTCCACCATAGTCCGTACGCCATAGAGTGCGTTGGTCCAGTCTGCTTTAGAAAAGAAATCTCCCTGTACCTTAAAGGAGCCCCAAAGGGTCCACAGAAAAGGTGCAGCGGCAATCATAATCCACAACACAACGAATCCTGTAGAAATAATGGCTAAGCTAGTAGAGCGGCGCTGAGCTGGGTTTGACATGAACTATTCCTTGAATGTGCGTGTATGTGGCCTAGTGTGCTGTGCGGCTAAAATCGCGCCAAGTACGTATAAGTACGGGTAACAATAAAATCGCCACACCAACAATTGTGAGCATAGAAGTTGCCGCGGCCGAGCCAAATAGCTGCGTATCTTGAGTTAAATCTTTGTAAATAATCCAACTCAAAGATGTAGCGCTAGCCTCAGATGCAAAGCTAACAATAGGCTCCAATACTCGGAAGTTATCCATCAACTGCATCAGCATGATAAACACAACCAGTGGTTTCATATACGGAACAACCACATACCGAATTCGCTGCCAGCGATTAGCCCCATCAATAGTGGCGGCTTCTAAAGTGTCGGCAGGTACTGACTGCAGCCCTGCGTAGAAAACTATGAAAGAAAACGGTGCTGAATGCCAGATACCGTAAACGATAAGCATCATCCAGGTTAAGGAAGGGGACGCTTTTAAAGATAGGTTAGGATCATTAAAAAGGTATTGTATTGAAGCGCCAATGACGCCGTCTCCGTCGATCATCCAAAACAAAATTAACGAACCAATGAGAGGAGTTACGATCATTGGTAAAAGGGATACAAAAATGGTGGGGCCCTTGGCAAACTTAGGCAGTGCGTTTACGCCCAAAGCAATGGCAAGACCCAACACAATAACGAAAGGAGTAACCACAAAAGTATAGGTTAGGGTGAATGCGAGGGCTTTGTAGAAAGGTAAATTGAGCAGTTTTTCAAAAAAACCACTGATGCTTTCACTACTACTCCAAGCCAAACTTACCTCATCAAAAGCGAGATGACTACGGTTCGTGTAATTGTCAAAACCGCTAAATTGTCCTAACGGTTGATCTTCTCTTATCTGTGCAGTGGCAGCCGTATCTATAATAACTACTTGCTTACAGCCGAATGGCCCACAATTCTCAGCACTGATAAGAACTTGCTCATGCTCTACGTGCAAGGACTGTATTAGTACAGAAATTACAGGTAAGGCGATAAACAATATCATGGCCGCTAACGACGGAATGATGAACCAAAAAAATGTACGATGTGGCATGTAAATAATTTCCGCTTATACAAAAAGAAAAGGGGCAAGGCTTATTGGCCTTGCCCCTTTCGCTAACAAGACTCAGCAGGCTTTATAGAAAACCTTTTTCTTTGGCGGCAACGTTGTACGCTGCTTCCATGTCGGCTAGAGCTTGCTCTGCACTTTCGTTACCTTGCAAGAAGTCAGATAGTTCTGAACCTGCAGCACCGTGTAAGGCACCCATAAATGGCAACATTGGGTAAGGTGACGCGCCGTTCATGGCAGTAGCCGATACACCAGAAGCTGCTTTGCTAGGCACATAGCCTTCAATTAACCAAGTGGCTGCATCATTATTGGCTTGTACCATTTCAGTAGAAATACCGTTCATCATAGCAATAAAGCTAGCTTCGGCATCCGCATCAGAAACGTTCTTAGAGATAACAAAGCCATCCCACCATAGTGACGATGCAGGAGTGCTGCCACCGTTAAAGCTTGGCGCTGAAGCGAAATCAGTATTCATTACCACCTGTTCGGTAGAGCCTTCGTCATCCAACACACCTACTGTTCGAGAACCCCACATAGTAGCAAGAGCTAGCTTGCCGCCTTCCCACATGGCTTGGGTAGCATTGGAATCGAAGGTTAGGAAATCTGGGTGAGAGTAACTTACAAGATCCTTTAGCATGTTCAAGGTTGCAACGCCGTCGGCATTATTAATGCTTACTTTCGCTGTACCTGGAGTGAACATGTCTGCTCCAGTACCAAGATACATGTTTACAAATTCTTCGCCCAAGTTCCAACCGGCCTT
>Ga0307488_10002548_pt1 | contig 15376 bp, 35 predicted proteins | sample SB02metaG_FD_202248 | JGI IMG/M metagenome (GOLD analysis project Ga0307488, IMG submission 202248) | Sea-ice brine microbial communities from Beaufort Sea near Barrow, Alaska, United States - SB 0.2 | ecosystem: Environmental > Aquatic > Marine > Coastal | place: USA: Alaska | collected... | reverse complement strand
AGAGCGGCGCAGGTGATTCGCCCGTGGTGATTCGGAGGTTCCACAAAGTGATTCGGTCTTGACAAATGTATTTTCTTGCACTCGGCTAGCGAATCGGCTGACACATATCATAGTCTATTTGGGAGGGCATAAACTGTTGATATATGGCAACCGACTCGGCCAAATGTATTCTAACCTGTTGATTCCTCCTCTATAATTCTAGCTCGCATATGCTTTAATCTTCCATTGAATAGATCACAAAAAGCAATGGCCTCGGATCTATTGCGGCAATCTCTCCAACAACAAAGAAGGTCTTGCTCATTGAAATAACCTACGCGAGTCATGCGGCTAACCTCGCGGTATATATATTAAAGGTTATACCATCATAATAGGGCATTTCCTCGCACCCATCCAATACAACGTACCATTTGAAATCGCGTTGTATTACACCATACCGCAAACAGAATTGATTAGATGCTTGATTCATTTTGCGTTTAGTAGTGACAGTTTCCCAACCATCACTATTAAGAGTTACGTTGCCGTTATTATCCCATTCAACTATTTTAGTCTGTTGGTAGATAACGAGGCCGCCCTCATCATTGTCGATATATACAGTTTTATACGAACTCAATTTATCCATTCTAGGCATTGTTAAAACTCCTCTTTCAATATCTTCTTAATCTTTGTAGCACTTGCTCTTATAAATAAAGCGTTAGCTATGTTCTTGTTCTCAAGTGCAATGCATGGATCAATCAAATGATCTTCACATAGAGCGAAAAATTCGTTACGGGTCATTATGATACGTCCTTGTTAAAATTGTGGATTATATCTGAAGCGATTGCTTCAATGGTTTCAAGTACTGTATGAGGGTCTAATTCTTGATATTGATACTGTAGATTATCCTCAATCATATTGATAATGTCGTGTTCGTCGTAATCCTCAACGTTGAGGGGCAAAGGTGAATCTAGGAAAGTACTTGAAACCATTTGCACCAACAGCTGGTAATTGATTCTGGATCTGTAAAGCTGTTCAGTCATTCCAGCGGCAATTATTGCCATTGGTTCATTCGTTTGTTTAATCCATTCTTGAAGAGCGGCTTTTGATTCTGGTACGTTAAATAAAGACATTAGTTAGACTCCAATAATAATATTAAGATGATGCAAGTGATGACCACTAGGCCAGAAATAAGACTTATCATTTGTCTTCCTCCTGACTGATCGCAAAAGCGACCAGAACATAAGGGATAACAAAAGCGGCAAGGCAAAGGGCTAAAAACCAAATGCTCATTTTGAGTCCTCCACTAATAACATGAATATGTCTTGTTTGGCGCGTTTAATTCTTTCTTCACATTCGGCTTGCTTCTTAGTAGATAAGTCACTGTGCAAATCGTGAATTCTAGATTCAGTATATATTTGAATGGTATTAACCTGTGCCATTAGTTTTTCTATCTTATCGTATGTCATCTGATTCGGCCTCCTGTGCCATTGTTAAACTGTCCTTATTATATAGCATGCGATTCGTTTAGATACAAGTAGAACAAATAGGGAACAAGCAAAAAAATATAGGTCGCGGAACGAATCATGAACAAAGGCTTGTCAAGGGGAACGAATCATAAACATGCAAAAATAAAGGTCATTTTATGGGGTTGACACTCTGTAAGGCCGCCGAATCAATTTTATATAGTAGCATAGCCTAGAGACCTAAAGGCCGCCAGAGGGGCTAATTTGAGCGTTAAAAGTGCTATTGACAAAAATATGTAATTCGTGTTAAAATGGACTGATGCCGAATCAAAACTTATCTATGCACTGGACGCATAGCAGGTATGCAAAATTAACTATATACTCAAAATTCAATCCGTGTTAAAATGGACTGATGCCGAATCAAAACTTATCTATGCACTGGACGCATGGCTCTTATGCACTAAACGCATAGCTTACCTTTGCAGAACGAATCGTGAACAATCTTGTCAAGGGGTCATATTGTCGCAGTTGCATATTTGTCACTATTGACATTTGCGAATCATTCTGTGCTATGGTCGAATCACTTATAACGATTCGCTTAGGGTGTTGCAAATATGTCACTGTCAATAGATAAAATACAGTATATAGAATCAGTTGCATTAATATCACGTTGCATATTTGTCACGTCAAGTGGTAATAATATCACGTTGTATTTATGTCACTGTTACAATTATATCACGTTGCAAATATATCACAGGTGTTGCAAATATACCCTCCGATGGAAATCGAGTACCCCCCGTGGGAAATCGAGAACCCCCCGATGGAAATCGAATACCCCCCGATGGAAATCAGGGTTGACTATACTATTTAATAGTGATACGAAAGATAGAAAAGGAGAATCATAATGAATACAAGAGAAATATATAGCAATAATGATCTAGCAAATATGTATTTAGACTATGTTAACAATTACCTAACTGTAGATAAGTTGGCTGAAGATCACGATTTAACTTACTTGGAAGCACTTGATGTTATAAACATAGGTCACTCAATACATGAAACTAATATTCAGATGGGGATAGTATAATGAGCGTAGCGAGAGCTACATATGCAAATCATGTAGACACAAGAGTTTACTTTGATTACTTAGATTATGGTCAAGTAGAAATAGATCTTGACGTTATAGAAGTATGCCCTGATACTTACAAGATGACAGGTTGGATACTAGTTAACAATGGTGAGTATGAAGTAGAAGTAGATGATGAAATATGCCAAATGGCACACGATATTTATGAGGAGAGTAACAATGAGTAAACAGAAACTAACAAGTATGGGCGTGTGGATAGAACTACAAGAGCCTAGTGAAGAATATACTGCACAAGAGATTTGTGATAATGCTAACAAGATGCTTAACAAGTTAGGTGTAGAAGGTAACAGGTTTCAAGTTAACAAAGAACGTAAGTATGGTACTCATTACCTACACGTACAAAGTGATGGGCAGTTTAGTTATTGTGAGGATCATGGGCATTGGTTTAATCTTGAATACTTAGCTAAGGAGAATAACAATGGTTGAATATAGATTAAGAGTTTGTTGGTCGGAAGTTTACGAGTGGACTGATGGGGGTGAAGGTAATCATATTAATAATAATGGTGGTTTCACACTAGGACACTTTAAAAGTATTGATGATGCAAAGGCAGAACTAAATGAGTTCTTTGGTGGTGAGCCAGATTATGAAGCCTATGAGGGTCAGAACTTTCTAACGTGTGATAGAGTAGAAGATAAGTTTGGTTACATGGATAGTAAAGGTGACTATTTAGGTGTATATACTGTAGTGTTAGAAAAAATATCTATGGTATCATGGGAAGGACAAGAAGAATGTACTGTATAAGAAGACTAAAAGACAAACGCCTGATAGCAGGTTTATTTGTAGCTATAGAAACAGAGGACTTTGCAAAGAGATTGTTAAAGCAATGGCAATATAACTGTCCTGATGATGAGTTTTATATAGAGTGTCGTAATGAGGAGAATAACAATGAGTAACTCAATTAAGTTGGATCTAATGAAACAGATAGAAAAAGACTTTCCCACATTTAAAGCTGGTAAAATTGCAGACGTTAACAAGGTGTCCAAGTTTTTACAAAAGAAGGGCTTTAAACAAAATGCGTCCATGTCAGCCGCAGTGGATTTTGAAAACTATAAGAAGGGTCAGAAAGAACAATGAACATTAAACAATTAGATGACATTATACTAGGAGACGTGCATATGTATGACTATCCAGACTTTTGTGATGCTTATGTAGAGTCAGCTACATTCAATGGTGTAGAGCTAACAGGAAAACAGTTAGACAAACTAAATGATCTTGATGATACTAAGTCGTATGTAAATGAAAATGCTTATATGTGGATAGGAGAATAATAATGAGTGGAGATAAGATACCACCGATTGACCCCAAGACTGGGCAGTTTGTTAGACCCTCCGATGGAAATAAAGTACCCTCCGATGGAAATAAGGTTTACAAGACAGAGATAGAATTAACTAGGGCTTTGTTAGACAATGAAATACCACATGAGTTGTATGTAGAACTATTAGAAGTATATCATGTGGCGTATGGAGATGCACCTGAGTATGGTTTTGTTGGTGTAGGATGTATTAGTTTTGCGGAAGCAATGCTACAGGATCATCAAGGTGCAGTTGTAAAGCCTATAAGAATACCAAGGTTGTATACTGATGAGGATTTTAATAAGGAGAATGAAGAATGAGTAAGATAGGTAATTATGTAGTAGAGCTAGAAGAGAATAAGATATTCTGTATTAATTGTGAGCAACCTGTAGATCTTGATGAGCTTACAGATCTTGATATATGTCAAGAGTGTTACGAACAGCAAACTATAGATAACCAGTTGTTTTAAAAGGATAATGACATGAGCGACTATAAAAAAGAAGAGAATAAACATAAAAGAGATATGCGAATAAGGAGACAGATATTTCCTATTTGGGAAGAACTAAGTGAGATAGAAAAGAGCCTATCTTGTTACAAGAGAAATGAAAAAGCCAAGAAGAAATTCTTAAAAGAACTATGTTGGTATTTAAGTGGAACATACTTTGTACTTGAGGGTTTAGAGGTTGAAGGTTTATAAGGATAAATAACATGAGCAGTAAACAAGAAAATAAGACTTATAAGGTTGCAGGGGTACACAGTGGAAAGAAGGGTGTTACAGTTTTAGACGGACAAGAGAGAGTATTAAAGGAAGCTGAACAATCAGCTAGACTACTCACTAGTAAATATGCGTTAGAGAATAGTTTAGGCATTACCAATTTTGTCGCCTTCAATACTCACGCCCTTACAATGTTACCACCCTACAGTATTGACATGGAAGCGGAATGGAATTACGTTATTGAACAAGAGGGCAAAGATACCCCCTCGGTGGAAATTAATAGACAAGCAGAAGGAAGTATATAATGAATAGAGAAGAGTTCTTTAACTGGCTAAATACATGCCCAACAAACAAGTGGGAAGTTGTGCAAGACGATGCAGAGTGTGTTTGGATTTCCTTTCACAAAGTCGAAGAATACGAAGAAGAAGAGGAGTAAAATAATGACACTACCAACTAACATGGTTACTAATGTATTATCAGAGAACCAGAACAAGTTTATCACAGTTAAGTTTTTGACTAAGGATAACGAGGAACGTACCTATACAGGTAGGATGAATGTAATTAAAGGTCTCAAGGGCAACGAGAAGGGTCGTATAGCGGCTGAAGCACTACGCAAGGCAGGGTACATCACGCTGAAGACTAAGCAAGGCTACAAGTGCTTTAATGTGGATCGTGTGCTAGGTTTTGTAGCAGGTGGTCGTCGTATCTTTGGGTTAGGTAACATGGTATAATGCCTTTACCCCCTTCGATGGAAATGGAGCTTATGGAGCTAGGTATACTCAAGGGTGATATAGAAGAACTTGAGAGTATAGCAGATCAGACAGGCTTCCATGAAACAAGAGCCGAGATTAAGGCTTGGCATGATACACTAATATTAGATGGAAAGGTAATGTTCTAATGACAAAGATAAAACTACATGGTGACTTTATACTTGCGAGTGAGGTGATGGGTATATTAACTGATATTATGTACTCTAAAGACCCTGTTTTAGATGCAGGTAATTTTAAGAGAGATATAGTACACCAGAAATATAATATAGGAGATAAGGAAGAATGAATAATTATAAACCATACTACAGGACAGATAAGATGAAACAAGAAGAACTAAGAACGGCAAAGTATATAACTATTCTATTCTTTATGATGATATTATTCTCATTTATAGGATTTGCTTTCGTGTTAGTTAAGGCAATGTTATATATGACAGGTTTATTATTATGAACAACCAAGACATATTAGACATGTGTAAAAGGTTAGCTAATAAATATTATAACCACCAAGAATATGATGATATAGTATCTGAAGGTGTAGTACTATGTTTAAAGCTAAGAGCTGAAGGTGTGACAGAACCTTCTAAGTTGTACTACAATGCTCGAACAGCTATGTTCCAGTATGTTAACGTAGGTATGTCTAAGTTTAGTTACCCTAAAGGTATGGCAGGTCGTGATGCGGCTATAAATGACACTACAGTTTATGTAGACGTTGAAGAAGCTCAAATACCTGCTGATGATTTGTTTGGTTCTTATGAGCTAAAAGATTCCATAGAGGTACTAAAGAAACATCTTACAGTTAGGGAGTGGAAAGTGTTTATCTCTTTATACAATAATAACAACAGCTTAACGGAAACATCTAAGGATCTTAACATAACCATTAGGGGTCTAATTAACATAAGAGAGAGAGTTCGTAATAAACTTGTAACATTTTGTGACTTCACTATTTAACTTAAAAGGGCATTATAGATAAATACCTACTTAAGTATTAACATAAGTTTTAACTTAATAATATTAATATACTAAAAGAAAGAGACATAAGTATGACTAAAGTATATGAAGACATTATACACCAACCTTGCCCTTATGTGTCGTGTGGCTCTAGTAATGCGTTCTCGTATAACACTGAAGGATTTGGTATGTGCCACTCATGCGGTAAACCTTATCCCTCAAAAGAAGAAAAGCACCAGTGGGCAAAAGATAAGTACCCGACTAATAAAGAAAGTAACTACATGAACGTAACAGAGTTTACACCTAAGAGAATTGAAGACAGATCAGAAGGTGAGCATACACCCCTCCGAGGGATTTTGCGGAATACTATGGTCGATTACAACGTACTAACGTATGACGACAGACAAGAGTACATATACCCCTCTGGGGGAATTAAGGTACGCAAGCTATCTGACAAAGCTTTCTATGCTAAAGATGGTTTCAAGGGTGATGAGCTATTCGGTATGAACCTATTCCCTGCTGGTTGTAGTAAGATGGTTACAATTACAGAAGGGGAGCTAGATGCTCTATCTGCCGCGCAAATGCTTAAGAGCCAATATACTAATCCTGTTGTGTCGTTACCTTCAGCTACACCCTCTAAGAAGCTCTGGGAGAACTGTAAGGACTGGTTAGGTAGTTTTGAGAAGATTGTGTTATCAGTAGATAATGATGAGGCAGGTAATGCTTTAGCTGATCGTATGGCTAGGTTGTTCCCTAACAAGATTTATCGTATGCAACATGGTGAATATAAGGATGCCAATGATTTTTTACAGGCAGGTAAGGGTGCAGACTTTAAGAACTTATGGTGGAAACCAGTTAAGCATACACCTGAGAACATACTGAATACTGCTGATGAATTTCTTAAGTTGTATGAAGATACACCTGAGCATGTCTACTACCCTACAGGTATTGTAGCATTAGACGATAAGATACTAGGACTTATGCAAGGACACTTCACAGTGTTTAAAGCACCTACAGGTATAGGTAAGACTGAGCTTATGCGTTACATGGAATACAGTATGCTAAAGCAAGGTATACCTATTGCCGCATGGCACTTAGAGGAAACTAAACTAAGATCTTTACTAGGGCTTGTGTCGTATGAAGTAGGTGATAACCTAACAAGACGTGACCTGATTGATGAGAAAGAAGCTGACAGCCTTGTTCGTGAAGCTATAGGTAATCTAACTAAAGATGAGAATTTCTATCAATTCTACTTAGGTGATGGTCAAGGTACTGATGAGCTAATAGATCAGATAAGATTCTTTAGTCAGGCATGTGATTGTAAGTTTGTATTCTTTGAACCTATACAAGACGTGGTTGTAGGTACATCAGAAGAAAGCAAAGAAGCTATGTTAGCTGACCTGTCTATTAGACTATCTAAGTTAGCCGCAGAGTTAAACGTAGGCATTGTAACCATTGCCCACACTAATGAGAATGGAGATCCAAAGTATTGTAAGATGATAGGTCAACGTGCATCTGTTATCATTGATCTACATAGAGATAAGGAAGCTGATACTATAGAAGAACGTAACACGACTTACCTAAAGGTTGAGAAGAATAGACCTTGTTCAGAAGAAGGACAAGCAGGTAAGTTAGCATTTAATCTAGACACATTTATGTTAAGGGAGATATTATAGTGGGTAAATCAAGAGAGTGGAGTGATGAAGAAAAACAGTGGATAACAGATAACTTATCTTATGTACCTGAGACTGGCGATCTTGTTTGGAAAGATAGCCCTCTCTATTATAAATATAAGAGAATTAAGAGGGTAGGTAGGGTAGCAGGGACTAGAGCTTTTAATGGTTATATTCACATTCATGCAAGAACAAAAAAAGTAACTGCTTTAAAAGCACATAGAGTTGTCTGGTTTATTCATTACGGGGAAATTCCTAATTACATAGATCACATAAATGGAGATAGGGCAGATAACAGGATAGAAAACTTAAGGGCTACCACACCTTCACTTAACTTAAGAAATCAAAAGCCAAGAGTAGGTTCATCTTCAAAATATAGAGGTGTAGTTTATGTTAGCTCTGGAAAATACTATATGGCTCGTGGAAACAAGGATTATAAAATACACTATATAGGAACAAGCAAATCCGAGAAAGAAGCCGCAGAGATGTATGACAAGTGGTTAAAAGAAAACCTAACCCCTCTTGAAAGAGAGTACGCAAAAACAAACAAAGAGTTAGGATTACTGTAATGCCAGTATTTGATATAGAAACAGATGGGTTTAACCCTACAAAGATACACGTTGTGTCGTGGATGGATGATGATGGTTATCTACACTCTACCCATAACTATGAATTGATGCGTGAGTTCTTTCTCAATGCTGATACATTGATAGGTCACAACATAGTTAGGTATGATGCCCCTGTAGTGGAAAAGATCCTAGACATAAAGTTAGACGCTAGGTTAATAGATACTTTACCTTTAGCTTGGTATATAAACCACCACCTACAGAAGCATGGACTAGCACAGTATGGTGAGATGTATGGTGTACCTAAACCTAAGATAGATGACTGGGAAGGTTTAACTCCACAAGAGTATAAGCATAGGTGTGAAGAAGACGTTAAGATCAACACAAGACTGTGGCGTGACCTAAACATTAAGCTAAACAAGCTATACCCCGACGTGGGAATTAAGGATAGATTTATTGATTACATGACATTCAAGATGGAGTGCGCTAGAGAACAAGAAGCCCTTCAGTGGAAATTGGATGTAGACAAAGCAGAAGGTCACTTAGCTGACTGGGAGAAGCTCAAGGCTGAGAAGACAGAGTTACTTGCTGATGCTATGCCACGTAAGATTGTTACAGCAGTACGTAACAAGCCAAAGGTTATGCACAAGAAGGATGGGTCGTTATCATCTAATGGAGAGAAGTGGGTTGAGTTATGTAAAGAGCAGAAACAGCCAGAGACTACACAGTCACTAACAGTTAAGGTAGGTGAAGAAAGAGCTAACCCTAACAGCACAGATCAAGTTAAGGACTGGCTATTCTCTTTAGGTTGGCAACCTCGTACATACAAGTTCTTACGTGATAAGGTTACAGGCGACACTAGAAAGCTAGAACAAGTACGCAAGGATGCAGACTTATGTAGATCAGTTAAGGTATTAGCAGATAAAGAACCTGCTATTAATCTACTTGATGGTCTATCTGTTTTGTCTCATCGCATTGGTGTAATTAAGAGTATGGTTAACTTACAAGTAGATGGCTACGTACAGGCTAATATAGCAGGTCTGACTAACACTCTTAGGTTTAAACATGCCAAGCCCCTCGTTAACTTACCTGCTATAGATAAGCCTTATGGTAAAGAGATACGAGGTTGTTTGACTTGTCCAGAAGGTTATACATTATGTGGTGCTGACATGACCTCACTAGAGGATACAACTAAGCGTCACTACATGAAGCCGCTAGACCCTGAGTATGTAGAAGAGATGTCTAAAGAAGGATTTGATCCACACTTAGACTTAGCTAAACACGCAGGTATAATTACACAAGAAGACATAGATAAACACAACAGCGGTGAAAGATCTTTATCATCCCTACGTAAGAATTACAAAGTAGTAAACTACAGTGCTACTTATGGTGTAGGTTCGTCTACTCTATCACGTAATACAGGCATGAACAAAGATGAAGCAAAGGTACTGCTAGAAGCCTTCTGGTCACGTAATTGGTCAGTAGAGAAGGTAGCTAATACAGTACGTACAAGGGACTTATTTGGCTCTATGTGGTTACTAAATCCTGTATCTAAATTCTGGTACAGCCTACGTAGTGATAAGGATAAGTTCTCTACATTAAATCAAGGGACAGGAGTATTTTGTTTTGACAGTTGGGTATCTCTATGTCGTCGCTACGGAATTAAAACCATCGGACAATTTCACGATGAAATCATTGCACTCGTATCAGAAGGAGAAGAAGAGCAGACTAAGGTTACAATGGAACAAGCTATTGAAAACCTTAATAATAACCTAGAACTAAACGTGCCATTAGGTGTAGATGCACAGTTTGGTAAGACTTACGCAGACATACACTAACTTTATTTTTATTTCTACTTCACACTTTGCCCAAAAAGGGCATTATATATAAGTACCAACAGCCGAAAGGAACTCGACATGGCTAGAAAAGAAAACATATACACAATGGATTTACTGCTAGAATACGCAAAGATATTTCCAGAAAATGCGGATATGGGAAACCCTGATGGAAACACATATCAGAAGCAATTACACAAAGAAGGCGGTAAGTTTTCTGTTAACGGATACTTCACAAGTGAGGATCAAATAGACACTCTAATAAAAGGTGGTATTGATCTAAAACCTATGGGTAATGATAGGATAATATCAGGTAACGCAGACCTTGGTATAGGTAAGTACATTAAACTAAAGCGTAAGGTTGATGACCTCAAGAAGTTTACTAATCGTAACGGAGAAGAGGTAGAAATACAGTACGGCGGCGCACCTACAGTAGTTAACTTAACTGAGGGAAGAGAAAACAAAAGGTTATGGAGCTACAATGAAGATGGTCTACTAGGCAACGGAACTAAAGCTAAGGTTCAGTTTGAGTTGTATAAAGATGGTGTAGGTGTTCGTCTACTCAACGTAGGAATAACAGAGCATGTACCCTATGAGGACAATAATGTCTTAACAGAAGATGATGAGTTATTTATCGTATAAGGAAGTATTATGAGAGTAAGTGTTAATGCCTACATGGAAAAAGAAGACGATGGTTACAGTGGAAGTGTTGACTTAAACAGGGACGATATTACTGATGCCCACGAGTTAGCTCAACTCTTTGCTGAAGCCGCACATGCCTTTGGTTTCACATATATAAAGTCTGTAGGCTTTGAGTGTGAAGATGGTGAAATGATGTGGGGTGACACTTAAATGGATATGGGGAAGGTTCTAATTGATGGTGATATAATTGCTTATCGTGCGGCCTTCTCCACTGAACAGATGGGGGCATCAGACACAAGACGTAAAGTTGATGACCTCATACAATTCATTTTAGATAGCACCGTATTGTTCCCAGAGATAGGACTTGATTATGTCGTGTACCTTACAGGCAAAGGTAACTTTAGAGACAGCATAGCTAAGTCACACCCCTACAAGGGAAATAGAAAGAGCGTTCAGAAACCTAGACACTTGCAGACCGCCAGAGATCATATGGAAAGCGAGTACCAAGCAATCATAAGTAAAGGAGAAGAAGCAGATGACCTTATTGCTAAAGAAGCCGCCAGACTAGACTACCATGCTTGTGTAGCCTCTATAGATAAAGATATGCTACAGATACCCTGCTGGCACTTTAATATTGTCAGGGGTGATTATTTAAAAGTAGAACCCTTCGGGGGAATTAAGTTCTTCTATACTCAAATACTGACAGGAGATACAGCTGATAACATTGTTGGGCTGTGGAAAGTTGGTCCAGTCAAGGCTAAGAAAATACTAGAAGATGCAGAGACAGAAGAAGAACTCTGGGATCTTGTAGTTAAAGCCTACGATGGAAATCAGGATAGAGTAATAGAGAACGCTAGGCTGTTATGGCTTAGAAGAGAAGAGGAAGAGATATGGCAACCACCAAAAGTAAGATCCGACAGCAAGCTATAAAGAATGGTTATCGTTCTGGGCTTGAGGATGTCATATCTAAAGACCTCAAGGACAGGGGTGTAGATTTTGGCTACGAGACAGTTAAGATAAACTGGAAGTTAGTAGAGAACAAGACTTACACCCCTGATTTTATATTACCCAATGGTATCATAATTGAATCTAAAGGACGCTTTGTTCCAGAAGATAGAAAGAAGCACCTAAAGGTTAGAGAGCAAAACCCTAAACTTGACATAAGGTTTGTGTTCAGTAATAGTAGGAACAAGATACGTAAAGGATCTAAGACTACATATGCTATGTGGTGCGAGAAGAATAACTTTCTATATGCAGATAAAAGGATACCCGACGAATGGATCAAGTAACATACAATGTACACAGAGTAATCAATGGACCTTTTGAGTGTGATAAAGGTGATTGGTGGTTAACATGCAGTGTTGAGGACGTAGAGGCTAAGGAGATGTTTGAAGACGACATACCTTTTATTAGTTTTGATGCCGCATACAAATTCCAGTCTTACTTCTTATCTACTATAGATCCTATAGTTATAACCGTACCCTCTGAAGGAGAAGAGTATGTCTAAGACAGCAGTTATATTTAGTTGCGCTCACGCAGACCCGACTACAAGTAATGAAAGATTTGATTGGCTAGGAGAATTGATATATGATGTTAACCCCAACTATATCGTTGACCTTGGTGACGGTGCTGATATGCGTTCTCTCAATAGCTTTGATACTCGTAGTCCTGAAGCTATTGTTAGTCAAAGTTACGAACAAGATATTGAACACTATAACGAGTCAATGGATAGACTTAGACAAAAGCCCAGTCAACGTAAGTACAAGAGACCCAGATGGATTGGTTTCGAAGGCAACCATGAGAACAGAATCAAGAGGGCGCTCACAAGCGACCCCAGACTTGAGGGAGACAAATACGGGATTTCCTTCGGGCATCTTCAAACAGACTACTGGTTCGACGACTACCACGAATACAGAAATTCAGGACCAGCTATAGCTGAATATGATGGGGTATCGTATGCTCACTTCTTCCAAGCAGGTAACTTCGGTTCTGCTGTGTCTGGATTACACCACGCTAATACACTGTTAGGTCACAGATATAAAAGCTCTACTTGCGGTCACAGTCATAAGCGTGACTTAAAGTTTAAGGACGGAGCTAAAGCTATAGGACTTGTAGCAGGTTGTTTTAAGGGTGCTGAAGAAGGTTGGGCAGGTCAGTCTAATCTTGATTGGTGGAAGGGTGTAGTAATCAAACGTGAGATATACAATGGTATGTATGAGCCAGAGTTTGTATCACTTAAGAGGTTAAAGGAGATGTATGGGTAAACGTAGTGACTTTGATAGAGTACCTAGAGACTACTACCCTACACCCATAGAAGCTGTTGAGCCTCTGATCTCCCACTTGCCATACGCATTTGATTATGTAGAGCCTTGTGCTGGAGACGGACGCTTAATAAGTCACATAACTAAACTGACTCAAGGTACAGGAGAATGTATATATGCTAGTGACGTTGAACCAAGAAGTCCTGACATATTTACTGCTAATGCTCTTTATCTGGATTTTGGTGGTTATGGAGTAATGGACTATATGATAACTAATCCCCCGTGGGACAGAAAGATACTACATCCCTTGATTGACCATTGGTTAGATATATGTCCAACTTGGTTATTGTTTGACGCAGATTGGATGCACACTAAACAGTCAGCTGTATTTATGACTTACTGTTCTAAGGTTGTTTCTATTGGTCGTGTTAAGTGGATAGAGGGTAGTAAAGGTGTAGGCAAGGACAACTGTTGTTGGTACTTGTTTGACTTAACTAAAGAGAGAATGAAACCAACAGAATTTTATGGAAGAGTAGTATGACAATAGGATTTAGAGATTATCAAAAGACAGCAGTTAGCTTTGCTATATACCCTGCAACACATAAGGTTCTGTATCCAACCTTGGGCTTATGTGGTGAGACAGGTGAGGTAGCTGAGAAAGTAAAGAAGCAGGTTAGAGATGGGGTATTTAATCGACATGAGGTAGCTAAAGAATTAGGTGATGTACTTTGGTACTTAGCTAACTTAAGTAATGACATTGGTTATAACTTAGATGAGATAGCCGATATGAATATAGAGAAGCTAACCAGTCGTAAGAATAGAAACAAGATAAAAGGGTCAGGAGACAACAGATGAGAATATTAAGAGCAATAGGTCGTTGGTGGTTTAGGTTTATTAACTACATGGTTACATGGCAACTACACAGGGATGCAGTTAAACATCTGAATAAGTTAACTGACAGAGAACTAAAAGATATAGGACTTAATCGTTGTGACATTGACCGCATGATATGGTTTAAAGAAGACAAGAAAGATAGAGGGGGCAAGAAATGAGCGACAACTACTTACCAACAGACTATCAATCTTTCATACACAAGTCACGTTATGCTCGTTGGTTAGAAGCAGAAGGTAGGAGAGAGTCTTGGGGAGAGACTGTAACTAGGTATATGGACAACTTAGTTAAGCCAGCTCTAGGCGATCACCCTAAGCAGATAGCAGAGATAGAAGAAGCTATACTAAACTTAGAAGTAATGCCTTCTATGAGAGCATTGATGACTGCTGGTCCAGCTATGGCTAGAGACAATACAGCAGGTTATAATTGCTCTTACTTAGCTGTAGATGATATAAAAGCATTTGATGAAGCTATGTTTATATTGTTATGTGGTACAGGCGTAGGCTTCTCTGTTGAGCGTCAGTCTATACAGAAACTACCTGAGATACCTGATAATATGTTTAACAGTGATACCACAATAGTTGTTAAAGATAGTAAAGAAGGTTGGGCTAAGTCTCTAAGACAACTCATAGCTCTACTATATGGTGGGGAAGTACCTAAGTGGGATGTATCTAGAGTTAGACCAGCAGGGGCAAAGCTAAAGACCTTTGGTGGTAGAGCATCAGGTCCAGCTCCTCTTATAGATCTATTCAACTTTGTTACTAAAGTGTTTACAGAAGCTAAAGGGCGTAGACTATCCTCTATTGAGTGCCACGATATTATGTGTAAGATAGGCGAAGTAGTTGTTGTAGGTGGTGTACGTAGGTCAGCAATGATCTCACTATCTAATCTATCAGATGATCGTATGCGTCACGCTAAGTCAGGTGAGTGGTGGAAGAATGAACCACAAAGGGGTTTAGCTAATAACTCTGTATCTTATACTGAGAAGCCTGACAGCTTATCTTTTATGCGTGAGTGGATGGCTCTAGTGGAAAGTGGGAGTGGTGAACGTGGTATCTTTAATCGTGAAGCATCTAAGAAACAAGCGGCTAAGAATGGTAGACGTGATTCTAACTATGACTTCGGCACGAATCCTTGCAGTGAGATAATTTTGAGGCCAGCACAATTCTGTAATTTAACGGAGTGTGTAGTACG
>Ga0307488_10002547_pt1 | contig 15377 bp, 13 predicted proteins | sample SB02metaG_FD_202248 | JGI IMG/M metagenome (GOLD analysis project Ga0307488, IMG submission 202248) | Sea-ice brine microbial communities from Beaufort Sea near Barrow, Alaska, United States - SB 0.2 | ecosystem: Environmental > Aquatic > Marine > Coastal | place: USA: Alaska | collected... | reverse complement strand
AGACATAAGTGTAGGTCAAGTTGTTGCTGCGAGAGACTTAGCTAAAGTAGCCTCTACACAAAATGATATTGATATGGAGTTACGTCAAAACTTTAACCAACTTGGTAATGCATTTGATGATAGCGGCCAGCTAATAGCAAACAGTATTGATGAGCAGGGTAATACAATTTCACGTTCCGTAGACGAACAAGGTAATTTACTACTTCGAAGCTTTGATATCACTGGCGGAGCAATAGGCGAAAAGTTTCTCAATATCCGTAGCACACTAAGAGATTTACAAGCAGTGCAAAGTCAGCAGGGAGCTAATGCTTCTATGGGAAATTTATCACCAGCGATGTCGGGTGACGTTCCTACGAGTGGGTTTGCTTCACCGTTTGCTGCAACGAGATAGGATAAATAAATGGGATTATGGTCTAGCACCTTTGGCGGTGGAAATAGCTTTAAAGAGAGCGTTGCCAATATATCTACGCCTGGTGATAATAAACAGTATCAAGGCGGCAGTCTTGTAAATACAAATACAAATAAAGTTATTCAAGGTGGAGCAATGAACTCCACAGCTACCAATCAGAAGGATAGTAAGGTTGGTTCAACCTCAACTGGATTTGTTGATAATCAACCTATTAGCGCTGTTTTTGGGGGTGGTGATAAAGTAAAAGGAAAAGCTCCGACCAAGTTAACGAAAACAATCACAGGGGCTATTTCACCAGTAATTCCTATTATGGGAAAAATTGCAGGTTGGGTAAATGGAATTGATCCTAAAGTAGATTCATCTAAGACAGTTGGTAATAGAGAAGTGTATACCAACGAAAAGGGGTTTAGTTACTCTTACAATTTTTTAGGTTTGCCTTACGAAGTAACTGTTGATGGAAATACTGTTGTTGATACATTAAGTATAAAAGGCGATGATGGTTTAAATGGCTATGAACGACAAGCTCGTTTAGCAGAATCTCGTGGTGATAATGATACTGCAAACCAAATACGCCAAGAACAGCAAGACAACCAGGATAATGATGATGGTGATCGTGGTAGTTCTAATATGGAACTTAATCCAGACAACATATTAGAATGGGCTAAGAAAGCAGGTGTGCTTGAGTCTAATGCTGATTTAAAAGCTATTACAGATGACCCAGCGGCATACTTAAAGACAAAAGGTCTTAACCTAGCAGACATCGTTAATGAAAATGGTGTGCTGATTGATCCTGAAGATGCATCTGCATTACTAGATCCTAATAATCCTAACTATGCGTTGGGCGATACACCTGTAGTTAATCCTGCATTGATGTCAGATGTAGCAGAAGTTACTGCCCCTGATGCCGCAACACCTGTTAATTATGAAGCTTCAACTGCCTCTGACTTAATGGGTACAGATGCTACTACTATTAACGCTGCTACAGGCGAAATAGATGCAGACACTACGATAGAAGCAGAACAGATTGATATGGTAGGTGCTGCTACTGGTGTAAATGTTGATGGTACAACGAGTGTTGTTGGTAATGCTCTAAATGACTTTGCTTCGCAAAATATCAGTAGTATAATTGATACATCTACTGTTGCAGGTAAGTTACTTGCACAAAAGCTAGGTGAAGGTAACTACACAGATAGTAAGGCTACAATTCTAGGGCAGATGGAAATTATATCTGCTGAATTTAAAAATGCACAAGGTGAACCTATAATACCTGCTTGGGCGCAAGGCCTATCTCGTGATGTACAGAGAACTATGGCATTTAGTGGTATTACAGGCACGGCTCAAACAGCAGCTATGTCTAATGCTATTATGGAAGCTGTATTAGGAATTGCAGAAAAAGAAGCAACATTCTTTCAAACTATTACAACAAAGAACTTAGATAATAGACAACAAGCAATTATAAATAAAGCAAGCGTATTAGCAAATTTTGAAACAGCTAACCTAGATGCTAGACAAGAAGCTGCAGTACAGAATGCACGTAACTTCTTAGAAATGGACTTGAATAATTTAACAAATGAGCAACAAGCTGAAGTAGTAAACACCCAGTTAATGATGGATGCTATTTTCAATGATCAGGCAGCTATTAATGCGGCTCGTATCTTTGGCGCAGAAAATGCTAACGAATTTCAAAAGTTTTACGACACTATGAGCGTACAAGTACAAACGCATAATAGTGAGCAAATTAACATAATGAAGCGTTTTAATGCAGGTGAAATTAATGATGCATCTGAGTTTAATGCAAAAATGCGTGATAGTCGTGATCAGTTCTATGCAAATATGCAATTTAATGTGGATACTGCTAATGCCAAGTGGCGGCAAGAAGTCCTAACTTCAAACTCTGAAATGTTATTTGATGCATATTCTGCCGATATCAAAAACTCTATGGATATTAATCAAGAGGGTCTGAATAGAATGTGGGATAGAGTAGATAGCTTATTAGATTTCATGTTCAAAGGCGCACAAACAGAAGCCACATTAGAAGCACAAATCTTAGCTTCTGAAATTGCCGCATCTTCGAAAAGTGGTGATTCTAAAAGCGGTATGTGGAATGCTATCGGGCAAATCGGTGCTGCGTTTATTAGCAGTTAAATAATATATTTTAATACGGGATGATCCAATGACATTTCAAGAAGCAGTAAAAAAATCCATCAGACAATTTATGGATGGTAAAATGCCTAAGAACCTCATGGAGGTTAATGGTGGCGAAGTAAAGTACACTCCTGAATATTTTGATGGCTTTAAAAAGGCTATGGAAGAAGAAGGGGATGCACCAGAAGTAGAGGAAACTACAGATGAAGTTTGATGCGCCCGTACCTGGTGCTAATTTATTAGCCGATACTCGTAATTACCCTTGGCATCGCCCACCTGATATTACTGATTATGATGAAGCAGTAAGCTACATGATTACTCGTATCTCTGAAGAAGAACAGGCAGAGTTAGTATATTCGTTACTACAGATTGATACGACAGTTACGACAATTGTCTCAGGTCTTTTGATGCAGTCAATTGCTAAAGGTAAAATACCAATTGATCTGGCTATACTTATTTCTGGGCCAGTAGCTAAGTATATCGAGGTTATTGCTGAAACCAGTGGCTACAAATATGACATGGGTACAGATACATCTGACAGGGTTAAGATCACACCTACACTGCTTAAAATGGCGATGGGCATCATAGAAGATGATGATGAAGATGAAATGGAAGATACACCAGAAGAAGTGGTATCAGCTATGCCTGAAGGTGGTCTTATGGGCGCTCCTACAGATGCAGATAAAATGACCGCTACTGATGAAGAACAAGCTTCGATGCTTGGCATGAACGCAGATAGCGAAGAACCAGTTGAAGAGGAAAATATTGATGGCATGGCGTAATACAAACCCTTCTGATTATGCACCTAAAAGTAATGCTATCGGCGATGCCCTAACAGGGTTTGCCAGTGTATATGTACCTGCAAAGATTGCTAAAGATAAGCGTGAAGCTGAAATGGCTTACGAAAAAGAAAAGGCAGATGCTAAATCAGCAAAAGATGCGGCTGATAAAGCGGCTGCGCAAGATAAAAAAGATAAAGCAGACTTACGAGTTGCTAACTCAATTGTTAAACGCATGGCAGGTGTAGCAGGTGTAGATCCTAAATCCATTACATCTGAAGGTCTTTCTACTATATTAGATGATGTTAAGAATTTTGGTGGTAAGGGTGCGTTTGATATGTATCTAAATAATCCTGGAGATCTTATTGCAACCCCGTCTGCATTTTTTAATATTACTCCTGTTTCTACGACCACCCCACAAGATACAGGTTCTGACACATCTAGTACAGTAACAACTACGGCAAATGCAGATGATGCAGATCCTGCTATTAAAGCGGCTAAAACCTCAGATGCAATCGCAGATTCAACTAATGAATTCTTAGACGGTATTCCAGATACAAAGGTTTCAAAAAATGATAATCTTGAAGAAATAGATGCTGCTGAGAATGTAGATAAAGTAGAAACCTCTAGTAATTCTATGTTTAGCACACGGCTTCCTGATCTTATGGAAGCAAGGCAGAAGAATAATACGCCAGCGTTAGCGAGTGCTTATTATGACGGTCTAGTTAAAAAAGCAGCGGCAGATAAAAGATATGAGCCACTAGCCGCTGAATTTAAACAGTACGTTGATAAGATATCAATGGAAAATCCATCAATATCTGAGCTAGGTGAATTTTCAAAACTAGAACTTGAAGCTGTAGTTGAATCCAAAACAGTATCTGCCCCATCAAAAGCTAATGCTACATTATTATTAGAAGGGCTAAAAAGTGATATTCCGTGGGAAACTTTAGACGATAAAAACTACGCAGGGTTTGCAAGAAAGTTCCCAGATTTTGCTAAAGAGATAGAAGAAATAGCTAGAGCTAATACTAGAGGTTTTTTCAACCCAGATGATATAGGCAGTTGGACAGTAGCTCAACTTAAATCATATGAAACAAGTTCAATACCAGGAATAGAAAAATATCGTACTTTAATAGCAGACACACTCAAGCAAAAAGAGCAGGAACAATATCAAGGTATCTCTGATAAATCTACAGATGAACTTATAGCCCTAACACGAAATACAATGGGCTACGATATAGATGTTCGTATAATGGCATCAAATATGGTTTCAGCACGTAAAATGCAGGGCTTTGATATAAATACTCTAGACGGATCTAGTGTGGATGTCTTGAAGGCTATGGAATCTGATACTAGAATTCCACAAGTTAATAGGGATTTAATCAAAAAGCTACGTGAAGGTAAGGAAACAAGTTCACAATCATTTAGATATTATGCTGAAAAGGTAAGCAACCAATCAGAAGCTATTACTGCTCTAGATTTAGCCATGTCAGAAAACGCTCCAGCAGAAGTAATCACTAAGTTAACTGCACTTAAAGATAATCATACTAAGGCAAAAACAATAGCTGATATGAGGGCAGCAGGTCTTGATGTAAACTCTATAGAAGATGCTGTTCTTACAATGCCAAATGGTACTAAGAAATACATACAGGCTAGAGTTGATACAGAAGGCAATCTGTTTTCTATTGAGTCAACCGACAAAGGTACGATTAGACTGATGTCTACCGAAGAAACAAAAGCATTTAGTGATATTCCAGCACAAACCCAGAAAATATTTACTGAGCTAGGTGTAGCTCGTAATGCTATTACTGAAGCTTTGGAAACATCAGCGGCAGCTATTGCAATTGTTGATAATGATGAGCGCACAAAAGGTATAGGCGGTAGCGCTGCTAAATTAGTTACTGGTAGTTCAAGAGGTATTGGAGAATTGGTTAGTGTTGTAACTGATTTGTTTAAAGGTAAACCAGATGATCATACAATCACTATGGATGATATTAAGGCAAGCGGTAAATTTAGTAATGATATATTAAACGCTGCTATATCAGGTGATGTTAAATCACTTGCAGACGACACCGCAAGATTCCAAGCTAAAATGCTTTCCCTTGCATTCCAAGTAGGTCGTATGGAAGGCCAATCAGGAAATGCTATGTCTAACCAAGACTTTAGAAAAATTATGGAAATAGTTAGTACTTCTGGAGGTGCAGTAGCGTTTAGAGCTAACCTAAAAGAATACATGAACGGGAAAATAACGTCTTATGATAGAAAGCTAGGGGATGCAACAGGCCCAGGTAGTCAGGTAGATACGTTTGTTCAGCGCTATAAGTATTCTCCTATTAGCCTACCTTTAAAAATGGATGCTTATGTAGCTTCTGTAGGACAAGAGTCATTAACCTCTGCCTATGAGTTAATTAAAAGTGATAATGAAGTTGAGATTGTAAAAGAAAGACTACCAGAACCTCCTAAAGACCAGTGGAGTACCCTAAGTAAACCAAAGACTTTGGAAGAAAGAAATGCTCTAGGTGAGGCTCAATACTACGTCACCCCTGACGGCAAACTAGCATATTGGGAAGGTAACTAATTATGGCTGATAACTGGTGGGAACAAGACCTAGTAAAAGATGAAGAGACAGAACAGGAATCTCAAAACTGGTGGGAACAAGATATAGTAGAAAATGAACCCACTGCTGCTTTACCTGAAAGTACTGTCATTAATGAAGAGGTGGTAGTTAACCCTGAGTTACAAACGTATGCACAAGAGCTTCAAGATATACAAGGTGGATACGAAGAAGCTGATTTAGAGGCAGCAGGGTTTTCTACCGAGGATATCAAATTGTTTAATGACTCTATTGCCACTGAGCAAGATGCTTCTGGGGAGGCATCAGGTGATGGTGGGGGTATTTATATGGGAGTACCTTCTACAGATATGTACGAAGGCTACAAAGTAGGTAATATAGACGACAATTTCAAAGATAGAGATCCTGAAAGTGACGTTACAGCATTTGAAGTATACAATGCATATGCAGATAGTTTAAATACCGTAATAGACCCTTTTGGAAACTTATTTTATACTGATCCTGTATCTAATAGAACCTTTAAAGTACCATATCCTGAACGTGATGGTACGATGATACCATTTGTAGAAACATCTTTTAATGAGGTATTTCGTAGATTAGCACCAGATTATTATGCCGATTTAGATGCCGATGTTAATGAAGGTACTAGATTACTAAACGAAATAAATGATGGTATGACAAATACAGTGGAAGCTGTTGCTGCTATAACAGATGTCACGGCTAAAAAACTATTAGATAAAGATACTACATTCTTAGAGTGGGCTAATACAATACCGAAAACTTCTTCAGGAGGGTCTACAGTTGATGCTCTTACTGGTGAGGGTGCAGCTCTAGCAACATCATTCTTCTCTGGTAAAATAGTAATGGACGGAGCAATTAAAGGTGGCTCTAAAATACTTAGTAGATTTATGACACCTTTAGTTAAAACTGACTCCTGGAGAAAACTAGGGCAGCCTGTAATTGACCAGGTAGCTGCGCCTGTTACACAAATGCTTAAATATGCAGGGCCAGAGTTGGGCATAGCCTTTGGCGCAGAAACAGACATGGTTACACTTATAAGTCCATTTGATGTTGATCCTAATAGTACAGATGCAGAACAAGTTTTAGCTGCACGTATGAATATATTTGTAGACAGTTTATTGATATCAGGAATATTAGAGACTGCGGCTAAGTCTGGCTTGAAATTAATTGATTTTGTTAATGGTGCATCTGTAGGGGCTGTTGCAAAGTCATTATTACAGAGTGATAGTGCTAAAATGATTTCTGCTATGGATAATGTTTTAACTGATTTAGCACAAGTGCAAGCGTCCTCAACCAGACAAAGTGTAGATGAGTCACGTAAACGCTTAATAGAGATTATAAAAAATAATCAAAAGCTACTCATTGAGGAGGTTGCCGCTGGCAAACCTAAAAATGATCTTGTACTAGACGTATTTTCTGCATTAGAAGCTGGTCGTGATATTACGCCAGAGACATTATCCCGTATTCAACAGATACGTTCTGGTATCGTAACTGATCCTAAAAACCGTGGGAAGTTATTAGCTGCAAACAATAAGGTAGCTACAAAAACACAAGAAATTTTATCAGAAGCAGCGGACAATGCTTTACCTATAAATACTACAATGGATGACGCTGTAGAAGGTATTGTAAAAAGTAATGAGAATAGGCTTGTAGCACAGCAAAAGCGTATATTTGAAGCACAAGAAAACATTAAGGTTGCTGACGAAGAAGCTATTAACTTAATACTAGCAGACCCCACTCTATCTCCTGTGCTTAGTAGGTTAACTAAAGTCTCACCTTCAGAAGTAAGTGCATTATCTGTAGAAAAGAAACGTGAAATAGCACGTACTTTAATAGATGAAGCAGAAAGAATGACTAAGAAAAAGAATGACTTTTTTGATGCTATTCCAGAAGGCGCTGCTTTTGATTATGATAGCTTTGGCGCTTTAATAGAGACACTTTCAAAAGAAACAGACCAATTCGGTACAGAGGGCGCTGAGTTTTTAAATAAAAGATTAATTGCAACTATAAAAGCCGCATACACTAAAAATGTAGAGGAAGTTGCACCTAGTGGTCTTTTGGATGCATCTGGAAATCCTATTGCAAGTACACAAACTAGTACAACAGATTTAGCTACGGAATTATTTGAATCAGGAGTAGACTTTAAAAGGCTATATAATGATATTAGACCTGCTATATCTGACCTTGCAGAAGAAGCATTTAACAATGGTAGAGGGCCAGTAGGTAAGAAACTAAGGGAAGTAGTAAAATTTATTGATGAACAGGTAGAATTTGTTGCCAATAATAATCCTGCTGCCAAGGATACTGCTGAAACTGCAATGAATTATTATAAAAATGAATTTATACCCCTATGGGGAGATTCACCTTTAGATCAGTTTTACAAAACCTTTTCAGAAACCCGTCAAAGAAACATAAACCCTGTTAAAGAGGCCACACAATCTCAAGCCCAGTTTGTCAATACTCTTGAAGGGGGCGCTGGTGAGGAAGTTGGTCAGCTAGTTAAAGTATTAGAGGTTTCAGACGAAGGTGTTAACTCTGAGGCGGTACAGGAATACATAACTGCTCGTATATTTGAAGACTTATACGATGATATAGCACGTAACGGATTAACTAATTTAGATGCAGATCAATTAAGCGCAGGTATTAAACAATATAGTGACCAGATAAGAGGTAACTTTGATCCATTAGCAATGGAATTAGACCAGTTACAAGCTAGAATAATAGCTGCTAAAGATAATGGATTGGAAGTATCAGATGTTCTAAAACAAGCACAAGAACAATTTGATCTAATGAAGAGAGATTCTTTTTCTAAGATGATTGAGGGTCTGGTAAATAAAAATGTTCCAGGTTCGGCTAGTGCAAATGTTGAAAATAAAATCTTAACTATTATGAATAGCAAGGATGGGGCAGATAATATTGCAAAAATCCTTGAAGAAACAAACAATAACCCAATCGTAGTAGGTGGACTGAAAAAGTTATATCTAGAAGAGTTAAATAGAAAAGCTTTCAGTATATCTGCCGAAACTACTACTGGTGGGCCAGTTGCTAGTGTTGCTAAAATTAGAAACATTCTTGCAGAGAATTCAGACTTAGCAGCAACTGGTAATGTAATTTTAAATAACGATCCTGATTTAGCAGACATTCTGAAAACATTATTAACGACTTCTGCTAACCGTGCCGCAAGACTTAACTCAAAAGCATTACCTGCATCGTCAGGTACTCCTGAAATACAACAATATCAAAACGCTATAAATACTATGGTTAATGTTATTGTTGGCCCATTGAACAGGATTGGTACACAAGCACGTACTGGTGCTAGGCTTGCAGCGGAAAAATTAGACATAGCTAATAGATACGCAATTGTTATGGATGCAGTAGTAGCTGATAGTGAGTTAGCCGTTAAGGTAATAAAGATACTTGAAAAGCGCTACGGTACTAAAGGCATAGGCCCAATCAGACTTCCTAAAGATCTATATGATGAAATGTTTACAATAGGTATAAGAATAGGTCGTTATGCACAATCTGATAAAGAAGAAGTGTTTAACACATGGGATGAAACTTTAATTGAAACTGTTGAACAAGTTGAAGGTTTACGTGATAACGCATCTTCTACTTTAAATAATGCAGTTACTCAGAGTAAAGAACTATTCAACAAAAGCTTTCCTGCTATTACACAATAAAAAACCCCCAGACCGAAGTCTAGGGGCTTAAACACAAAACAGAACCGACCAAGGTTCGTTTCTAGATTTTTATATATAATTTACGCCTTCAGGTCAAGTACTTGAGGGCGTTTTTTATTGCATTGTTTGAATAAATACAGCTTTTTCTTTAGGTATATCAAAGAACTTTTCACCAAAGCGTATCTTCTTGTTAGGCACTTCTACAATAGGGCTATCCCATACAGATTTCCTACTGATTATAGCTGCATGTGTTAAGCTATTATTGAACACCATAAACTGTGTTGGCTTGTCTAAGAACTTAGCTTTGCGTACAGGAATATGTATTGTGTCATAATTAAAATCTACACCATGCCAGACAGTTTTAACCTCAACCTCACAGAAGAATCGCTTACCATCTTTCTCTACAACAAGATCTACATCATACTCGTTTTCATGATCAGTGCATGTATAGCCTTGGCTACTCCAGAATGATTTAGCCTGGTTACGTGCTGCTTCATCGTACTTGTCGAAGTCTTTCGATTGGAATACTTTGTGCATATGTTTTCCTGTTATAAAAATAAGCTTTGTTGAAGCCCCGATGCCATTCTAAATTGTAATGAGATCGAGGCCTGTATTTGCATACAAAATCCCCTTCAAAGAAGGCTAAATAACCTTGATCAAAGGGGGTTTTCATATTTATACTCCGCAAGAACCGCCAGTACCGCTGATATCACATATATCGTGGGTTTCGACGTGTTCATCAAACTCTTCACCAAGTTTATCTACAGCTTCCTGATACGGAACTGATGTCAAAGGTTGACCACCTCTTGATCCGTCAGGGTAACAAGTAAATCCTCTTAGCCTTGGAGCATATTTTGCAAGTGTATTGGCAAAGTTTTCTACTGTATCTTCATTGTTAAGTTTAGAACCCCAAGAAGGTAGATTAATAGTAGATGATATACTCATATCAACATAATCCTGTACGTCTGCTTGGAATGACATTCTGCGCTCATAATCACTAGCAAGATCTAATGCACTTTCTACTGTCTCAGGTTTAGCACCATAGCGATCAATAAGTTCTTGTGCAGCACTATCCACTACATACTGATATACCCAACGTGAGTTTCCTTTGAGGTAACGGCGTTTATAGGCAACGGCAAAAATAGGTTCTACACCAGTAGATGTACCTGCAAGAATACCAATTGATCCTGTTGGAGCAATAGCACGATTAGCTACAGGGCGACTGATACCAAACTTATCCGCAGTTTCTCTAGAAACCTTATCAGACACACCTTTATAGACAGACAACCAAGAGTGTAGTTCAGGCGTTACTGTGTAGTTAGAACCACGTTGTATGAGCCATTCGTGCATACCCATAAGTCCTAATCCAAGGCGGCGGTTCTTTTCACGAGTTTCATACACCTTATCATATGGCAATCTAGCTTTAAGAGTACCACAGATCAAAAACTTAGTACTCAATGCAACAATGTCAGACATCTCATGAATGTCCTTAATACGACCCATGTTAATAGACCCAAGGTTACATACATCACTATCATCTGCACTGGTAACTTCAGTACAAGCATTACGGAGTGTTTCGTCTTCTTTATCAAAGAAGTTAAATGAGAAACCTGGTTCAGCACTTTCCATAGCCTGACGGACGTTCTTCATAAACACGTCACCAACTTTACCTGTCTTATAATAGTTGAGCAGCCACTCAGTGTCATAGTTCACAGAGATATTAGTCATATCTAATGGTGCAGGGAAGTTGAAATCCTCTTGCTTGATATCCCACAAGGTTTTGCCTGTATTTCCAACAGGCATATTTGCCCAATCTTTTGCATTTAAAAATTCATGTATGTCACCATGCTGCCAATTCAAAGATGCGTAGATAGCAGAGCGTCTTGACCCACCTTGCATAACCCTTCGCCCTATCTCATTTAGCATATTCATCTTAGGTATCGGGCCACTTGCCTGACCGCCTGTTTTAGCAATAGGAGATCCACTGGCACGGTAAACTGAATAGTCTACACCAATACCACCACCTGTCATTAAAGCGCTCTCAGCTTTCCACGATAGATTAGCCCAATCCTCACGAGTGTCTTCCTCTGCCTTCAAAAGATAACAGTTGTTAAAGAACTTATTAGGGCGACCTGCATAATACAGATATCGTCCACCAGGAATAAACTTTAACTCCCGAATATACTGGGTAAGCTGATCGTTTTCTTCTTGTGTTAAAAGATCACCACAGACATCATCTACGAGCGTTTTAGCAAGAGCGTCCCATGTCTCTGCACCTTCATGGCGATATTTATGATTAAAAATATCCTCTGAAAATTTAGAACGGAACGCTGGGTTTAGGTTAGATTTAAAGGCACTCATTACATACTTCCTCTTGTTTTATATTATCTGTTATCGCCAGAACCGCCGAGTACTCCACGAGCAAGACGACTGTTCAATTTGTTTAAGTTGCGCTGGGCTACTTCAGAGGATTTAAGACCCAATGCCGTATTAATTTGTGTTTGATACCAACCACAATCTCCGTTCTCATCCGCTAGTTCCGCTATCTTCTCAGGAGTAATTTCCCCATTAGTATCCCTGATTATTTTTTTTAATTTACCTGCTAATTCTCCTGCCTCAGAGCAAAGCCCTAAAACTAGGTACAGTAGTGCTTTATCTTTTGGAAAAATTGCGGTCTTACCAGACTGCTCTTGGTAGTCGTCCATATTCATAAGTGTTCGCCTCTCTCGTGCATTTCGATTAAATCTTGTATGAAAAATTTCATTTTATTTAGGTCGTACAGAGTGTCTGTTCCGTCCTTTTCTCCAAGCCTGTAACAGGCCTTAAATATGTCTCCACGGCTCTTGCTCATGGCCTTCTGAGATATAAGATGGCGAAGCTCCGTAGCGTGCATAGGAAGGCGGTAATAGGACGTAGAGAGGCCATCAGAGGCCACTTTCACACGGTCTACTGCGCCTATAATATCTTCATCAGGGGTAGGTAATGTTTTGAAATAATTAGACATCAGTTTATCCTATTTTTATTGATAGGAACGACCTTTGCATCAGCTATTGCATCCTTCAGTTCATCATCAGCTTCAAACTCTACCTGGTTGCCTTCTACTAGCTCTGTGAGATTACCTAGAGTGGCAGCAAAGTCAGGGTTTGTATGAATGATAAACTCCAGGCCTTTTAGCAGGAGATTCAAATACTCTTTTTCAGCGACAGGAAAACTATTACTAAAGTTATCCATTACGTGGGTAAGGGTGCTGCCGTCCTCAGAAAGCGATACACAGATAGCAACGCTATCAATTGGTACATTTTTATTTTTCATTATGTTTCTTTACTAGCTCGAAGAAGTGGTCGGCATCGACAACCGCTAATGGTTTACGTTTATCTGCCTTAACCATGCCGAGTGGTGTGATGCCTTTAGGACAGTTACTGACGGCTTGATCCATCACCTTATAAATGGCGTTGGCTTTGTTATTTTTGCATTCAACTGAGTAGGGAAATAATCTACGAGCAGCAGGTGAAAACAGTAAGTCTTCTCCACCTGCGCCCATGCTCGTAGACCGTATGTCACCATCTTCTAAAACAGGAAATGTTTGATACAGACGGTCACGTACCCACTGTTGAAAACGCCTACCTTTTGCCTTTGCAGACTGTGGGCTTATAGCCATTTAGGTTTCTCAAGTATGGATACGTTACCCCACCCAGTGCCATAATCTTGCTTGTCTTCAGCTTCAGCAATTACAGCGAGTGTTTTGTGCATTTCAGCAGTAGCCCATTCCAAAGCTTCTGGGCTTACAAAATGCATATGGCTGACGTAGGGGGCAGACTTTTCACAGGCTATGAATGCAAACTTATTAACGTCTAATCCAACCAAGCGGCAGATATATACATATACAGCCGCCTGAATTAAATAAGCATACTTGTTGCATTCAAATGAAAAGCCACGAGGACTAGCATCCTGTGTAGTTTTTACATCATAGACAGTGCGCTCAGACTCAATCAGTAAATCGGGCCTGGTCTTTAAAAGCAAAGAGGACACTGGATCTTGTATGAATATACTACACTCATTGATCCTATCTGGATGCTTTAATGCCGCTTCGCATACAGGGTTTTCTAATGCTCCCTGGGCAATACGATTAGCAACATTATATTCGACTTCAGTAAGCAGAACCTGATCATCAGTTAGCTTTTCCTTCATGTCTTTGAAGGCTGCACTAGACTTTGTTTTCGGGCCTTTGATAACCAAATTACGTTCTGGCTCTAACAAGTGTGCATGAACAGCATTACCCATAGCAAAAGCCGCTGATTGGGTAATCTTTTGACCCTTCCAGTGCTTTAAGGATTTTTTATATACCGTCTTCACGGCAGATGAAGATATACCACCCGACGAGTGGTATACATCATTGCTCATGTCTTTAATTATAGCGTTATTATCTACCATTACGCTACGTCTTCAAAGTCAGCGTCTAATGAATCGCCAAGGGCATCCAAAGCGGCACTATCAATTGAGCCTTCTTTTATGGAATTAAAATAGCGCTCATCAACATACTTGTTTTCAGCACGAATAGCATCAGCAAAGACTAACATAGTATCATGGATGTCTTTGGTCATACCTAATTCATTTTTAAGATCAGGGCTGTAGTTAAAGGTATACCAGACCACTGACCCATTCTCATTGTATGATGATGTAAGGTCTGCAGCGTAATTATAAATCTGTGAACCTTGAGGTAACTTCTTAATAAACTCATTATAGAAGCCGCCATAATTACTGTTCTTGTGGAACATGATGCATGGTTCATTTTCTACTGTGACCTCTACGCCGTCTTCAGTTTTACCTGTGTAGGAAACAACGCCACGAATTACACGGTGCTGCATAGCTCGCCACTTCTTGGCTTCATCGTACTCCATTTCTTTACGGGCATCCCACGAAGGCATACCGCAAGCAATTCCACCAAGTAGATCTCTGGCTTCATCTTTATATGGATTTTTTACTGCAAGTGATTTGTTAACTAACTTACGCTTACCATCTACTTCATCCCAGTGAAAATACTGGACGTGTGAAGCTAATGGTCGAAAGCTAACTGTTTCAGAGTAAACAGGGGTATCTGTCCCTGTAAGGTAAAAGCTACCTTCAGGTATGGCTTTCTTTGTAATTTTATTGCGTGATTTCGCATTAATTTTTAATTCAGGAACTCTAATCAAAGAAGATTTGTTGCTTCCTGATGGTACTTCTGTTCCTAAGATTTCAGCTAATTCTGCTAATTCGCTGCTATTGATTTGTGTTAATTCGTTCATGTTAGAACCTTTTCTTTAAGTGGTATTATATTATGGCATTACTAGGTGGCACAAGTCAAGCGTATTCGTTTTGTTCCAGCCAGTTTTTTCCACCAGAAATCTCAATTTCTAAGGGAAGGGCGAAAGTATAGTCCCAGCGCTGGGCAGCTTCTTCAGTCACCCCAACCATTGCCCAGGTTAGAGCCTCTTTTACTTGCTCTAATTCACCAGGATAAACGTCACAGACTATGGAATCATGCACAGTTAGGACTAATAGAGATTTTAGTTTAAGTTCTTTAAACTTACGGAAAGCACGGACACAGGACAGGAGCATAAGATCCGCTGCACTAGATTGGACAGGGTAGTTAACTATCTGCGTATAGAAAGTAGTACGATTACCTTTTAATCGTTTTACGTTAGGCCAAAAGAACTGACGGCCTGAAGGTGTTTGCACGATACCGTTCTTTAACACGCCCTTTGCAAGACGTTCATGATAAGCACCTAAAC